>PDMW01085890.1_pt1 | contig 12364 bp, 15 predicted proteins | sample 1515511 | NCBI WGS metagenome assembly PDMW01 (sample SAMN07343023, study PRJNA328102) | Marine metagenome, whole genome shotgun sequencing project. | biome: marine; feature: bay; material: water; isolation source: viruses from water sample < 0.22 micron filtered, nuclease treated, low... ... | reverse complement strand
CGGCTAATGCTAGCCGTGTTCAAACAAAGCCGGTTGAGTTTGCCCGTGCGTGTCTTGTTATCCTTGAAGAAAACCCAGCAATGACACAGACTGACCTCGCTGCTCAGCTTGGCCAGAACGTATCTTGGGTCGGCAAAACTCTCAAGCTGCCGCGTCTATCTGAAGACGCAGCCGCACTTGTCGATGATGGCAAGATTACTGTTTCAAATGCACTGGCATTGCTTGACCTTCCGAAAGAGATGCACGATACGTATTTGACCGAAGCTCAAACTGAGTCTGCATCAGACTTTGGAGCGAAGATCAAAGCAGCGAAAGATACGCTGAAAGCTGATGCCAAGGCTGGCGGTAAAGCAGAATTCAAACCTGTTGCAAAAGCACGGTCGAAGACTGACGTTCTGGCAGCAATTGAGGATAGTAATATCCTGAAAACGATTGTTGGCGGAGAGAGCGATCCACAGAAGTGTGGCCTTGCTGCCCTTAATTGGGTTCTTTCACTTGACCAGCCAACGGTGGCTGCGAAGAAACAGGCTTGGGAAGCTGAGCAGGCTGCCCGCGAAAATAAGCGTAAGGCGAAAGACGCTGCCGCTGATGATCGTAAGGCACTGGCTGAAGACCTGAAGTCTGCAACTCCAGCAGAAATTGCTGAGTTGCGAGCTATCGCAAAAGAAAAGCTCGCAGCAAAGGCTGCTGGCTAAACTACTGTATTTTTGTACACTACTTAAATGGACTAGCAGATCGGATATTATTATCCGATCTGTTTCTCTAACATTTACTCCGAAACCTACACCCCGAAAGAAATTCTCATGAGTGAAGTTGCTAAAAGCCCTATGGGTGGACTTGTCCCTGCGACAACTGTTGACGCAGACGAACTTGCTGAAGTCCGCAAAGAAGCTGAATCATCGAGTGGTTTGCCTTACTTCAGAATGTATGGTTCAAATTCCAAAGAAGCTAAAGGCAAGAAGATTCCCGGTGGCAACTACGGTTTGGCTCTCGGCAAGTCTGACCCAACAGATTTGACACCAAATGTTGATGTGATTGTTTGTGCAACACGTTTGCGTGCTGTTGATACGAAAGGCGGCAAGAGTTTCTATAGCCGCAAGAGTGACGGGTATCAAGACGTAAAGAAACGCTCAGTTGTCAAAGATTCTGGTTGTATGCACGGTCCAGAAATCTTGATCTGGATTGGCGTTCTATCCAAATTTGCTACATGGCATTTGAACAGTCCAACGCTACGGAATATCTCTGACGATATTCTTGATGCACTATCGAATGGTGTAACACTTGGGTGGCGTTTAGCTGAAGGCGGCGGTTATACTTGGGACGCTTCAACAGTTGAGCCTTGCCCTGATTGGGGCCATTCAACTCCACCAAGTGAGGAGTTTGAATCAGCGGTTGCTAAGTTTAAGTCACCTAAAGGTGCAGATGATGCGGAAATTGCTGGCGGAAGTGATGCCGATTCTGACGACCGCGACTGATTAAAAGGCTGAGTTAGCCCAGCGGTCTGAACCGTCGGACCGCTGGGTATTATTATCCAAAGGATAGAAAATGTCAACGGACCTGACAATACACGCGAAAGGTAGGCTAGTAGTCGCCCTTGTTGGTGCGGGTATAATTGACTATTCAAAAATAAATGCAATCGTTGGAAAAACCGTTATAGGCGGCGAAGGTACGAGCCAGAAACGGTTCCTTTCGTCACAGTTTATTGGCAACCTGCACAGGATGGTCCCTGTATACTTCTGTATCAATGGTCCAGCGGTCCTTATAGATCGACTCGGGCCTTCTTTGTTTAGTATGCGGCAGGTCGACCACAAACAGGGGTCCGATGGTTCCCCAGATAATACTATCCGAACTATCCTAGGTATGGGTAGTGTAGAGGAGTGGCGGACATGCTTGGCCTATTCAAATAAGAATAACTATGACGTCGTAAATGAATTTGCTGAGGAAATTTATCAAGGGCTGAAATCAATTGGATTTGGGCCATACCTTCTTGAAGATTACCGACGGCACGAGTGGCACGGCCGACCTATTTTCACAAGAGTATAATCTACTGAAGGACACGAGCTAATGTTAGCTAGCGGGAAGATCGAAAAGTATAATCTAAATTTAAAAGTACCGAAGTCACGCTACAAAGTAGCCTGCACGGTCTGCCGTTATAACGGCAAGCTATGGTTCGATTTTCCTTTTTCCCGTGAACTGATGGCTTGTGTAAAGCAGATGCAGGGCCACTTATGGTGCGGTTACGATGGGAGTCCAGGGCGTGAGACTGCTAACTTGCTGTATGACACTGACCTGATTTGGGCGGCAGATGACTGCTACCGTAACTGGTTCCGTCTGCGGTATATGTCAGGCGAAGCGGTATTTACAGATTTCGATGTAGCTGATGAAAAGGTAGCAACGGCACTTGACATTCAGTATGAACGCGACTTATATGCTCATCAGGAACGTATGGCAAACAGAGCATTATACACTCGAACGGCAGTATGGGCTGCTGATCCTGGTGTGGGTAAAACGCTATCAGCTATGGAAGTGATGGAGCGTTCTGGCTATGCTTGGGATGCTGAGACTACATACTCTGAATGGATCTGGGTTGGCCCTAAGTCTGCACTGGCTTCTGTGATGCGGCAGTTTCGTACATGGGATTCAAAAGTAGTCCCTGATTTCTTTACATATCAAGGGCTAGTAAAATATCTACAGACGTGGCCTGAGAAGCGTGCTGTTCCACGTGGAATTGTATTTGATGAGTCACATAATCTTGTGAACCCACAGGCGCAGCGTACGAAGGCTGCACAGCATATCTGTGATGAGATGCGGGCAACATACGGGGATTCCTTTGGTAACCCTGATGGCCCTATTATCATTGCTATGACAGGTACACCTCAACCGAAAGCACCAGAAAATTGGTGGCAACCTTGTGAGCTAACATTACCCGGCTTCGTTGCTGAAGGGTCATACAATAAGTTTAAGTATGTGGTTGGCGAGTATGAAGATGACCCGTCTGGTTACAAGAAACTTGTAGCATATGACAAGGAAGCAGTCGAAAGATTATCAAAACGGCTACGTGGTCTTGTTACTGTTGTACTGAAACATGAGTGTTTGGATTTACCTGAAAAGGTGTATGTGCAACACGTCTGCTCTGTGTCAACTCGGTATAAGAATCTGTCGAAAGGTATTGCTGCGGCAGCTAAGACCAAGGCCAGCGCACTTGTTTTATTACGGGAGTTATCTGACGGATTTCAGTACAAAGAAGTTGATAGTGGCAACTTTAAACCTTGTAAGGAATGTACTGAGACACCGGGAGAACTTCTTGATTATGACGCAGATGGACAAGAACTATGGATAACTTGCCCCACATGTAAAGGCACGTGTGAGGTCGCTACGACAAAAAGAGTTACGAAGACGATCCCCTCGCCAAAAGACGATATCTTTAAAGAAGAACTTAAATTGGCAGAAGATCGTGGTCGGTTAGTTGTTTATGGTGGCTTTGAAGGGACCATTGACAGGTGTGTTGAGCTTGCACATGGGGAAGGTTGGGACGTTATTAGGTGGGACGGTCGAGGTCCATGTGTAATGGACTTCATACCTGAGATACCATTACCTGAGTGTAAGGGGCCAGAAGCATACGAAGAGTTGTTTCAGTTGCCATTGGAGAATCCGACACACCCAGCGGCCAAGAGAAAGATTTGTTTCATTGGCCATCCCGGTGCGGCAGGTGCTGGTCTGACACTAACGGCAGCAGTTAGTATTGTTTATTTTTCTAATGACTGGAATGGTGCATCACGAATGCAGTCAGAAGACCGTATTCATCGTATTAGTTCACAAGGCGCCCGTATCGTTGATATTATTCACCTTGAGACTGACTTGATGATTCTGAAAAATCTAACGGAAAAGCGTAGCTTACAAGCTTTAAGTCTTGCTGATATGCGGACGGCTTTGGATATGAAAGACCAATATGCCGAGGTACTTGGTACTAACGGCAGCGAGTAATTTCTAGAAATGAAGGTTGTACAATGAATGACACAGTAACAGTGGAAACACCTCGGCCAAAGCGGCTAACATTATCTGTTGACCAGTTATACGTTAGCGATGAATTCAACTGCCGCGAGTCAATCAATGCCGCTGCTTTGACTTCATTAAAGGAGTCAATTAAAGGTCAAGGACAATTACAGCCTGTAATTGTACAGGCTACTACTGAGTGTGGCTGGGTAGAGACAGACAAAGCGTATGTCCTACTTGCGGGTTTCCGACGATACCATGCTTGTGAACAATTAGGTATTGATATTGATGCCAATGTCGTAACAGGTAACGACCACCTAAAAGCACGTGCATTGAATTTCTCGGAGAACTTGCAACGAGAAGACTTAACGCCAAGTGAAGAGGCAAAAATCCTTGCATATTTTAGGAAGTATGGGTTTTCCTTACAAGAAATTGCGGACTATTTTCAACGCTCAGTTGGTTGGGTCTCTGATCGGCTAGCATTAGCCGAACTACCGGAACATGTACAGAAGGCACGCGACTCTGGCGAAATCAATGCTAAACAAACAAAGACGTTAATGAAGGTTCGTGAGAACCCTGAAGAAGTTGAAGCCCGTCTAAAAGAAATGCGGGAAGCACATGATAGAGCCAATAGCAATACAGGCTCTGGTAGCGCAAAGAAAATCGCTGATAAAGCTGCTGGTATTTTAAGCAAATCTGATTTAGATTGTAAAGCCCAACGTGTTCCATCTGAATGCGAAGCTATTAATATCTTATTGTTGACACTTGGGCAACAGGGTCTCGCAACACGATGTTTAGCTTGGGCTGCGGGCAATATCACGACTCGTGAGTTATTTGTAGACTTAAAAGAACATGACAGATTCTGGATCGTTCCAGATAAATTTGAACCAAAGGATTACCTATGATGGCAACGCAACGACCAATACAATTTGACTCTTTCTTGGCTAATTTTGAGGATGAAAAGCGGATATTATTATCTGCTGAAGCTATGCTGCATCTATTTCGTGGTGGTACAGTAGAGCAAGATGGGACGCAAATTTGTATGTCTGATGTAGGTAATGACCACCTACAGGCACTTATAGCTGAAGCCAGTCAAAAGATTCCATTATTAGGGCAGGTAAAGAAACTATAGCGAGCAATGGAGTAATTAATGGATGAAGACTTCGACCAATGGATTGACGCTTTTGCAGGGGCTGACCCCCGCAAGCCAACACGTTTTCAATTAACTGTAGAACTTGGTAAATCTATTGTCCATCTTGAAAAGACACTAGATGGTCTAGAGATGTTCCACCCACGGCGTGCGAAAAAGTTAGCGAAAATGATTACATATTTGCACGAGTTAAGAGATGCTATTGACCATACTGGGTCTGAATCTAGGTAATATTATCTTTGGTCCGGCGGTCCTTTGTTGTATGAAAGGGGCGATATGAAACAAGTTGGTTATGATACCGAAACATGCGGGTTCTATGGCCTTGCATGTTTAATACAATATGGCGACATGGGCAAAGACGTCGCGTGGGATGCCCCAATATCTTTACATTCACCGTGGGCAGTAAAAGTTGATGAGACACTAGAACTAATTGAATGGCTCATGCAGCAGCAACTTGTTGCATTTAATATGACGTTTGACCATTTCCATTTGCAGAAGTTGTACACTACTTTCTACTTGCTTAAAAAGAAACTAGGTAATGTTATCCCTGAAGGTGTCTTGTACGACACTCCAGATGTTATCTGGGAATGCGAGCAGGCAGCGCGAGACGTTGATATCTGTCTAAAACCTGCTGGTTGTATTGATCTCATGCTTGTCGGTAAAGCAGGTAAGCTCCAAGGTTTAATGGAGCGCAAGAATATTACTATCCGTAGAGTACCTACACAATTGGCACTTGGTTTGCAGGAAGAATTAAACAACAGAGTCACACTGCCGGACATTTATTTTGCACGTAAGCAAGATAAAGACATCCGGTTCCAATTAGATGCCATTGACGACAGGCCTGATCTAAAGAATGTGACGCTCCGCTTCCGCCCGTCTGGTCGGCTTAAAGACCTCATACTCCATATGTACCCTGACGAAGCCGGGGTTATTAAGTATGACGAAGTAGACCCTATCACGCTATATGGCGACCGCATGAAACCAGTTGAAGTTGGTTTCGCCCCATATACTCTGGCTGCTAATAAGAAGCTGGAGATTCTCCATAGGAAACGTGAGAAGCTTGACAGGCATACACAAAGCGTGTTACTTGAACGGTACATAGGCCACTGGCAGAACCATGAGCAGGCACGCAAGTATGCCGCTAATGATGTGCGATATCTCCGTATGCTAGGAGCAGCACTAGACAATCCGACAGAGACGGATAATAATAGCCGCCTTGCTAGTATGGTTGGCTCAGTCCGTTGGCGTGGCTTTGCTGTTGATCTGGACAAGATTGATAAATTGCGGGCCGAAGCACTTGATAAAATGAAAGCAGCACCACGAGCAGCGAATGCTGTTAAGAAATGGTTGCTCGGAGCTTGTGATGATATCGAAGCTGTAGGCATTATTGATACCTCTAAGCCAACATTGATTTCCTTGACTGAATGGGAATGCGTCGAGTGTGATGGCGTAGGCGGCGAAGTCAATGAAGCAGGCGATGCATTCGTTAATAAATGTCAAACATGTGAAGGTAGCGGCAAGCACCCTGTAGCTGAACGTGCTGACAAAGTGATGCGTGCAAGAGCCGCTGCCAACCGTGTCGATATGTATAATAAAATACAGCTTGCTGGGCGGTTTCATGCGTCTCTAAAGGTTATCGGTACTAAATCCAGTCGTATGTCTGGTGGTGACGGCCTGAACCCACAAGGCATACCGCATGATGCAGAAATTCGTGAGAGCTTTCCATTAGCTTGGCCCGGTATGAAGTTATTTGGTGGTGACTTCGACGCTTTTGAAGTAGGTCTACTGGATGCTGTCTACGATGACCCAAAGCTTCGTGAGGTATTATTATCCGGCAAGAAAATTCATACGCTGATGGCTCAAGCTATGTTTCCCGGTATGACATACGAAGAGATCACAGCAAGTAAAGGTGCAAAAGCACCAGCTATTGATTACTATACAAAAGGCAAAAACGGCGTCTTCAGTTTGGCATACTTCGGTGACGAAAATACGCTAATACGGAAATACAATGTAGCACCTGAGAATGCACGTGCGGCCTTTGACAACTTCATGAAGGATTATGAGGTTCTCGGAAAGAAACGTCTAAAGATTATTGATGACTATTCTTGTGTGACACAGCCAAAGGGTATCGGGACGCAAGTAGTCTGGAAAGAACCAGAGACTTCTGTGACTGCACATACAGGCTTTACCCGTTACTTCGATTTAGAATATGCTGTATGCCGTGAGATTTACAAACTGGCACAGAACATCCCGAAGGCGTGGCATCAGATCGAAGGGTTTGTTACGCGGCGTGAAGAGGGACGCCAGCAACGTATGGGCGGCGCGGTTCAGTCAGCTTTATACGGTGCGGTATTCGGTATCCAAGGGCAGTGTGTCCGCGCAGCAGGTAACCATTATATTCAATGCTTTGGGGCTGAGGTCACTAAAGACTTGCAGGTACAAATATGGGAAACTCAGCCAGTGGGTGTTGAACCCTTTAAGGTACTACCATTGAATGTACATGACGAACTGATGTGTCCATGTAAGCCAGAGGTTGAGAAGGAAGTAGCGGATATTGTTACCCAAGTAGTTGAAGGCTACAGGCCAACAGTACCACTGATTGGTTTTGATTGGGGCAAACTTGAATCATGGGGAGAAAAGTGATGATTAACAGACGGTCATTCTTTGCGGGTATGGGTTTACCTGTTGGTGCTGCCATCGGACTTGCCCGCACGGTGGATGCAAGCGTAGCAGCAGGTACTACTGAGGGTCTGGCTAAACTGGATACCATGATCTCAATCCAAGGCACGTACCTTAATTGGGATCAAGACGAGTACATGCGCGGAATGTACAATGGCCTCGTGCTTGCTAAAGGTTGCCTCACGGGAACAGTGTGTGACTACAGAAGTGAGCCGCTACCAGAACGTACTGAGAGCATTGGGTAATATTAGCTGTGACACCCGAACAGATAAGACGGTTGCGGCGGACTGCTCGGGAGGCAGCTAATAAAGCACGTAATGTACAAACGCTCATAAATTCATACGCTTTTACAGTATGGGCAGATGGCGCTGATTACGAAGACTTACAGCAGATGATTGAAGCTGGCGACCTAGAGAGTTTACGTGAAATGCGTGGACCGACGAGCCAGCAGGTACGTGACGAAGCACAACGCATGAAAATAGATAACTATTGGAGTCGTGCGGCATTCAGTCTCAAGGCAGAATTAAGTGCTACGGAAGGATCAATGTTTTATGACGGATGAATCAGATAATATTATCTGGAACCAACGGGCCACAGAGCCATTAAATATTCCTACTGAGCCAACTGTGAGACCGCTTACTGTAGCTGAATTTAATGCAATGTGTCAAGCTAACCCAAATCATATATTGGAAATCGATGTCCCATACACCCCACTCTATAGCCAAAGGTACCGAGTTAAGCTCGGAAGTATCAGAATCAACAGACCTGACACGGAATTATCTGACTAAAATTGCTTTAGACGTAAAAGAAAAGATATTGACGGAGCTAATATTAGCTTCAGATATTGACCCTACCGATGAAGCTGCTGTAAAATTACATTTTGAAACAATGGGGCTAGCCTTCGTTAAACCTGTAGCATCAGTGTATGCTGGGTTCGTAAGGTCCGACGGTCCCTCAGATATAGAATACTTAATGGCGGGTAATGTTACCCTCGGCGGTTTTTACTGGCATTTTGATGGGACAAATGTGACATATGGTTTCCAACCAACCGAAGAAACGGGCAACAAGGAAGAAACAAGGGCTAACTAAAACAGCTATGCGCCGTGCAATCAAAGAGATGGACTTCGACCCAAAAAGCCCGGTGTGCCAAGGGTTAGCAATGCTGAAACCTGATAGAGATTTCTTAGTCAAGAGAACTATTGAGACCCTATTAAATGGGGATAATTCTAACGAGACTCTGAAGACGGCTTACCAATTTCTAGTTATGGCACACATCGAAACGCAGAAATAATGCTTCGCATCGAGTAGGAAAGCAACATTAACTTACAACCGGGCGTAAGGTTAACTTGTGAGTACGCATAGCGTGGCATAGTTGCACGTTATGTTCCGTTAGACTAAGTAGACCTAGGCTTTTAGTCTAACGGATACTCGATTTAATACATCGGAGGTAACAGTGGCAAGACATCGACAAGCTGTATTTTATTATACATATCTAACGGGTACTCGATTTAATACATCGGAGGTAACAGTGGCAAGACATCGACAAATCCCAAAGCAGACAGAAGGGCCATATCTCGAAGATATCATTGAGGCGTGGGAGAGTCCCTTATATAAAGGTGAAGTACCAACTGCTGATTATATGCTAGTAGCATGTCCGATTAATGTTTGCTCAGATAAATATGTTATTTATGGCTATATTGGCTGTGAAGGTAATATTAGCCAGATGAGTTGGGCTGGAACCGGAACAGTCCTAACTGGCGGTTTACTTGATATCGCTTGTCAACGCTGGATCAATATATGCATGTTACAACCAAACGTAGGGTTAGAGTTTGAGCAGGTGTTTGGCTTTCCCAGAGGTCAAGGGACACCAGAAAGAGAAGAACGAGCTTACCTTGTTGTAACAGCTTTTCTAAAGACTCTCCGGGATAATGATGCTAATCTCTACAGACCTCTCAGTGTATTACCACAGTTTGAATCTAAGCCTGAACAGCCAAGGCGTTAGTTTCGATATGTGTCTATATGCACAGTTGTTACGTAATGCTGAAATATTTGTTGGCGCATCGTATACTTGGCTAGTCCCATTAGAAAGCAGGATTACGAGTTCTGATGAGACTGGTCTGTATATCCATTATGAGGAAGACACGAAATTTGATATAGACATAGTTGCATTACGGTTTGACCAAGATTTACTTAAAATCCCACTCGAATATGTTTTATCTCGTGGGGTATTATTACCCATCGAACTGCATTACACAAAGAATTGGTGGTGGTTATTACGCCGGCATGGTGTAATTTGGCCGACTCATGCAAAGACGTTTCAAGAAACGGCAGAACGGGAGCCAAGCGATTGAAACCTTTCAAGTTAAAGACAAATACCCGCCCTGAAGATAAGCTATCAAAAAGCGTTGAGAACATGCTGAAGATACGGGATTGGTATGTCTGCCGTATGCACGGCAATAGAAATCAGATAGGTTTCCCTGATTTGTATGCTTGCCACTATGTGCATGGCTACCGCTGGATAGAACTAAAAGTCGGGAATAAGTTTTATTTTACGAAAGGTCAAAGGTATCATTTCCCACGTCTTATGGCCAATGGTACAAAAATATCTTTATTGAACTATCCTGATATGAAGATGATAATGGATCTCAAAACACCTGAACGCTCAGCTAACATTATCCGTGGACAAGTTCGTGGTGATGAAATCAAGCCGAAGCCTAAACAACCGAGGTACGGGCCAGAAGCAAAAGTTCAAGAAGAAATCATAGAAGCTTTGAAAATGGAAGGCTGGTATGTCATGGAAACTCATGGCAACCAATACCAGCAAGGCGTACCTGATCTGTATGCGACACACGCTACACATGGGCCGCGTTGGATAGAGGTCAAGGTGCCAAAAGGTTACAGTTTTACGCCAGCACAGAAACAAGATTTTCCGAAGATGATAGGTGCTGGCGCTTTAATTTGGATCTTACAAGGTCCAGATATAGAAAAATTATTTAAGCCTGCAAATTTATGGGAGCATTGGAAATGACGTCGGAGACTACTCTAATCAATGCACGTGTCGAACGTGATACTATCTTCAGGGGTAAACGTATCACTACACTGGTGCTAACCTACCCTCGGTTTATACATGCTGAGATAATGACGCATCGTATGGCCGCACGTAATGCTGCATCCAGTAGAGCTATTCCATGCCCAAAGATGCTGTCGCGTGTAGAGAGTGATCCTGTTTGCCCTGTCTTCTGGGGCGCTGAAGTGTCAGGGATGCAGACAGGCGATCAAGTAGAAGATACGGGTACGGCTAATGATATCTGGCTGGCTGCTCGCGATGATGCCTTAGAGCGAGCTAAAGATTTAGCACGCCTTGGTGTTCACAAGTCGCTAGTTAATAGACTTGTCGAGCCATTTATGTGGATCACAGTAATTTATACGGCAACGGAGTACGCTAACTTTCTACGGTTACGCCGCCATAAGGATGCTGAGATACACTTCCAGCACCTAGCTGAAGCGATCTATATGGAACTCGACAAGTCTACTCCCACGTACCGACAGGTTCACGCACCATTTCTTGATGCCATTGAAGAAGCTAAGCTAACTGAATATTGGGTTGACTCTGAAGAAAATTCTGAGTTAGAACACCCAGCAGTACATCTAGACCCTATTGGGGTAACATTAGCCAATAGAGCCGCCGCACGCTGTGCCCGTGTATCTTATGAGACACATGATGGTGTGCGTAAGAATAGTGCGGACGACAAGCTTGCAACACGCCTATTGAATGGGTCTGGTTTCGGGCATCATTCGCCCTTCGAGCATATTGCATTTGCTGGGCATACTGACCCAGATAAATTCTATGGCCCCTATAAAGGCTGGGAAGCATGGCGTCGGATGCAGAAGAATGAGAATTTGACGGGCCACCTTTTTGAGTATGAAGAAGCTGTGCGGTCAGTGTGAGAATGGGCCGCTGGACCTGTGTTATAATGAACGGCACAAGGGTGATTGTTTCGCCTATGGTCCAGCGGTCCTATTATTAACAGATAGTATTATCCTTTAACAGAGGTCCAGCGGTTCATGACTATGCGTATGGCGTCTTACACGGAAGATAAAAGCGCGGACAAGGATGAGCATTATACACCACGTAAAATCTTTTGGGGGTTGAATTGCGTTTTCGATTTAGACCCATGCTCACCCGGTACAGACCATTGGGTGCCTGCTAAGCACGTGTATACGGAGGAACACGACGGGCTATTACACAAGTGGTTTGGTATGGTCTGGTTGAATAACCCTTGGACAGGCAGACTGACTCAGGTGCCTTGGTTAGAGAAATTTATTGAACATGGTAATGGTATAGGTATCTGTGCTGCTTATACATCTAGTGATTGGTTTCAGCGGTACATATTCGGTCAGATGGATATGGTGTGTTTTCCAACAGGTCGTATCGCATTCTTGCGTCCAGGTGAAATACGCGGAAGTGGAGCAGGCCTTGAATGTGCTATGTATGCTAAGGGGAGGCGTGCTTGTAAGATACTGAAAGCAAGTAATCTTGGC
>PDMW01002097.1_pt1 | contig 12378 bp, 7 predicted proteins | sample 1515511 | NCBI WGS metagenome assembly PDMW01 (sample SAMN07343023, study PRJNA328102) | Marine metagenome, whole genome shotgun sequencing project. | biome: marine; feature: bay; material: water; isolation source: viruses from water sample < 0.22 micron filtered, nuclease treated, low... ... | reverse complement strand
TCAACAAGGATTTCGTGCTTGAAGGCGAGGACATGTACGGACGCATGGTTCTCATCAACACGGGTCTTGAGACTGAGAAGGCTGAGGACAATGTGCAGGTGCAACTTGATGCCAAGTCGTATCAGTCTTTCAAGGGTGCAAGCAAAGCAGACCTCATCAGCAGTGCAAAGCACATCGTGAACAACTTGACACACGGCGGCGTTGTATTTGTGCGTGATGGTGTGAGTGATACGGTGTGTTCGTATCTCAAGAAAAACGGCATCATGGTTGTACGCCGTATGCCCGAATCAGTCATGCGTTCGTTAAGTCGTTTGTCGGGCATAGAAATTGTTCAAACACCCGAAGAAATTGAAGATGTTGCTGAAGTTTCAATTACTCGTAAAAGGAGAAACGATGTTTGGTATTTGTTTGTTGGAGACAGCGACCTTGGAAGTGAAGAGGCAACGCTTGTGTTGCGTGGTGCTACCTCGCATACACTTGAAGAAGTGGAGCGAGGATTTGATGACGCATTGGGTGTAGTGTCCCTTGTGATGAACAGTAAGCAGTATGTCGTGGGTGGAGGCAACGCCTATGTGCGTATGGCTACTCACTTGCGTCAACATGCCGCTTCGGTGGGTGGACGGGCACAGATGGCTATTGAGGCGTTTGCTGATGCCTTAGAGGTGATTCCTGCTACCATCGCTGAGAATGCCGGTCACGACCCATTGGATACGATTCTCGCTATGCGACACGATATTCTTCAAGGTAACCTTTCGGCTGGCCCGGATGTTACCGAGGGCGGTGTTAGGGACTTGCTTGCTGACAATGTGATAGAGCCAGTAGAACTGGTGCGTCAAGCGGTCTTGAGTGCAGGTGAAGTTACCAATGCTATTCTACGCATTGACGACATTGTTGCTCGTCGCCCTACACAGTGATGTATATGACGGGTATTTGTTCGTTGTGTGAAGAAATTAGTAAACATCTAATTGATGGTGATTTTTGCGAGGCATGTTGGAATGGGCAAACTAATGGACAGGTTAAGGCAAAAGTGTAAGATGTGCGGGGCGCATGAAATCCCCCGCCGACTTACTGGACGCTTTGTTGATTATGACAGTGAGCGTGTGTACCTACTACATTGCCGTCAGTGTGGTTTGTTTTGGCTTGACCCTTCAATCAAGAAGTTGAAGCCGTACCGCTTGAAGAACATCTACCTCCATCCGTCTATGGACGAAGAAGAGTAATCATTGCAACCGTACAAAAGTAGGGTCGGTAGCATGGCTTACCGTACACACGAATCGTCCATAACCACCGTCAGCATCAGCCGTATCACCAATGGCCGATGTAGTAGAGTTGGTCAATGCGAAGGTACCAGTGCGTGTAGCATGAGTGTTTTTTATTTCAATGATGTAGCCAGCAGGGAATGGCCCGCTGGTGGTTATAGTGAAATTATTACTTGGTGTAAGCACGAGAATGTTCGCATCAGCCGATGTGAGGTCAATGCTCGTGGCTGTGCTGGTCAATACACGGTCAAACACGGAACGAGTAAAGCGGGCGGCGTGGGTGCCGCTGTAGTACAGTACATCTTTAGCACTGTCACCCGCAGTCGTACTGGCTATTTGAGAACCAAAGGATTGCCATAATGCACCAAAGCGACTCGCAGTGAAGTTGCCCGTGTCTTGGTTGTAGGCATCAAGTTCAGTGTGTAAATCAACGGGAGTGGTAGCCTCCACCGCACCGCTGGTCACTGGTGATAGATACAGTGGGGTAGGGCGCACGAACACTCTCTTGTCGTTGCTTTCACTGATAGACAACTTGAGGTCGCCACCCGATGCAGAATATACAACACGAAGAACTGCAAGCACCACGCTTTGTTTTACATCAAGACTCGCTAAAGGAGTGCTAAGGAATGCTGATGGTGTAGTGGGATAGGTGTTAGATGATGTAGCCACAGGTGTGCCCAATTCCCATGTGATGCACTCTTCCGCAGTGTTGGTGCTTACATACACGACAATCAAGGCTTCTTGACCACTACTGAGTGCGCTGTAGTTTGAAGTGCTGGTGTGACTACCTTGACGAGCATGATGACTACTTGTTTGCAACTCAACATCTTGGGATGAACCCGGCCCACCTGCGAACTTGTACAATACCCCATCAAGTACAGCGTGTCCACCTACAATGCGTACAGTGTAAGTATTGGTCACCTGCTCACAAACACCCGGTAGGTCTTCGGGGTTATCACGAATGCTTGCCGTACCTGCTGTGTCTTCTTCTAACATGATGCCGTTACCGTGTACACCCTCAAGCATGTTTGTAAGTGAAGGGCTGGTGATGTGTTCACCGTCTTCTAAACTGTCTGTAAAGACCCCGCTACCAGTCATTGCTGATGCGTGGTTTGCCGCTGTATGTCCCGATAATGGATTTCCTGTCATTAAGCCACCTCAATTGCGATTTGGATTTTTAATTCATTTGCTGATGATTTGTTTATTGGTGCAATGGTATATCGTGCAACAGGAGTAAAATCCGCACTGTCACGAAATTGTATGTACACCTCTTTTATTTGCTCAGTAAATGAAGTATCATAGGGTAGTTTGGCTTCTATCAATAGGGAAGTGTCATCAACAATTGTGATGGTGGGTGTGAGTGTGATGGCTGGTCGTCCGGCGGCACCATCGTCAGTAGTAGCAGGTGTACCATCAAAGCCCAAGATGACTTCGTTGATGTTGCTTGCGAGAGTGTCAAGCAAGAGGCGGCGCATATAATCACTAATCGGCATATATGTTCCCCTTTACTGTTGTTTTATTTACTCCAATCGGTAAGCCGTTTCCGCCTATTAGTCCACGATTGTGTGTTCCCTTCACACCACCGATAAGGTAAGCCGTATTAAATACCCCTCTTTCCTTTACCACTGAAACAATTCGCAACTCAACCTTACCAAACAAGGCCAAGTTCTGTTCTACTACCTGTACATAGGTGGCGGGGTTGTTGTCGTTTGCACTTACGGTACTACCTTCCGTGACTCCTTGAAGGATGCCCTCAATTCCTGTGTCCAAATTGAGCATAGATATGTCGCTCATGTTTCGCATAGGCATGTGCTTAACCTCAGTGACGACCTTCTTTCCACCATCATAATTGACAGTCATACCGGGTCGCAAAGTAAGGAGATTCAAGTGTCCTGCGCTTGAGATAGCACCCTTCATGAGCGAGCGTGATTTGAGAATCTGTCGTGCAACACGACGAGCGGCATTAGTGGTACGGGCAGTGTTGTCAGTGATAGGTGAACTATCCTCACGCACTTCTTCTACCTGTCCTTCTACATCATCCACTGTGACAATAACCAAATCGTTGAGAGCCAAAGGATGACCCTGTACAGTAACACGATTGGAGATGTTCTCTATTGGGTTATCTTGCTTTGGCCCAAATCGCATATTCTTGTCCACCGTGTAGGCGGCTTCACTGAATGATACAGGGATATACAACAGGTTACCGAAGCGGTCAAGCAATATCATACGACTGTCGTGACGACCTAAGAAGCGCAGGGCGGTCATGAGGTTCATGTTGTTGAAGTCTTGACCCACGAAGCGTGTACTATGCTTGCGGGCAGATGAGGCGGTGGTGTTCTTTGCTCGTGAAATGTTTACGCTGGTAGCACCACTGTTGATAGATTCACCAAGTCGGATAGCCAAATCCGATGTACGCAATCCTACATCAACAGGCTGACCGAGTTTGACTTTACGGCCTGTGAAACCTATACCGTCCAGCGTCTTGCCCTTCATGTTTCGTAGATTCATCAATACACCAAATGATGATGATTCAATGTTGTGCGGTAGCAAGCGTTGGGCTGATGCGTCTGCGTTGTATATGAGCATGGGGCTGTTGGTGCTGGAAATTAAATCATCAGCAAAGAAAGGAGCGGTGAGTAGAGAATGACCGGGTGTACCGTTATGCGTCAACTGGATGTACGATTCGCCCTCAAGGATGCTGTAATTGCGTTGCGGCATCACTTGTAAATTACGAGTGTTTTTCTTTTCTACCGTGACCTTAGCCTTGTTTGCTTTCTGCACGCTGATGCGACCGTGATGAATGGCGTTGTCCACAAACACGGGCTTACGCACATGGGTCATGACCTCATCTGCGTCAGTGCTGTACCGACCAGTCCTTGTGTTCTTGAGGACAGTCATTCTCCCCTCGCCCCCCATGTCCCTTGTCCTTCACCTGTGTAATTATAAGGAAGTTGAGTCAAGTATTGCGGGGGTATGTGTTGCTCAACAAAGCCTTCTGCGGGTTCACCCATATATCCTTTGTTTCTAAATTGACCTTGCAATTGTTGAGTTGGTATTCTCACTCCGATTTGTTTTCGCCCTTCTAATTCCGTAAAAGCGTGAGAAAGTTGTTTTTGTTTGTCAGTCATTTCACCTGTAGGATAAAACCAATTGCCTTTTTTCTCTTCATGAATATCAAACGGTTTAACATCGGTGTCCACTCCACTTTCCTTGTTATCTATTCCATCGCTTTCCCATTGCTCACTTGATTGAGTAGGTATTTGTGGTTTTAATCCCTCTTGAATCAATTTTTCATACGGTTGAAACTCGTCGGGGTTAAAATCATTATGAGTAGCGTAACCTGCATCAATTGTTTTTAACCAGTCATCCCCCCATTCTTGTACAGGATGAAACCTTCGCATCGTCACCGGCCCATACGAACTTGGAAAGTCGGGATGAAACTCACCCAGTTCGGATTGGCGTGATGCCTTGAGAAAACGCCAAGCCTTCTCAAATATCATATCAAGCCCTCAACAGTTCCATCGTTTCAAAGATGCTCCCTTTGGTGTGAGTTTACCCTTTTTACTGGTAGCACCTTTCATACCACTCATACGAGCGCAAAACGACTTACGACGCTTTGCTTTCTTTGAGCCGGGTTTGAGTTTGCTTGGTTTGGTTGTCACGGGAGGCTTGAGGTTTGCACCACTCTTGCGCTTGGCGGCGGCACGACCCTTAGCGTTTAGTCCACCTTTTGGGCTGTGTTTGTTTGGGTTGTAACCGTGAAACGGTTTTTCCTTCTTGGCTTTCATCACTGCAAAGGCTAATTCTGCTGGTGTACAGCAGTTACAAAAATCATAGTCGGTCATGCTCCATCCCCACTGTGGTCATTTGAATTGTAGGTTACATCTCCTTTATGTCCTTTTGGATGAAGAGATTGAGAGAAGCGAGGATTGACGCTGAAATCCATACGCTCTTCCTTGCTCTCACCCTCTTGATGAGTGCGGCGGCGAGCGGCATCAGCACGGTAGTGTTGCAGGGTATTTTCGCTCATCACGATTCGTGTCACTTCGTTGTCCAATAACGATGAATCAAAGTTGCTTTCACCTGTACCAATAATTTTCGGGCCTTGACTCATAGGCACAGTGTCACTTGCGCTAATGTCCATGTAGTACGCAGGTGCGTATGGAGGATTGGTGTCGGGGTTGGTAGCACGAATATAGGAACCAACAGACGCTTTACCACTGGTTGTCTCATAGACATACAATCCGTATTTTCCACCAGCCGTAGCACCGAAGTAGTTGCTACCGTACTGCGGGCTTGATGAGTGAAGGGCGAGGTTGGGGCGGAACATCTCAGCGTGTTGTTTGTCCAGTAAACGAACTGGGCGTAGCATGTAAGATATGCGTTTATCAGTAACATTGGTACGCTGATGCCCGTTGGTATCAGTTTGATACGGGTTGCTTGACTTCCAATGAGATGCGTTGTTGGTAAATCCATATTTTTCTGCAAGATAACCTTCTACTTGTTGTCTTTCAGTAGCCGTCATTTCCCTATTATATTGAATGACCTCGGCTATTTTCCCATTAAGATAGAATGAACTGGGTACACGACCTATCATAAAAGTACCCGCATCTGCTTTGTAAAACGCATTTGTTGAAGTGTAACCACCAGCACCTTGTAAATCTACCATGTAGGTAGCAGAACCACCTATACCATCTCCACCTGTTATTGATGCAGTAATAAGTTCTGCTTGTCCTCCAACTGCTGAATTTGTAGGAGTAGAAACAGTATTCCAAGCAGATGAACCAAAAGTCAAAGTTACATCTGTACCGGATGCGGTCGGAGGAAGACTTAGCACTATGTGTGTACTGTCAGTAATACTCGCCACTGTAGTACCTACAGTAATTCCCGTACCGTGTACAAAACGACCTGCTACCATTGCAGAAGTGTCATCCATAGTAACAGTAGTGTTTCCGCCTACTAAATCACATGTAGCATCTACTACAGTATTGGATATACTTCCACCCCACCATTGCCAGTTATTACCCACATCCATGCGTATGTACAAATTGAATCCAGCACGGGTAACAGGGCTACTTGTCCTTGATTCAATTATTCCATGTATGCCTCCATCATCTGCATCAGCCCATGCAACAATAAAGACAGTTATTTCATTTGTATTCAAACGAGCATCAAAGTCAACTGATAAGAAGTCATTACCGTCACAATCAACGACAGGCATATTGTTGACATTAGAGGAAGATGCAATATACGAAGGTTGAGCAGATGCAGTTCCCTGTGTTAATTCAATACCATTTGGGCCACTGTCTTTCCATGATGTAACGGCATCACCATCAGCCAAATCAAGCGAGTCGGCTTTGAGCCATAGAGCCATACCCGAAGTAGGTATTCCGCCCCATTCAGTATCATCAAGCGGAGAAACATAATTTCGTGCCTCAGCAATGTATGTACCACCAAGTGGGTTGAAGTTAGAGGTATGGGAAAGACGCATAGCACCACCTTGTGGTTGCCCTCCAAAGTCAAGAGCGGTGAGGTCGTAATGTCCAAGTGATTGCGAACCTGCTTGCATACCACCTTGCATAATGACACGCTGGCCCACACCACGGTCGGAGTGTAGGCTGTGAGCCTCAGTGTTGATGGCGATGAGGTTATCATCCACACCTTCTACATTCTCAGTATCAAGTCCTATACGGGGCGCACTACGGCTAACAGCGTCTTTGTGTGGTGAGTCTCCACTCACTGTTTCTACACGGTCACTGACTACGGCTTCGGGCTTAAGCAAACCATCTTCTGCAATATCAAGGCGTGCGCTGATACCACGAGGCACTTCGTCGGGTTGCAGTACATCGTTGCGTGCCCGTATGTATCCATCATTCATATTTGGTTCAGCAGTATGATGTGAAAGAACAACACCAGTGGCGTGATACGGCTCGTCAAGAGCAGTGAGTACATCTTCATTGAAAGCAGTAGGATAGCGGAGGCCACGCCCGTGACCATCATCCCCAACACGGTGTGCGTTGGTAGGGAAGAATACATCCACAAGTTCAGTTGCATCGTTTGTATTTATATTGTTAAGACGACCACCAAAGCGAGGTATAGTATTCCCCGATGTGACGCTTATGTTACCCGAAGCGTCAACAAGATGCTTCATGTTTACAATAGGGTTTCCGCCATCGTATATGCGTTCAAAGGGTGATTTACCATTTGTACGGTCGTATTCGTACACATCAGCGGCATCCCAAGCAGGACGAATACCGAAGCCACGAACAGGGTGACGGCGCACATCTTCACCACGAGTGTTGCCCCACCAATCTACCAAGTAATACGACACGGCTTCGTCAATCTTAGCAATGTTCTTTCCATTTGCGTCACCCCACCAGTCACGCAATACCGTGTTGGCGTTTCGTAGTGTACGCACTGGACAACCGAATGGGCGTGAAACACGCATACCATCGCTGTAGCGTACTTGGAACTCCGGTTTGTCAACACCGAGCATACCGGAGAAGTTTGTTTGACGCTCCATGATACCGACTTGCGTGTTAGGGTATGTACCGTTTGAAAGACTACTACCACCTGCGTATGTCCATGTTTCAGTCTCACCTTGCACAAGTGGCCCATGTGGATAACCTACGCTGGTATTTGTGCCTGTGATAGCGGCTTCACGGAACGCACGCATACCATACAAAGACCACTGTGGTTTGTTGTAGGGTTGGCGTAGGCCGATACGATAACCAAACGGTCGGGTGCGTGTTTGTACGGGAGTGAATGTGAGTGTTTGATTGGTCTTTGAACCACCCGTGGTGGACGCACTTAACTCAAATGTTGTTGCGTTAGTAATGGATGAAACTGTAGCACTGCCCGGTATCCCTGTACCACTTACCCCCATACCAACTACAAGTTTTGCTGTAGAATCCATAGTGATTGTTGGGTCATTATTGTAGTCACAGGTAGCATCAGTGAAAGCATCGTATGTTGATTTTACAACACCATTTGTGACTACATACGAGCCATCATCGTCTTGGTCAGCCCATACTGGCCCATCAAAAGTATAATCTCGTGGATAGTCCCATGCGGTGGAAACATACCCATACCCGTCAAGACGACTCACCAGTGGCCCACCACGACTACCGCAAGGCCAATAATGATTGAGATTAGTCTTGGTGTCAGTATCACTACTATCCGATTGGCCTCCTTGACTTACAAAGTTAGTTTTAATCAATGGATTACCATATGTTTCAAGTGCGTGAGCGGTACCCATATCACCTGTTCCTTGTATATAAATTAAAGAACCCACCGGAATAGAACCTACAATGTTTTGCACCACTTGTAAGTAAATTCCATTATCACTTGAAACAGTATAACCTACACCATCTACTATAATTTTTAAACCACCCGATAAATGGTGTGAACCATGATTAGGTGATGTAGTATATATTGCATTAGGTGTTGATGCTGTATCTACAGCCGATACAAGGCGGAAACCACTTCCAGTGTTATTTTTCAAAGGATATGGTGGTGCAGGAGTTTTACGATTAAATGCAAATGGGCCGAGGCTGGCGTAGTATGTTGCATCGTGGTAGTGTACAGTCTCAAAGTGTTCGGGCATACTGTTGAGTGGTTTTTGTGCAACTGCTCGGTCAGTCAATGGGTTAAGCCATGTACGACTTGAATCCGAGTAGAATGTATGTGGACGACCAAGATTTGGATGCCATAGACATAGGAAAGCATCAGCCATGTGGAGACTGTTAGTATCTCGGCTACCTTGTAGTGTCTGTGGTAACATGCGAGTTATCATGCTGGTTTTGGAATCTTTGAATATAGCACCAGCAGGGCGGAAATCATAAGGACGAGTAAGACGAATTTTTGTACCCGCAGATAAATTACTGGTAAAATCATTGTTGGCTTCAATAGTAAATTGTAATGGTTTATTCATGTTACTTGCATCATAACCGCTACGCTCGGTATAGGTATGCGTGCGTCTTACACCGTTTGCATCCGTGTATTCCAACTTGTTCCCGTAATACGGTTTTTGAGGGAATCCACGAGCGTCATTGACTTTGATAACGGTGCTTGAAGTAAGACTGACAAAGGTACATACTGGATTGAGGCTGACATTTTCAAGCACTTCGTGATAAATGTCGGGGTGAATACTTGGGTAACCTGCAAGTGTTATTTGACACGCAATACTTCCTGCACTTGCACGAAGGAACTCGTAGTAATTGTCAATACGGTGATGGTTGAGATGGCGGAATCCAAAAGCGTCATCATCATCCGGGCCAGTTTTGTGTACAATACTCCACCACGGAATGTTAGTTGTCATACCGGGTGATGACCTAACAAACATTTGTGGTAGGTATGGAAGAGAATTTTTAATGAAAGCAGGACTTTCAGTACCTTGTACACCGAGCGGATTGTATAACATCAATGGTGGGATATTGGTGAATTGGCTTCCGTGGTCGGGGTCATGGTCTATGATGAGTTCGTTAATGAATACCTCGCACCCACGCACATCAGCCATCGTAGCCTCAGCCAGCACAAGACCGACCGCACCCGTAGCACTGTCGGGTTCACGCAAGCCTACAACGAGTGCGACCTGCTGGCTGGTTAGTTCATTAACTGACCCATCGGGAAGAGCAGTCGCCGCACCATTAGCATGGTAACCTATTAGTTGTGATTTGTGTATGTTAGGTTGAATGATAATTTGATATGCACCGACTTCGGATGGGTCGGGGAAGTGATGACGCAGGGTGTAGGTAGCGGCGGCTTCAAGCACTATGGTATGACCACCAGCGGCATTAACAACTCCCGCCTGTCCTTCGGATGCGAGTACACCATATCCGTCACTACGAAGTTTGGTTTCAAACAGTAATGTGAATGCTCCACCGTGAATGTCGCTTGGGCCACTGGGTGTAGCAGTTAAACTGCTAAATCTATGTGTTGTATCATAACCGTGTAATTGGTCTGTTAATGTAGTAGAAATGTCACTCTTTAAATTGTTTATATCTTGTTCTCCCATCAGTAATTTCTCATGAGCATTTACCGTAGCGGAACGGATTGCTCGGTGTTTATTATACAGCCCTTGATACGCAGGATGAGCAAAGTGACCCGGTAGCATAGCCATAGTAGGTGTGACGAAATGATGACCCATTCTTGGTAGTGCTAATGGACTCATCTTAGGTTTTGCATAAATGGTGTGACCTAATGTTTGATTGAGCGTGAGGAATGAATAATACTGTGTATGCGCCATATCGGGGCTGTTACCGCTTACTTCGGCGTGGTCACGCAATCTGCGTGATGCAAAGAAGCGAGTGCTACCAGCAGGGATATAATAAGATGGTACAACCTTGAGTGCCGATATATCACCAGCAACTAACTCATCAAAGTCAGCATCACCTACGCAACCTGTGAAAGTAGAACTGCTTATTCCTGTGAATGATGCAACACCGCCCTTATCGGTTGTTGGGTTGTATAAGCGTAAGAACTTGCGTCCATCACGAATAGATTCACCGTAAAGTGAAGCATTAGGAGCAGTGTTTACTGTGAGTGTTGTACCACTGTAAGAAACAGCAGTGAGAGCGTTGTTGACTACTCCTGCACTGTGTGTGTAAACTGTAGGGTGGCGGTGGCTGTGAGTGTTGCCGTTCTTGGTGATGTGGAAGAACAGCGTGCGGTCATGCAATTCGTAAGATGTCTCAAGCGGGGCGTTACCTGTAGCAGTTTCCCATCCTGCATATGTCGGGTCGGGGAATGAACCTTGACTGATATGCTCCCAGTTATGGTCGCTAAATGTACCACCGAGGCGTGGGCCTTTTGTATCATCAGTAAACAAATGTTTGAGGTCAGCACTGTCAATCGGCCTCATCATACCACCAGTACCGAATGACTCATTTTGATACGCCTGTAGTCTGTCAAATCCGCTACGAATAACGAGGTTACCGGGGATTGCGTCAGCATCGGGTAGCCTCACCTTCATGTTAGGTTCTATACCACTACCAGCAGTTGCGGGTGCTAATCCCTCAGCACTACGGTCGGACACCGCATTGTATGTACGAATGATTGTACCGAATGGTGAACCACCTTCAATAATGTGGACTTGTCCTGTATCATCTTCTACTTGTACTTCATCAAACTGTATTTCTTCATTTGGTATGGACAGTACATTTCGCAACTCATCGGGGTGGCGAGCGGCGATTTGAGGGTGAGATAACTCCTGTGCTTGTATGATAGGGAACATAGCACTGTTCGTTGTTTCAAAGGAGAACCTGTTAATACCATACAATTTTTCTCCCATAGTGTAAGGAGTATCACTTTCTACTCGTGTAATGAATGGTACAGCACCAAGTCCACGAGCGTTGACCGCAGGTAGTGAAAGGTTTCCACCGTCCATACGCTTCCATACGATGTGTTCAACGGAGAAGTTCTTGGCTGGTGAGCGTTGATTCATCTTGAAAGCATTTGTATCATTTAACCAGTAATTTGTTTTATCACTGTAAGGCATAAGGGTTACATCAGCAAAGGTCAGTGTCAAACCCGAACCGTTAGCGGTAGCGGCAACACTTAACTCAAAATGAGTGGAATCTGTTATACTTGCAATTGTGGCTCCTAATGGAATACCAGTTCCACTGACTCCCAATCCTGCTACGATGTTAGCATTCGCACCATGAGTTATGGTTGCATCTGTATTTACCGTTTCACATGAGCCTTGCGTAAACAATGTTCCTTGATTGTTGTCTTTAATACGATTACGCTCTACATCTGTACTGTCTGCTAAAAAGAAACTGCCGGGGCTTTCATCCAAATCAAAGAATAAATCACCAGTCTTTGCAAAGCAAGGTTCTGCATTGAAAAGAAATGTGTCGTCGGGCATTGGAGCATTGAAAAGGAAACCTTCACTTGGTAAATCACTTGTTGGAAGTGATTTGTTAGTAATCAACGCTTCAATGTTAGGCCCACCATGTGCAGGTGCAACGAATCTGTCCACACTGTGTATGCGCTCATCCCATTGAGTGGTACCTGCAAATGTGATTGCAGTAGCGGCGGCAACCGATTGACCAGTCTTTGAGGCCACTGAAAGCCAGTCACCTGTAGCGGTGATACCATCACGGTCACGCTTTGCTAC
>PDMW01098524.1_pt1 | contig 12399 bp, 8 predicted proteins | sample 1515511 | NCBI WGS metagenome assembly PDMW01 (sample SAMN07343023, study PRJNA328102) | Marine metagenome, whole genome shotgun sequencing project. | biome: marine; feature: bay; material: water; isolation source: viruses from water sample < 0.22 micron filtered, nuclease treated, low... ... | reverse complement strand
TCATCACCGAATAAAGTAATAACTTCTTGTGCTTTTGTGTCAGTGTAATTGACAGGCATTGTGATCAATGTTGGATCGATCTGATGTGTTGCTGTATTTGCTACACCATCATTTGTTGTAAATGTAACTAAGTTGCCTGTTTGTGTAATATTTGGTTGATTTGAAAGTGTTACGTTACCAGCAAAGTTAGCAAAGTTAGCGTTTACTGCTGTGACTGGTCCCCATACGCCTGTACCACCTAAGTAGTTAGCCGCATTACCATCTAAATTAATTGTAGAAATGTTGCCTAAACCAGAAACGTTAGCACTTGCTATATTAGATAATCCACCACCGTCACCAGTGATAACACCAGTAGCGTTAAATGTGACATCTCCGTTTGCGTACATATTGTGTGTTAAAGTAGCATCAGCATCAGTGTTAACACTAAACTCAAGACCTGTTGGTACGACTGCGTTATCTGCACCACTAAATGTAGAATCTACTTTAGCCGCAATTCTTGCTGGATTACTTGCCCATGTTGAACTTCCAGCACCATTGTTACTTGCCATGTAGAAAACAATTGATGTTTCATCATTTGCTACTACACCCTCTCTTGCTTCACCATTACCCGCTCTTCTAAAGAATTCTATTCCTCTAGGGCGATATTGAAACTGTCTCCATGCGCCCTGTGCAAACGAATCAGATCCTTCTGCACCTACAACTGTATTAAATCCAGCTGATCCACCTATTTGCATAGATGTATGTGTTGCACTTTGTGGTGACGCTAAGTTCGCACTAGTCGTAGCCGCTGAGAATGTAATTGTTGCTGGGACAACAGGGTCTGTTGTTGTATTACCGATAGGACTAAAGTTCTGAATATTAAAATAACCACCTTCTGCAAGAGCACCACCAGATGTGTTAGCAAAAGTGTCAAAAGAAAGAACGCCATCAGCATTATAAGAATCAGTGATAAAGGCTTGACTTAATGTACTGTTACCAGCATCAAATTCACCTCGACTGATCGAACTATATTTTCTACCATTAAATGCTACGCCAGGTTGAACTAATAAGTTGCCATCAACGCCATTAACTGTAAGACTAGGGTCTGCTACAAGATTTCCTACAGATACATTACCTGTAGTGTTAATTGTGTTTGAGCCGAATGCGTTCATTAAAGAAACTACATTTGTATTACTATAATCTGTTGTATCAGCACTAAATGTGCCATCTCCTCGTAAGACATTAGATACATTTCCATCTATGTTAAGTGATGCAATATTACCTGCACCAGATACGTTTGCTAAAGTAACTGAGTTAGCAACTGCGGCAAATGATACTTCACCAGTTACATTTGCTCCTGCTACTGCGTTAGCACTGTCTGCTGTTGTTGCATGAGTTGCGTTTGCAACTGCACCAGATATATTTGCACCAGCAATGTTTGACAAACCGCCACCATCGCCTGTAATCAATCCAGTTGTTGTAATTGTGTTTGAACCAAATGCATTTAATAAAGTAACAACATTTGAATCGCCATATGTGCCACCACCGCCACCTGCTGGTCCAAAACTACCAGTACCATCTAAAAAGTTTGCGGCGTTGCCATCTAAGTTTACTGTAGCAATGTTACCTATGCCGGAAACATTAGCCACAGCAACTAGGTTAGCACTATCTGAAATTGTTGCATGTGTTGCGTTTGCTACTGCGCCACTGACGTTAGCGCCTTGTATGTTTGATAGATTACCTGCTTCGCCACTAAAGTGACTAGCACTCACAACATCTGTTGTGTTGTTAAATGTAAATGTAGCATCACCTTCTAGTGTGCCGGCATCATTGTATTGAATTTGTGTGTTTGCTCCACCAGGGGCAGATCCACCACCGCCTGTTTGTGCTACCCATGATGTAACACCTAAACCGTCTGTTGATAAAACATATCCATTGACACCTCCACCAATGACTACGTTTGCAGTCGATGCGGCGTTTAGATTAAGAGCAGTATTTGCTATATTAGCAGTAGTAGAAGGACCGATTGCGCCTCTACTAATTTGTATTTGTATATTGCCTGTTGAAGAATTGACTTTTATTTGTTGTGCCATTAGTAGTTTACCACCCCATCGCTGTTAATTAAAAATAGTAGAAATACGACTTGATCGTATGCTGGTTGCGTTGTTGCCCCAATCACTATTGATGGGAAAGAAATTTTGAGTCTGCCAGAAAAACATGCTGGTTCTACAGCATTGATGTCTAAGTCAGGGTCACCTACGATCACGTCCCACGTTGCGTCATCGATAGTCATTGTAAATGTACCGTCTGCATCTACTCTGTTTGTAATTGGAAGCACTACTGGAGTAGGTTCTATTTTATTCATAGACATTGTGCCAGTTGCTGTTGACAAAACAAGTGTTGCTCCGCCAGATGTTGCTGAGATGCTAAACGTAGTTGCTGTAGGTATTTCTTTTATGTAATAAGTTGTGTTGATTGCTACACCACCGAATACTGTGCCTGCAAATTCTACAGGTTGATTTAAGTATAGTTCGGCAGTCGATAAACACGTCATCAGATCGTCTGTGGCGTCTGTAGCAGTGATATTTTGTATAAGGGGTACTGCTGGGTAGTCTTGCACTACAAAGTCAAGTCCTGTTCTACTGTCGTGGAATTTAGAGATTGCTCGTCTTACAATTTGAGCATCTATTGTTGCTCCTGTTAAATCTGTTGGTGTTGTAGTTGATGTCCAACCACTTGGATAAGATGCAATGTCTGCCCATGCAAAGTTCCAGAAGTCTTTTTGATTGTATACTAGATTTTCTGCTAAGATTTGACCATCAAATCCAGCAACTTGATTAAGTGTGTTTTGGCTAAACTTCGCCATGTGCTTCTCCTATGCTTGTCTCGCATCTATCTACCTGGCTGTCTCGCAAGAAGTAGATTGAGTTATTAATATTGTATTTATGCTTTCTTAATATATGTATACAGCTCCAGCATCAGCCAGACTGCTAACAGTTTCAGTAGGGGAACCAAATACTTTATAAGTAGCATCAGAATTAACTGAATTTGAATACCCCATCGCAACGCCAGAATAATTAAAATAGCTTTGTTCTAGGGACCAAGTAGTCGATATCCTAGAATACCAGCGATTGCCTATTAATATATTACCGCCTGTTGTATCTAACGATGAAGGTGGCGAAACAACACCAATAATATTGACATAGGCTTGAAAAGCGTTAGATCCAGTAGTACCTACATTATAATATATATAAGTTCCTACAACTACTGGAGAAGTTGTATCAGAATCTGTATAAGCAGATATATAGTCACTATTTCCACTAATGCTTACAGGCTGCGGAAGGTTTGTAGCAGTAATATTAATTCTTGTTAACGAACTCCAAGTAGTGCCAGTTCTTGTAGAAAAATAAGGTCCATCTCCTGATATACTAGAATTAGCACCTACAACTATTTGTGTTCCTGTGTCATCAATATCTATAAAAGATCCAACTCTTTGATTATCAAAATTAGATTGACCTAACAATGAGGCTTGTAATGTCCAAGAAGTTCCACTTCTAACATAAACTAATGCTCTGCCTGTCCTAGAATTTGATGCTGTAGAATAGTTCTTTTGTCCAATGGCTAAATAATCTCCATTTTGACTTAACGCAACTGAGTCTCCGCCAACATTACTAATTGTTTTTTGTAATGACCAACTAGTTCCGCTTCTTAAATATATGTATACATAACCAGGTGCTCTATTTGGAGCAGATACAGCAATGTAGTTTCCATCGCCGCTTATTGTAACATCTTCGCCAAAACTGTCTGGTGTGTTATTAATGTAACCAGTAGATAATACATCTTCTTGGGTCCAATTATTTCCTGATCTTTTGAAAATAAAAGCATAACTAGGCGCTAAATTAGAAGGAATACCACTAACAGGTTGACCAATAACAATTCTGTCGCCTAAATCATCAATAGAAACTGATTGTCCAAATCGAGCTCCTGCTATCGGTGTTAGTGATTGAATTCTTGCTTTTAACACCGGTCCTTGTACAACATCTGGTGCTTGAAATCCTTTTTGACTAGCCGCACTAAGCGTTGAAATTAAACTCATTACCCATACCTAGTAGCAGAACCTAAAACAGTATAAGTGTCATCTGCTGTTTTTAATAGATTAAACGTATAAGACATTATAGTATTTTGATATGTCGCAGGAACTGTATTACCAGCCCATCTTAATGTTTGTGCTGTGCCATCAATATTTACGTCAGTAATACTATACGCAGTTGAACCTGTAGTTACTAAGTAGGTTGCAGTCATACTGTTTGAATTTGTAATTACACTATTTGCTGTAGTCGTAGCATTGCCTCTAAAATTTAATGTAATATCAGAAGCCGCATTTGTTGTTTGATAATATACTGTTTGATCTAATAAATCATAATTACTAATTTGACTACCAGAAGTTATTTTTTCTTGTGTTTCTCGTATAGATGTAGTACCAGCAACATTTAATGATGTAAGTGTGCCAATTGTTGTAATATTTGATTGAGCGGCTCCTGTTACATTTACAGCAAGAGGAACTGATCCAACAAGATTGGCTGCCGCTATGTTTGATATGCCACCACCATCACCAGTAAAGATGCCTGAACCTAATGTTACTCCACTCGTTGATACAACAACTATATTTGCTGTGCCATTGACTGCCATAGAAACACTGCCGTTTGTTGTCGCAATGTCTACATTAGATGTACCATTTACTATTTTTGTTGAGTCAAGCCCTGTTAAATTAGCACCATCACCGAAAAAAGTACCTGCTGTTACATTTGCCGCAACAGTTAAACTTGCTGGCATAGCAACATTACCAGTTACTTCGTCAAAAGTAAATCCAGCTGTACCACCAAAACTACCAGCATCATTGTATTGAATTTGTGTATTAGCACCGCCTGGGTTTGCCGATCCAGGAGTAGTTGTACCTGCGTTCCAAGTTAAAACACCTGTACCATCTGTTTGTAAGAAATATCCGTTTGTTCCGCCATCTACTTTAAGATTTGCTAAGTTTTGAAATGTGACTGTGCCATTACTAGCAACAGATGTGTTTGCTACACCTCCGAAAGTAGTATTAGCAAGATTGTATTGTAATTGACCAGAAGTACCGCCTGGAGTTACATTAGATACACCACCAGTAAAAACGCCTAAATTAATAGGATCTACTGTTACTCCTATGCTGTTTGTTGTCGGATTAAGTATTACATTAGTCTGATCAACAACGATGTTTGCGTTGATGGCAGCCATTATTGATACCTAACTATGAACCCTATTGGCTCCCTACTTAAATTTGTATTTGTAATAACAGCAGTATCAGGACGAGCAACATCAATAGTTACTATAGCTAGTACTGAAGGATCGCCTTTACCGTTTATAAGGGGTACTACTGGTGTCCCACTACCACCAACATTACCTGTTAGATCAGTTGGTATAAACATAGAAGCAATACCACCTGCACTGTCAACCTTAGTTACTGTTATTGTTGGAGCAGTACCTTGTGGTGTTTGTGGTGTAATATTGCCTAGATCAATTTGACCTAATGCGTCATTGTATACTACAGTATCAACATCGTAATACTTTGCAGACGCAGTTAAATTATATGATGATATGTCAATCGCACTACCTGCTTGATCAGTAAAGTTAAGTCCGATTGAATAAGATTCGCCTGTATAGATTTCTAGGCATTGCATTTCTGTCCCGGCGAAGACAATCGTTTTAGCGCCTGATAGTAGTAAACTCATAGTTGTTTCCTGTTAATGTTGTATTTATTCTGTTTTATCGTTTTAATTCTTGTACTAGTATAAATGACTGTCCTACTTGAATTGGCTCTCCATTTAAGTTACCTACTACAAGATAATAAGTTGTTTCTTGTCCTTCTACATATTGAGTATCAACAATTGTTGTACTGAATACTTGTCCATTCGGTATTTGTGCTTCTACATCTGGTAAAGACACATCATTTACTAATGGATGACTACCGAAGAACGTAAGTCGTGTTAAATCATATGTTTCTGCTGGTGCGTTTGTAAGTGTAGCACTAAAACTAATTGTACTATCAGCAGAGTTTAGTAGAATTGCTTGTCCACCAATATTAAATGTATTGTAAAAACTAGAGTAATCTACAGCAAATAAGTTTCTGTCTGTTAATGTGTCTTGTATAATTGACCAATCAGCAGAGTCTGTAGGGTCACCAGAGTTAAGTAAAATGACACCATCATCGCCAACAGCAATCCAATGACCATTACCGTATCTTACTGCTCTTAAAGTTACTGCTGTTGGTGAAGTAACTTGAGTAAACGAGTCACCGTCATCTGTACTGACTTGAATCATACCGAACTGTCCAACTGCTACCCATGTAGCACCGACAGCCGCTTGTGCTGATCCATCTCCAGCAATACCTAACAAGTCTGTTAAGACTGGATCGCCATTTAATAATGTAATTGATTTAGATGTCCATACTGGTGGACTTGCTGGTGTATAACTTAAGAAGTCACGCACTGATCTTACAAGTGTACCTGCTCCGCCGACAGCAATCAATGTATATTGACTACCAGCATCTAAGTCATTAGCAAAAACACTAAACAAAGGCTGTAATACACCAGTACCTTCTTCGTATGCTGTACTGGCACCACCTGTTCCTTGATATACTGTAGGTCTAGCAACAATTGTACCTGTCGAACCACAAGCATACTCTGCCCATCTCCAAGTACCACTTATATTTCTTCCTACACCTTCACCATTTGTATGTGGCGCATAACAACCAGCATTATAACTTTGTGCTGGTGTCGAACCAAAACTACCAGGTGTAGTTGATCCTGGGTTTGGCCAATCTAAAATTAATTGTCCACTTGTACCAGATCCTGGATAAGATGGTTGCCAAAGAGTATCTCCAAAACTATTTAAAGCGTATACTCCTCCAGAAGCCTGCGAAGGACCATATGTATCTATGTAAACAGTAGTACCTGCTGTCCCTGTATAAACTGGCACACCTGCTGTAAATGTTTGTTGTGATGCACTAACACTTGCTGGTCTTGTAGACCAATTGACACCACCATCTGTAGATATTAAATCATATCCACCAAAACCAAATGCATGTATAGTATCTCCACCAGTATAAGAACCACTAGATCGTGCTGGGGCATATGAATGTTGTACAACGTTAAAACCTCTGTCAAACTGCGTAGAAGCACCAGACTTCCATACTTCGATCAAATTATATTCTGGGTTTGTTGCGGCAAACAACTGAGTTGTTATACCAATAGTAATTCTACTACCTTCAGTGTATTCTATATTTGCACTAGCTTCTGGATCTGTTGTAGGTATAATAGAAGCACCGCCAGATGGATAGATTGCTCTTGTATCGTCTGGCCAAGTAGGTGTTCCTCCTCCAGGCCAGTTGTAGTACGGTACATTTTCAAAGACTACAGGAGCAGTTGTGCTTCGTGCTTGTGTTACTGCACCAATAACTAGTTCTGCTGTTGTAACTACGTTTGCCGCTACTGTGCCTGCTGTCACTGCATTAGCGGCGATTGTACCTGCTGTAATTGCATTGGCTGCAACTGATCCAGCAGTGACTGCGTTTGCCGCAATTGTACCAGCAGTAATTGCATTTGCTTGAACTGACCCAGCAGTAACTGCGTTTGCATCTAAAGTACCAGTAGTAACAGCATTAGCGGCGATATCGCCTGCTTCTACAGCACCTACAGCAATAGTTCCTGCTGTAACTGCATCTACATCAATTGTGCCAGCAGTAACTGCTAACGCATCGATAGTACCTGCAACAACTGAGTTTGCTTGTAAACTGTATGCAGAGATTGCATTTGCTGATATGTCACCAAAGACTACAGCATTTGCGCCTAACTTGCCACCAATAACTGCACCATTTGCAATTGTGTTTGATGTAACTGAGTTTGGACCTAATTGTCCGGGACCTATACCGAAAAACTCTCCGATAAGATCAGTATTGTTTAAATTAACAATAGGAACGTCACTTACTGTAAAGTGAGTTGTATTTGCAACATTAGTAATGTAAGTATTTGCCGCTAGTTCTCCTGAACCACTAGTAATAAACAAATTACCACCTGGCAAGACATTTGCGGTACTATAAGCATTACCCGCATCTGTAAAGAACAGATTACCAGTGTTGTTTACATTAGCAATTGTAACTTCATAAAATGATGTAATATCTGAGCCTAACCAGTTAATAAGATTACTAGAAGGACTTCTTACACCAACAAAATTGTTTCTTGCAGTAATAGACCAATAATAGTCGCCTACAGGTAAATCATTGCTTTCTATAACAACAGTAGTGCCGTCTGGATACGGATTACCCGATGATTGAGCAACTGTTCTGTATAATGAATGTGTAGATGAGTCAGCATCTGTTCCATAGTTAAAATCTATGTATTGAACGATACCATCACTTGGTGTTGTTGCTGTAACTCTAATTGCACTCAATGATGCTTCTGAAATAATGTCTGCTACTGGCGCCGCTGGTGTGTTAATAATGTTAGGATCATCTAGTCCAGTATTATCTGCTAAAACAAAGTCAGTTAACGCATTATCTCCGTAAATTGTTTCATTGTACTCAAATGCTGTTATTTTAGCATATAATGTGTAATCTGCGTCTTGTAGTTCTGATACTTGTGAAACCCTAAACAGTTTACCATTTGGAAAACCAGATGCAGTGTCCCAACCATACTCTGCTAGAGTAACTCTGATTACATCTCCTGATTGAACTTGTATACCTGAATAATCTGTTTGAAAACTAATAACTAAGTCTTCACGTGACTGTAATAGTTTACGCACACCTAAATATGCGGCTTGAATGTAGTTGTTTACTTGAGGAAATGAAACATCAAGTTTATTGTCTGGTTCGTTAGGACTTAATAAAGCTGGATTATACCAATCAGTGCCTGGCTCTGTAAAATCAAAGAGTTGATAATCTATCTGATCTCTAATATCTTTATTTGGATAAGCAACTTGCATACTGTTGTATGAAGCAGTAAGATCAATTGGATTTACTTGTATTCCACCAACTAAGTTAGCATTTGTGTCATTATATTCACTTGTGACATGATATAAATCTGTTACTAGTCCATCAATCTCTTTATTAATGACCATTTTCCATTTATCTTCGACATCACTGTATTGTAACCATGAATCACAAGCATCTGCTATTTCTTGTAGATTAGTTAAGCAATCATTTGCTAAATTAACAGGTCCATTGATGCGATAACGAGCCTGAGTCGCTGATGCTCCGTTTGCATCGGTATATGTGATCAATTCATCAGAATAAGTGTTTAATGCTGTTAGAGACGCTGTGTCAATGTTGTCTGCGGGTATAGCACACCCATAACGAGTGTTCTGTAAGTAATCAGAAATTACATCACCTGGCTTATCAATTGAGTTTGTTAACTCAACATCTAATGTGCCTAATCCTGTTGTATCAGCATCAACATTGTATTGTAATTTAACAATAACAAACGCAGTGTCAGTCATTGCCGCTGATTTACCACCAGCTGTATATAAAGAACTATTCCATCTTAAATTAGATGGTATTTCAGTATCAGACATAATCTGAATAGCAGTTTGACCACCTGTGTTTGTACCAGAACTACTACCATTAGGGAATAGATATATGTTGATTTTGCCAGCCATTTTAGTGTCAGTTTGACCTGCATTATTAGTAAAACTAGTTACACTTGATCCTGATAGATTGACTTTGTTACCATTCCAGTAAATGTCTCCGAATGTATATGCTCCAGTAGCAGGTACTTCGGACAAAGAACAACAATACCACATTGTCTTTTGATCTGTTGATATTTTTGCGTCTGTTATGACTGGACTTACATATGCTTTACCATAAACAAGGGGTAAAATGTTATTAGTTGCAGGAGGTAACTGAACTCTTGCTCCAGCATCGTCTTGTTGCATGCCTTTCATAGCACGATTTGTCATTAGTTTGCTTATACCAAAAACGATTGCAGTTCTTACAGCAAATGCCGCTAAACCAGGGCCTGCTACCCAAGTGACAAATGTTACAATTGCGGCTACTACTTGTGGCATTCTATTCTCCTCGTGACCAGCATTTTTCGTCCATTGTATAGCCGAACTTGCTAAAATCTGTTTCAAATAATGGTTCAGAAGCAGTAATTACACCATATCTTATGCGTCCTTGTTCTATATACTCGTCTGTTTTTTCTTCGTAGGCTTGCATTAACTTAAATCCTGCTGTTTTTCTAAATCCTTCGTCTACCCATAAAACTATCTGTGTCATAATTAAAATATGTGGGGCAAAAAAGTGAGGATTTATAATTCCTGTTGCCATTCCATGTAATTTCTTTGTTTCTTCGTTTTCGACAAGCAATATTGTGCCTGCACCTGCTAAAATAGTAGAAAATATCATATTTAAATGCTTATGATCTAACTTTTCAAAGTTATATCGCATGATATGTTCAGTCGAGGCTAGTCTTTCTATTAATTCGATAAAATAAGGCAAATCAAATTTGTCTGCTTCTCGTATTCTCATCGTTGTTGGTTACGACCGCCGCCTCCGCCTCCGCCTCCGCCGCCACCTCTGCCTCTGCCACCACCAGTAGCAGTAACTTTCTTACCGAAGTCAAATGTTTGTGTTGCGATTGAATAGACATTAGTCATAGAACTATCTAAAGGATTAAAGAACTCCCAACTATTTTTGTTTGTTCTTCTTCCTGCATTTCTGTTTGCAAGTACAGTTTTGTAACTACTTGCGTTTACAGATATGGTAAATGTATCTTGGTCATCGATTCTATCTTCTGCTATGTTATAACTTGTAATGATACCAGTAAATCGTTTTGCAGAACTTGTTAAAGCACCAGTACTATCAAAGAAACCGCGAGTAATTTCTAATTTACTTCCGCGAATCTTAGTACCTAAAACAATTGCAATGTTTGTGCTGTCAATTCCTGCTAGTATAACTGTAGTATCAGCACTTGTGACACGAAGGTCTTTTTGTTGTGCGCCTACGCCAAGTAATCCGCCTAAAGCAGAGTAATTTTGTCCATCTATTGTAAAATCTCTGTATGCTGACGATGCAGTTACAATTGTTACATCGTTAGCAGTACCTGTGCCTGTACCTGCGCCTGTAGCAACAAAAGTTGTACCTATGTTGTTATCTGGTGCACCAATTGCTGTAAAATCAGTTGTTCCAACAGTAAGAATAGAATATGTTGTACTCGCAACTATACTTGTTGCTACAACTGCCTCAAATTCATTAAAAATTGTTAGTTTTACAAACTCAGCAGTATTAATCTGCGGAGGACTGTCTGCAACTGCTGGTATATTATCCATTAACTTGTTCCTACGTATTCATATAATTGAAATGCATCTGACCATTCAATCAGAGCATTACCTACTAGTGTTCCACCTTGAGAATATTGTGCGCCGCCGACTATAAGTTTATAGACAGGCATATTAGGGCAGAATAATCTAAAAATACAGTTATTTCCTACAAGTATATTTAAGCCCTCCCAAGGGGGCGGTGATAAATTGCTTGGATTTGATAAGATGTTTGGTCTATGTGTAGTAACGATAATTGTGCTACCAGTACCTCTTACAACTCTTGTAGTAGAAGTAAAGGGATAAGGATAACCTGCGATTTGTATCAAATCATTAGGCTCAAATATAACTCTGTTTGCGTTGATACCTGGTAAACCACTTAGTATTAATTGATTGCCTACAAAACTAGATACTGTTAATGCGTTTAATTGTGTTAAAGGCAATGTTCCTTGATATCTAAATATCCAATTAAGACATGCATTGTTTGAGAATGTAACATCTTCGTAACCAGTACGATCTAGTACGTCTACTGATTCCATTAATGCTCTTGCATTGTTATATTGAAACGATGTAGGCATGTCTAATTCTATTGTCCATGGATTCTTTGTTGGTGTTGTCGATACACGAGGTATTGCGTTACGTGTAATCTGTAGACCTGTAACTTTACGTCTATTGATCGTCATTCCGTTGCAGTTATCTATAATTGTTTGTATGGCTGCCATCGTTAAACTCCGTAAGATGTTTCTTTACGTGCATATTCTACTGTTCCAAGTAACGACTGACGATTTTCTGCGAATACTTGTTGAACAGACTTAGAATCTAATGCACTAATGTTGTTAGTAATATAATTGTTTGTAGTTGGGGCGGCTTGTACTGCTTGTGGACTACTGTTACCACTTGTAGGCAATCTGTGATTAGGTATGATGTTACCAGATCCTTCAGGCACAAATAACTCAGGTCCTTTTTCACCAACAATATATGGTTGTCCTGCTTTTGCTGGTCCACCACTTGCTAAAAATCCTAAGGCTTGCATAAAAGGGTTTGTAATGAATTTTTGTATCATTGCTTTTGCTA
>PDMW01027977.1_pt1 | contig 12414 bp, 8 predicted proteins | sample 1515511 | NCBI WGS metagenome assembly PDMW01 (sample SAMN07343023, study PRJNA328102) | Marine metagenome, whole genome shotgun sequencing project. | biome: marine; feature: bay; material: water; isolation source: viruses from water sample < 0.22 micron filtered, nuclease treated, low... ... | reverse complement strand
GACCAGTCCTTGCCTGCAATGGATATGTCTGTGCCTGTCAGGTACGACGGAGTAGACGACTCGAAAAGAGACGTGGTGACGCCCGCCGTGTTCTTTGATATGCCGTATGCCCTTGCACCTTCCCCAACAGTTCCTGTCTCGGTCAGTGTGTTAGATCCTATCTGGTCGGCGCGGTTGCCACTTGATTCACGCAGGGGCCAGTGATGTATCCATGATGTCTGGGTCCAATGGTTCCAGTAGGTTCCTGCCGCCTTATCACCGCCCTGTCCAGTACGGCCCTGTCCTACACGCCAGATCAAATTACCGGACGAGTCGAACCCAAGACCCATCGCCCCCTCTCCCTGATGGTAGCCATTCTTGAATATGTTCCCGGTAGGCGTACCAGAAACATTCAAGGTAGTTCGCCACGCTGAGTTGCGGAGAGAGTCGATCCTTAGACGATCATTTGAATAGTTGCGGTTTTCTGGAAACGGGGGCGGTTGCCAGGGCTGATTTGCATAAAAGAACGTAAATGACGTGAACACGCCGGGGCTGGACGGGTCTTCGGAGAATACTTCGGATGGTGCGGGTCCGCCCTGTTTCCATCGACTAGGTACTCCGGCGGGTAGACTCGACCACGTAGGTTCCTCCGTTGTGCTTTTGAGAAGAAATCCGTTGACAAAAGGTATCAGGCTCACCGTCACCGTAGTCTCTGGGCCGTAACTGACACTGTCTGCGGAAAATCTCAACAACGGCTTTATTCGGAACGTGACACTCCTCGTTGTGCTGACCGGGAACGGTGCGGAGAAATAAGTGTCTGTCGCGTTGGCCAGAAATGAGCCATTCGCCCAGTCAGCACCTTCCTTGATTTCGTACTGTACTGTTTCCGGGATGCTGACTGCGTCCCACGTAAGTCGGACCCCGTCATCCACCTGATACGCACGGAAGTTGGTGACCGCAGGTAGTGCCTGAATGCTGGTATCTACGGACGCTACCCCCGTGCTAAGGTTGGCAGGGGACATAGTGTCCTTGGCCCGAACATGGTAGGTCTGATCCTCGTGAGTTCGTGCGATGGCCGTATAGGAAGAAGCGTAAACCGGATCGACAAGCACCTCGGCCCCTTCGGCAGAGGAGCCTCTACTTACCACGTATCCTGTCAGGTCAATGTCATCTACGTCGTCCCAGTCCAGCACGACCTCGGTGTAACCACGAGTGGCCGTCAGGTTGGTTACGTCAGGAGGCGGCGCAGTCTTGCCGATTACTAACTGGTCCGTCACTTCCAGAACCGAGGATGACTGGGAGTAGTCCGACTGACTGATCAGTGCAGTAACCCGAAATGACCAGTACCCGTCTGCCGCGTTTGCGATCTCAGCATGTACGTTCGGAGTCTCGGGAACGAACGTCCATTCCCCCGGTGGATCAGTCACATCATTGGTAGTTTTACGATTCCGTGTTTCCAGCCGATATAGCTGAACACGAGGATCAGTGGACCGGGTCCAGCTAATGTCCAACTTCACCTGAACCGCTCCTCCGACCTTCTCAATCGTCTCGAAGATTGTGAGGTTGGTGGCCGGTGCGACCGGACCAGACGGAAGGAAGCTGGTTGGCGGGGCGTCCAGAATTACGGACGGCGTCCCAATGTTTATCAGGTCGTTGGTGTCGGCGGTTAAGCTATCATCTTCGCTCAAAGTGAGAGTGGTGGACGTTACTGTGTCCACAGTGTAGATGCCGTTGTTCGCTTCGATGTCCGCATCCGAAACAGTGATCTTCTGGCCGTCCGTTAGTCCGTCAGCAGTCCAGTCGCCACCGTCCATCCGAACAATCGTATCGGGATCGCTGTCTACGAAGTTGACACCCGCTGTGCTGCGGACACCCTCGATTCGAGCGAACTTCGTTCCGTCATAGGTAAGACAACTGAACTCCCACTGGAGTTCTTCCGTCTCCCGCATACTAAGGACACGCCACTCCTCGGGGACCAGCTTTGTGCCCCGATGGACAAACACGGAATTAGGCTGAAGGGACTCCACTGGAGCCACGCCGGATTTAAGTGTTACCGTGGTAGATGGCCCAGAACTGGCTTCCACGGCCAGGGACTCTATTCCCCCCGCTACGTTGTTGACTAGAAGGGTGTCACCGTCGAAAGTTTCGAGTGCGTCATCTACCACGATTACATGAGGAGTTGCCACCGTGTGGGAAATGATTCGTCCGCCTCGACGGACTTGCTGCCTTGCCGGGTCCGCGACCTGAATGATGTCTCCTGGTCGGAGGTCCGACAGTTCAACACTGCCCACAAAAGACAACGTCTCCGACTCATTCTGTTCGCTGTCGAGTATCCACTTTCCGAGTCGATACGCCTGGCCCCTGCTAGTTGTGGCAAACGCAGCCACTTCAATTTCCCGCCAACCAAATCGCTCACGACGGGCCGGGTCTTCGATGACTTCAATGGACTGCTTGTAGTTGTTGATGGGGTCGTTGTAGCTGACCAACGCAGCGGAATGCTGTGCCCGTAGGGCAGTACCGGCGTAGGTAAAATGACCCTTTATCACATTGGCCCGAGTGATTAGACGCTTAGGGTCTTTCGGAGCGTCCGCTACCGCAGTCACTCCACCCGCCGACCAATAAGACATTCCTCGGAAGGTGGACGTAATGGCGTTGACCACATCGAAGGCGTCTTCTCGGGTGTTGATTACTCCGTTGAACTCATACCGAGGTTCGTTGTTGCCGTTGCCCAGTCCATTGTCGACCTTCTCATCACAGTAGACTCCGATGTCGTACAGGGAGAAGATGTCGACTTGAGTAGCGGCGTCAATGAACTCACCTAAGCCGTAACGGGAATTCGTTAGAACGTCATACAGTACCCAGGCAGGGTTGTTGCTCCACGCCGTGTAGAAGTTGCCGTCCCATGTCTGTGTCTCGGGAAGTCCGTCGCCGTCAAGCACGGCAGCACCAGTGGACACGTTCCGGTTGTATAGTCGTGTCTCAGGGAAGTAGTTCGTGGGAACCGAAATTTTCAACCCACGGACCAGAAACGACCGCTGAGGAACTCGACCGCTGAACAATTCACTGTTGACCCGAATGGCGATCAAGGCCGAATCCGGGTAGGTCAACTGGACCTTCTGAATCTCCGTGTAGCTGTTGACGAAAATGTTGTTCTGAAGAGTCGCCTTATCTGAATCCGGGGTTACGCGAGTCACTTGGAACGTAAGTGGAAAGGTAAGGGGAGAACCGAAACTCTGTAGAACTTCTTCTGAGTCCGGGTACTGACCAGTGAGTCCAGAGAAAACGATTTCACTGGACCGCTCATAGGGACTGGTGTTTTTGCCAGTAACCTCGTCCCGGATAATTTCCAGAAACGACCCACCCGACTCCTGCATCTCGACCCTGTACTCGACCTTGCTGGGAACGAGTGACCCCTTGCTGTTCTGAAGATACAGAGCAGGTATTCGTATCTTGAGACGTATGCCGTCGATGTCGTCGTCCGAAACCACAAACAGTACAGGGCTGGGATCGGTAACTTCCTGATTTACGGTTATCTCCGATTCGACCTCGGAGAATTCTTCGATAACGTCTTGGGTCGGCAGGCCAGTCCGCTCCCACATTTGGACGCCCTCGAACCGTAAATCTGTCAGGTTCTCCGGGGCACTGAGTTCAGGCTCGGAAAGGGTGTCGTCCTCGTATCCTCCGTCCGGCCCTTGGACCTGCACGTTGTCAAAATACACTGCCTTGAGAGGGAAGGCTTTGCCGTCATCACCCTCTCCGGTATAGAGGCCCACGATCTCCCCTTCGGAGATCAAGTCTACAATTCGAGCAATCGCCTTCGACTGAAGTGTGTTCGGAGACTCCGAAGGTGCGGACCCGCCGCCGCCTTTGCCGCCGCCAGCACCACGGATGATAATCTGTTCTGGGAGATCAGTGTCAGACATTGGAAAGGTCCACTATTTCGATACCGCCTTGAATCAGAACAGAGCCTGTCCTGATGTAGCCGTACACAAGGGGGACAGGGCCACCCTGCTTGCTCGTGTTTACCGCACCGTCAAAAAGAAATGAGTTGCGTTGATCCGGGTCTTCTCGATCTTCGGGAGCATCTGGAGTGAGGGCCGTTGATATGAGGTACAGCACACCCAACAAAAGCACGCCCTTGAAGATCGCACCGAACCCACCAAGTGCCCCGAGTCCCGCCGCACCACCAAACGCACCACCCAGTGGAATCCCCAGCGGGGCGAACGCAGCACCTACTACCGGCAGGCCAGCAAACAGACCGAACAATCCCTTGATGTTGCCCTCGACTATCGGCTCGATGTGTATCTCGTCCGCTGATGTGCCGAAAGAAATCTCCGTATCCGACTTCAGGACTCGGTCGCCACATCGGAATTCAAAATACTTCCCGTAGATCGCCTTTGAGAAAGCGCCCCGTGTGTTGCAGTCCATGAGACGTATGGCCTGAGCAGGTCCGCTGACGTTCATAACGAAACGCTCACCGAACATCTGGGACAACGCACCATGTAGTACCAAGGTTTTCATCGGATCGTCACCTTTGGAGCAGACCTGTCCATAAACGAGTTATGTCGAGCAACAAACCGAACGTATCGCATCCACGGCCCGACAGGCTCGCGTCTCGAACTACGCCCTTCCAGTTGGTGCAATACCAGACCATTGCCGACTAAGAGACCACAATGGTTTATCACGCCGGTACGGCCAATCTTGCCGAGAATAACGTCCCCTTCCCGTGCCGCACTTTGGGGGATCACAGTAAACCCAGTTTCGATGATCCTGTTGTGCCCCAAGAGGTCCAGAGCCTCACCATGCGGTGGTTCGTGCTTGTACCAGTTCTCGTCACGGGGGATGTTCTGTAGAACAATATCGAACTGACTTCGATACACGTCCCGAACCAGTCCCCAGCAGTCGTGATGCCCACTAACGAAAGACCGACCAAGTAAAGGAGCGGCGGGGAGTTGGTCTCCGAACCAGTGTATCTCTCCAGCGGAATTCTGGGTGCTGTGGAGAATCCCCCAGGGAACTGCCATCGCCTGCTGACTCGACATATCGACCCGGCTGGGAGCGGTAGATACGTCGAGGCTGTGACTGTGAATGATTGCCAGAATAGGCTCGTCGGGACGGACCCCTATCGCAAAGGAATGTGTAGGGTTGGTCGAAACATTCTCAAGAGCCTCATAGATAAGGCCGTCAGGACTCTCTATGACGCACCCGACCGACTCATTCGGATATTCCGCTACTGCGTGAGCGCTCGCTGCTTTGGCGATAGCCTGGCTACCTACGAACTGATCCACAGCGGAACTGTGCGACATAGAACTATCTCTGCGGGATGGTTATCAACTCTCACGGCGGATTCTATCAACCGCTGGGAATCCTCGGAATGGCAGTGGTTGACCCAAAGGGATGAACCGAAGTCGGCAATCACTTAGCTTTTTACCGCATACGTCGGCACTCCAGTCCGTGGTAGGGAGTCCAGACTGCGTGAAATACGGGTCTTCGGGAGCAGACTGGTCCGCATCCCCGCCATCCCGGTCAGTGTCCGAACCAGCGTAGGGGCAGGTCGCGTTGCTGTAGTCGAAAGTGTCCGGGGTATTTTCGACAGGTGTTCGATAACGATGATTGCAAAAGCTCCTGACCACTTGCCGACTGGGCAACTTTCTTCCATCCTGATCGATAGCGGCACTAAGCTCAAATTCGACCATCGCCTCGTCTTGCGAGACACGACGCTCAATCTGGTAAATCTCCTTCCTGAAAGCCTCGCCGTCAGGGTCAGACCCTACCGGACTGTCCAGGAACTTCTCGTATGTGACCCAGCGGGTAATCTTCGCCCCAAGAGGGTCGCCTGTGTTCTGAATGATGCTGCTCATCAGTAAATGTATGTTACTGATTCGGAGTGAGGGAGTTGGCAGCGAACCCTTGCCGGAGAACTCCCAGCCCGAAGCCTCAATCGGCAACGGCACGTAGGGAACGCCCTTCCAGAGAAGTGTCGCGTCAGTAGGCGCACCGCTATAGAACCGATAGAGACCACCGCCCAGACTCGTGGCGTCGAACTCGAATAGCTCGACTATCGGATCGGGAGATAGCTTCTGGTTCTCTTGTTGGAAGTCCGTCATTCTTCCGCCCCGTACCACCGTTTGAATGTGACCTGGAAATCAGAAGACGTGGCCTTTTCGTTCAGTCTGCGATACTCGCCATCCTGCACCCACAACTCGGGTCCACTGCCCCCCGGTCGCGTCCAGTAGAAAGGACGAACCGCGTTCAAGTCGTCCAGGAACGTCTCCATTGCCTGAACAGTAGTGTTGTCGGCGTCCTTGGCCATGAACTTATACATGCGGTCCTGTGCGATCAGTCCCGCCTGTGTCCGCTGCTCGTAACCGTCCCCCAGTGCAGCCTGGAAGATTCGAGGCTTCACCGTGTGTCCACCAGACCCCCGGTGAGCTTCGTAGTTGAATGTCGGTGCGGCCATTAACCATTTCTCCTGTCGAACACGCCACCCTTACGTTGTGACTTAACCGCAAGCTCCGTCCACGACCGCCTGACTGCGGCATCTACCATCTGGGCCGTGACCTCTGGGTCATTGCCTTCCTGATTGATCACGATGCTCGGAGCGAACACTGTGGAGCCACCGCCGCCGCCACTGGGCGGCATCTTCCCAGTCTTGTTGATGTATTCCAACGCACCGAGGTTCTGCTTCGTCGATCCGGCGTTGATGACCATTTCACCGGGACTCAATGCGGCCAGTTGGTTGTCGGACCTCGCCCCGCCGAACCCACTTACGATTCCGCCTGGGGCGTAGGCCGGAATCACGCCGCCGTTCTTGAACCCCGGAACGATGCCGCCGCCAGAGAACCCAAAGAGACCCCCGAAGAAACCCATCAGTGGTTTGATGATCAACATGCGGATAATCATCCGTGCAAGGTCTGCGATGATCGAGTTGATCAACGACTTGAAGTCCAGCTTACCTGTCGTCACGAAGCTGACCAGTGCGTCTTCGAGTGAGCCGAACGCGCTCTCGAAGAACTGCTGCATGTCGTTGGCCGTGTTCTGGGCTGAAGTGCCCGCCTGCCGCAAGGCCGTGCTGGCTACGGTGCTGAACTGCGTGGCTATAGCTTTGTTCTCTATAAGGATATCACCAGTCTTCTTTAGTTCTGCGTTGAGGTCTCGATTTGAACCGGTCACTTCGTCTATCTGAGTTCTCTGGGGCGCCGTCAGATTCTGTCCTGGTCCAGCGGTTGCAGGTCCGGCTGGACCAAATGACGTGGTCTCTGCACCCGGAACGAAGTTGGACCCCAATGCACCAATCTTAGCCTCTACTGCTGCCACCGCCGCTTTGAAGGCATTTGCCAGGGCCGAACCCAGTATGGTCCCCGTCTCGCCAGCCGTGACCTTGAGTTGCTCCCCTGCATCCTTGAGAATTTTCTCCGAGCCTTCCCGACCGGACGTTCCGATATTGGCCCCAAGCTGAGATGCTACATTCTTGAAGCTTTGCAGAGCCTTCTCTGCCTCTTCCAGTTGAGCTGGAGTGCTGGCTTTTGACTTAGCGTCCTCAAGCAGAACAGCCATTTGCTGTAGGCTCTGTATGCTTTTGGCGACACTGTCGTCGAAGTTTTCGAGAGACGTATCCGACGCCACCTGCTTGAAGTCTCTCAGGTCAGCTTCTGCCTGGACCAGGTCAATTACAGCACCCGCACTGTCGGGATACTTTTCTAGTTCGGATGCTGCCAAGTCCGCGACATCTTCGAACCTTTGTAGTTGTAGTGCTTCTCTAGTCTTGCCGATGTCTTCGAGCGTGGCCCGCATCTGCTCCAAAGTATCTGCATTGCTCTGCAAAGCAGCCTCCAGGGTTGCAGCGTCTGCGGCCCATCCCTCAAACGGCGTTTTGCCAATAGCCAGACTCTCCATGTTTTTCATTATTTCTTCCACGTCCAGCCGTATCTCTTCCAGTGGCTTCTCTGCCCCAATGGCCTTCAGGACACGGTCGAATATCGCGGTGTTCTGTGCAAGGAACCGCATCTGCTCACTGGTCAACCCTATTATTTCCTGAAGTTCCTTCGCAGAAGCACCCACGCCGCCTGCCCACAGACCTCCCTTCTCGATAGACCTCATGGCCTTGGAGAGAGTGTCCCCTTTAGGATCGACAGGCGTGTCCTGTTTCCGAAGACCCTGTAGAATCTCCAACGCCTTGATCTGCTCCTTCTGCGTGTTAATCAGGTTCTTTAATCCCCCAGCTTCTTTGTCGATTGCTTCCTCTAGTGACCGACGTGCCTTGGCCTGCTCCTCTGCCCCTCCCTTTAACTTCTTGCCACTTTTGAACAGCCTGTCGTAACGCTCCCGCAGTTTTGCGATCTTTGCACTCGACTGGTCGGTAACGTCTCCCAGCTTCTCTTGCTCAGTCAGAGGGATAGCGTTTTTGTAGTCTCTCCAGATTGGAACGAGCTTGCCCAGGTTGAGACCGAACTCGCGGACAGATTCTTGCATTTCCGTGGGAACTACGTCGAACTCCCGTCCCGCCATCTCAGCGAACTTGAATCCAGCCTGCTTGCTTCGGGCGTGCATGGGAGGAAATGCCTGCTCCCCTACCCCTTCCTTTAACTTCCCGCCACTTTGGTGGTCTCTCCATCCACCTGTACTCTTTGGTTTTACGAAGACTCTGGCAGCGTCGACGAGATCGAACATGGTCTCCTCACCGGCGTGATCCCTTAGAAACTTTTCAGTCATCTTTTCCAGAGTCACATTTCCCGTACCCGTTTTATATTGTACTGCTAACTCTCTGGCCCTCGTCTTCTCGCTCTCATTCCTCGCCACCGCTTGAGCCTTTGTCAGCATACTACCCAACTCACCGGACGCTGAATTGTTATCTTCGGGCCGCAGGGCCACTATGCCGGGGAGAAGGTCTTTCCCCGTTATGTTGGGAAGTGCCATGCGTGCATTGCCGCGACCCGATTTGAAGATGCTCCGAGCTTCCTTGTCCAGTTCTCTGGACGATTCCGCTATCCGCTCTGCCGCTTCTGCGGCAGATTCGCCCAGTCCCGTGATCGACTTTACCAGGTTCCCCACCACGGGGATCATGTCAGCTATGACCAAGGCCCAACCAACATACGGAAGGGCACGCATAGCGCCCTTGAGTGCGAGCTTGCCTGTTGATGCCGCAGCGGCGGTTGCAAAACTACTTGGCCCCACACTCGACTGCATCCGCATCGGTCTCGTAAGCATCGCCCCGGCGACATTAGTGTATCCACCCTCAGTGATCATGGACTTAGTTGTCTTCCGGGGCTTCCGGGTGTATCCCCTGCCGGGACCGAACATACCAGTCGCACCGAACATTGCGGACGACAAGTTCATTGTACTGACGCTCAAGAGAGCGGCCTTAATGGACTTCAACTGAATCAGGAACAGCTTCCCGCCCTTAAGGGCCAACGCGAAAATCTTCAAGCCCGCATAGGTCACGGCGGCACTGACCAAGGACTCCATGCTTTGGGCGATGCCTATGATTGCACGTACCAAAAACTGAACGGAACCCTTTATCTCCGATCCGAATGCCTCGCGGAAACTATTCTTCAACACAGACAACGAATCCCCGAGAGTGTCCACACGATTCAGGAACCTCTCGTTGATCGCGTCCCCGCCTTCCTGGAAAGCAACCACCAGTTCCTTGGCCGTAATTTTCCCCTGCGTTGCCATGCTGATCAACGCTTGCTTGGATACCCCAAGGCTTTTAGTCAGTAGCTCCTGAAGGATCGGCGCGTTTTCCATCACAGATCGGAATTCGTCACCGTCCAACTTACCTTTGTTGAACGCCTGGGAAAGCTGACGGATCGACTGACTGGATTCCAACGCAGACGCACCACCAAGACGTAACGCCTTGTTGACCGTGCCCACGATGTCCACCAACTCACGGTTTGAAAGAGCCAGTCCGCCTGTAGCCTGCTTCAATCGACCGAACAACGTAGCTGCCTGAACGGCATCCACACGAGCCTCGTTTGAGACCTTGTTGATCGCCAATCGAACCTTGTCTATCTCCTTAGCCGCTGTACCGAATCCCTTGAGTGTGTTGTTCAGTCGGTTGAACTCGTCGGAAATCCCAACGAGTACACGGCCCGTGTAGAACGCACCAAAGGTTCCAACCAGACCGATCAATGTACGATTGGTTTCCCGTAGAGAAGCTCCGGTCGCCGGAGGAACTATCAAGGACTTCCAAAGGGAATTTACCCTGCCGCCTGTCTTCTTGGCTGTGTTCCCTAGACGTTTGACATCTCGATCAACCCGCTGGACTCCCTTGCTCGCTGCCTGAGTCCCGCCACGAGATTTACCCAAACGGTTAATGGCGTCAGTCGCCTTCTCCACATTCTTATTAAGAGACTCGGCAGATTTTGCCATGCTCTTGATGCTTCGCTCGACCTGCCGTTGGCCCTTCGAGACAAAGATTATTTCTACACGTTCCTGAGCCATTGCTAACCCCCGATAGAAATCGCATCGACACGAGACATGCGGACCCCGGCAGAAGACAACGCCTTCTTGATGATCCTGAGATTACGGGCTGTCTCCAGACCGGCCTGTATGCCTCGATGAACAAAGGCCTGGTTGTACTGCCCAGCCACCGGATTCTGTTTGCTCTTGTAGGTGTCGTAGGACGAATCCAGAAGACCAATGTAGTGCAGATTGTTCGTCAGGTAGATGGGCCGGTTGTTGCTCCGACGCATACAGACTTCCCCGATCTGATTGACCGCCGCCGATACGTTGGCGTCCGTGGTGGAGCCATAGGTTCCGGCGGCATACGCCTTCCGAGTTCGAGTTCGGGGTCGGTTGATCGAAGCCTGCCAGTTTGATTTGGCCTGCCCGGTATCTATCGGGGTCTGCGAAACGATGTATCGCCCAGTGACGAAAGCTACCCGAGCGCCCATGAAGTTGGCGGCCAGCTTCATCTTCTTTTCAAGGGAGTTCATCCACCCCTTAAATTCCTGCGGAGACATCTACTTGTCCTTCTTGTTCGCATGTTCAACGTAAAAGTTGTCCATCCTCCGAACAATGAAGTGGAATCGCTCCGCATCATCGTCATCCATCCCCACGTCCCTTGTATAGGAACGAAAAGAGGCCGATGGGATCGGGCCAGCACCAAATCCCACAGGCCTATCATAGCTCAGTTCTTCCCAGGCAGACAGATAGAAATGAAGCCCCATGTCCAGCGCCGGACGGTTGAGTATTTTCTCGGGGAGTTCCTGACCTGTCCGCCTACAGGTGTCCACGATCTTTTCTTCGTATGGTCCCTGCTCTAGCTGGTATCGCAGGAACTCAATTAGTTTCCCGCGTCTTCCTCCATACCCTCCAGACGGAAGTAAGAAGTGCTTTTGGCGTCTTCCATTATCTGGGAAAACGCATCGGGCAGGTCTTCAAAGACATCCACCAGGATATCCGGGGTAGCTGGAACGATAGAACCGTCTTCCAGTTCGATCCCCTCTACCCATTCGTCGTCCTTGAGAGTTTCCCACTTAATCACAACCGTCTTTGCGTAAACCTCCCGCATAAGACGTTCGGCCACGACGGCGTCCAGCGTACCGTTGTCCATTTGTCGTCGATGAGGACGTGAAAGTCTCTCGAACAACTTCTGGAACTTCTTGTTGGCCCCACCACTGCGAGCCAAGGTGTAGGCATACGTTCCATTAGTGAAACGCACACCTTCCACCTCCAGCTTATCACTGGTCTTGAAATCCTTATACAGACTCATCTACTCACCTATTCCGCAGCGTCTGGGAGATAATCAAACACACAAATCTTGGCCGTGTGTGTATATGCCGAGTCAACTGTCGTGGCCTGTGCTGCGTCAACAGTCAGCGGCAATTTGACCGGCTCGTTCAACTCGACTTGAGCCAAACCACCAGAAAGAGTCAGCAGGGGCAGGTCGATGACCATCCCTGCATTGTCCTGGACCATAGCGATGTCCAGGCTCACATCGTCGTTATTACGAACCGACTCAAGGGTGCTGATGTTCTGGAAGTAGGCAGTAACCTCAGCACTGACCTCGAACGTACCCGCCGAAGAGTCAAAAGCACCAAGTGTGCCAATGGCCTGATTCCGGTTGTTGTTGTTGTTGATCGAGACAGAGCCTTCCATCACGAACGCAAAGGTCGATGCCGTGTATGAGTCCGACGTACTCACAGGAGAAAGTCGGAAACGAGTAATGTGGGAACTGCCGTTGAAGGCATCCGAACAATCGCACGTAGGACGTGTCCCGGCCTTCACACCAAGCGATCCAGCTCTATGCTCGGTGTCCTTGCCCACGAAAGTCATTTCCGTGGTGACCTTGTCGGCGGTTGGCAGGTTCAGAGTGAACTCATTCAGGATCGCTCCTGTGATGTACTCGGACTGAATCTGAGTCAGGTCACTGTCGTCAGGTGCGCCGAGCTTACGCTCTAGCTGGTAGCTGGTACGAACAATGTCGGAACC
>PDMW01005063.1_pt1 | contig 12431 bp, 15 predicted proteins | sample 1515511 | NCBI WGS metagenome assembly PDMW01 (sample SAMN07343023, study PRJNA328102) | Marine metagenome, whole genome shotgun sequencing project. | biome: marine; feature: bay; material: water; isolation source: viruses from water sample < 0.22 micron filtered, nuclease treated, low... ... | reverse complement strand
ACGGATAATTTGCGGTCGGTATGGTGCATGATTTTAATTTTTGTTTCGTAGTTTAAGGAGCGGGCGGATACTGTTTTCGATTCCAACTTTCGCCATACACTCGGTCGAGCAGAAGCGAATCTTGTTATCCTTGTCGGCCAGTTCGCAAGTCGCGAAGCTTGGTATGTCGAAAGAGTTGCCGAAGCGGTCGTGCGCTATTTGTTTGCAACAAGCGCAAGTGCCTAATATTTTCCCATGCTCTTCGTTGTAAGCTTCGGTCTTATCTTTCTGCGTCGCCGGAAAGCGTAAGGCCGTTTCGGTGTTGAGTAAAGAGTCCATGTCTTTCTCGTACCATTCGTTTATGATTGCGGTCTTGTTCATGTTTAGTTTTTTGTTTGAGTCGAGAGTTAGTTAGAGAGTATGTTTTTGACAAACGCTTTATGGTCTGCGCTCGGCTCGCCGTATGTTTTGTCGGCGTCGCGTTCCGCTTGGTCTTCGATGCTGTAAGCAAGAATCGCTTTCGCTTCTTTCAACGTGTCGATTCCGGAGAGTCCGAAGTCGGTATTCCAACTAATGCAACTGACTATCTCCCAAGTTCTGTCAAGCTCTTTCTCAAGTAACACTTGTTCGGTAACGCCATTGATGTTGAAAGACGCAAGGTAGCGGCCGGCGCGTAGCTTGGTAATGTTTAGTTCGTTCGGTGTACTGTTGTTTATCATATCGGCATTATGACACCTTTAACGGTAAGCGTCTATAGGTAAAACCGAACTTTCTTTTCAATTCTCAAAGTTCTCTAATACGCCGTTATATCAACGTATCCGCTCGACGCTACGCCGTCGCGCCCATATACACCGCCACCGCGGCCGTCGCCGCCAACCAAAACAACCGCTCCGCGACCCGCCCCACGCCCTGAGCTTTTGTTAGTCCAGTCTCGACGGCGTCGAGTCGATTGCTATGTCGACCAAGTCTTTTATTTGTTTCGACTTGGTTCGCTAACATTGTTGCGATGCGTTCTTCGACTCGCGCGACGGTGATTAAACTTTCGGCAAGTCGGTCGACCTTGTCTTCGATTCTTTCGAGTCGAGTCGAGAGCGAGTCGCGTTGTTGTTGTTGGTCGGTCATTGTTTAATGCTCCCAACTTTGGATTGCGATAAATCTTGTTATGCTAGAAGTATATCGCACAGTTGTCGCACCAACATTTATTACCGGATACTCGTGAGTAAATCCATAATAGTAACCGCTACTATCAACTAGCCATTGAAAACCTTGCATCGGTCGGAAGTTGTTTTGGTAAGCGGCCGGCTCTTTCCATAAATCGTCGAGCGCGGCCGCGTCTGTTGGTGACGTATAGAGAAGGTCATCTCTTCTAGTATATGACCATATCTTAGGCGCAACGTTAGGAAGAAACCTTTGCGTCGTGCCGCCGTTTGTTGTATTAGCGAAAAGAATGGTTTGCGTTTCAACGTAGTCGGGGTTCGGGTATTGCGGGTGCTGAGTCACACTATGTTCGGAACCGCTTTCGATTCGCGCTCGACGCTCTAAAACCTTTGCGATGTTTTTATCCTCGCCGACTAAGTCGAAAAAAGTAGAGTTTAGACTAGGGAAGTCAAAAGCGCATTCTCTCTGCGTCGAAGCAAGCTTGCTCGCTAACCAATTAAGAAGTTCGGGGGTTGCTTCCGTTACCGGCTTGTGAATCGGAGACAACACCGCCGCGTCTAGAAAAGATGCGGCCTTATCTAAGTATTGAGGAAACTGCGACGTAGTCATAATTTACTAAAACGGTAACTCCATAAGCGTTACATAAACGAACAACTTCTCGCCTAAGTATTCCGGCGGCCAATAGTCGCCACCTCTTTCGCCATGTAGTTCCATCGCCATAGGGTGGACTTCGACTCCGCTAACAAGTCCGCCGGCTCCGTCGAATACAAGCGTAACTTTCGGCAATGATTGCGCATAGTTTGAGTCGTAGTCGTTGTTGGTATGATACGCGCCGCCGGTAAAGTCTCCGCCGTAGTCGTTTTCGTCTTGAAAGGTAACGAATATGAAGAACTGCGCGTTCGGATTCGCGCCGGTGCTGTCCGTTAGAGTGAACATTCCTTCCGGAAGTTCTATCGGCGGCGGCTCTACCCAATCCCCCCAGTTTCCGACTTCGTTTTTAACGTAGTATAGCGATTCTCTGTCATATGTCGCAGTGTTTTGGTTATAATATCCTGACATATCATACTTTAGAGTATGCACTTTTGCTAAGTCCGTGGCGGCGGTATTTAAGTCGGCCGGCCATGAGCCGTGAGAGGGTAAAGCCAAAGGCTCCCCGCCGACGTGCCGCGTCATTTCCGCGGTTGCCGAAAATAATAACGAAGCCCAACTCGACGGAAGTACCGTCGGGTAACTTAACGCCGGAAGCGAGTCGAATTGAGTCGGGAACTCCGACTCCGTCTTGTTGCTCGTGTCTTTGCTTACCGCCATAATGTTACGTTAACCCCTCTCTCATGATTTGCGATATATCGACTATGCCGTTTACTGGCTCAATCGCTAACCAGTCTACGTCGTAATAAACGTCGGAACTAGCGGTAACGTTGCCATACAGCGAATCAAGAGCCGTCGGGCTGAAGAAAGATTGCGTAACGTAAGAGCAACCCATGGTTCCGACATAATTAGACAAAACGGATACCGGCCAAGGATTTTTACATTGAAAATAAACAATCGGCTTCCCCACAAAAAGAGAATCGCTTTTGTCGTCCAAAAAGTATTCTCTATATTGCCGCCAAAAACCCTCGGCTTCCACGCTGTTGTCATAAGTCCAAGTATGACCGTTTATAGTTACCGTATAGGAGCCGGAGTATATATAACTCCCGAACATATTTCCCGTCGCCACTCTACAGTTATCTCGCAACAGTTCGGCCATTGCGGCTAACTGACCCGCCGGCCGAGTACCGATTGTAGTTTGTAACCCGCTTAAATTATCCTCGACTGCTTGTATGTCGGCCGTGGTTATCGAGTCGAGTCCGTCGCGCAAGATAGGCGTCTTCGGTAGTACGTCGTCGGGAAAAGCCATGTCTATATTATAGCGAAGTGTTCGCGTCTCTCTCCGCGCTATCTACTCTTTGTAAAGTGTCTTCGGCAATTTTCGCCAACGAGTCGCCGGCGAGTCCGCCCTTGACCGAGATAGACAGCGGCGAGTGTTCGCCGGCGTACTTGAACTTTGCTTCCGTCGGCGGGATAGAGACGCCCAATCCGAGTCGCTTCGAGTAGTCGCCCGTCGAGCCAAGCCGCCACGTTGAACTTCGCATTCCGGCCGTCGTCTCCCAGTTCGTCGCTGTCGTTACTGCGTCGCCAACAATAAGGCCGTCGCCGGTTTCCGGAAACCAAAGTTGCGCATGGTAGCCGTCGTTAGAGAAGCCGTCGTATATCTCGACGCCGCTTGCGTTGAGTTGCGCCCGCGTCCATTTTACAAAGTGATAATCGCTACCCGATATAGTCTTCTTGAAAGACGGTTCGAGTGTCATTAAGCGGCCGGCACTATACTCGATGCGCGGCAAGTGAGAGAACACTTCTTGATACAGAAACGACCCCGCTTTGTCGGTCGTACTTGAACCCTCGGCGTCGAGTCCTTGGCCATACTCGAAGTCGCCGGTCGTTGCGTTCTTTTCTCCCTCGTAACACCGCGCCGAATATATCTCGAAGTTGCCCGACGTGGCCGACTCCAAAGACGCACCGTCCGTCTTCGTTCCCGCACCAATCAAAATGTAGTCTTCGTTCTGACCGGCTAACTGATTGTACAAAATATAGTCCGTCGCGCTCGCGAAGACAATGTCGACCGCGTTCGTCGTCGCGAGTAATGTTCGCCACGCTTCGGAGCCGCTCGTCGACGCCCAAAGGCCGACGGTCGGAACGGTCGACAATAGTCCGCCAAGTTCTAACGCTATCGCAATGCCGCCGTCGGCGGTCGGTAGCAAATGAGTCAATACTTCTTTGTGTCCATACGTCGCGAGTTCGTCGACCCAACCGGCCGACCCGCCGCGCCAAGTGTCAATCGTCGCGCCGAAGTTCGTTCCGGCTCCGCCCGACTGAACAAGTCTTATTCTCAATCTTCTAGAGTGTTCCCATACGACCAAGTTGTTTAAGTTGCCGGCGTCCGAGCCGTCGAGTTTTAATCCGAAGCGAACGACGAAGAGCGTCGAGCGTGTTGTTGAATATTGCGCGTAAGACAATTCCTTGTTCGGGTGTCCGAACGTGTCGGCACTCGACCAGTCCGTGCCGTAGAACGGCGCGGGCGTTGTGTCGATTTTTATAACCGGCGGATTGCCGCTCGCTACTTTCGTCAACTGAATCGCCGTCGGTCGACCGTCGATGCCAACTTGGTCGGTGTATTCGCCGTTCAACAATATATCGCTCGACGACTCGTTCGTAACGTGCAACATGGAGTTCATGTCGCGCATATAGTGAAGAGCGTCGTGCGGTTTCGCGAGCGTCGACGCTCCGACTCTTTGCGAGTCGTTTAATGTTTGCTCGTCCGACCAAGATAGCGCGACCCTACTTTGCGCGCTTGCTCGACCGGCTAACCATTGCGCCGCGTAGTTTTCGCAAGACTTGTCGCTTAATAATGCGGAGTTAGTAACTGTCTCGTGCCGAAGCCCGAACGATTTGATAGAAAACTCCGACGTCGCCGAACCAGTAAAAGAAGCTAGACCGGTCGAGTCGGTCGCGCCGTAAACTTCGACCGAGTTAACGATGCCCGACGTGTCGGATTCTGTCTCGTACTTGGTTACTCGCGAATAAGGTATCGGCGCGATTGCGTCGAGAGTGCTTGCGTCTTCTTGATACTCCGGCGACCATATTCCCCCGCGCCATTCTAAGAGATAGGCTTCGCCATAGTTGTCGCTCGTCGCTCCGCAACGAACGCCAAACGTAACCGCGTTCGTTCCGCCGGTTGCGTCTTGCAAGTCTTTTAATATATTCGAGACTTTCGCGTTCTTGTATTCTATAGTTCCGGCAACTTTTCTATGCAGTACATGGAAAGAGTTCGGAACGACGCCGGTCAACGTCATGTCCTCGGTTGAATAACTTTTTATCGGCTGATTGCTTCTTGCTATAACGTCGGTCATTACCGTAATAAATATTTGCCCGACGCTAGTGTCTGTGAACGTTCCGGTGTATTCTAAATCTTTCAACCAAGACCCCAACCCTTTAACCTTGAACGACGCCGAGTCGGAAGCGTCCTCGGCCGAAGCGTTCTCCGCTACACCTTGGAAGAGAAGATACGACCGCTCGTTGTTGTCGAAGTTTTGAGTTACGTCGACATAACTTCCCGACGTCGGGAGTTCGGCGAGATGATTAGTTCTATATATACTAACCAACCCGAACCGGCCGCCGTCGAACGCTTCGCGAATTGACGAGCCGCGCGCCAACCTCAACTTAACGCTCGCGTCTTTAACGCCGCCGCTCGCCGGCGCGTAAGTCCAGTCGCAAGATATTATATTTTTCGAGAACGCGCCGAGTGTTCGACGCGCCGTCGAGTCGAACGGCGAGTCGTTGACCTCGTCGACGACAACAACGATTCGACTTTTAGGATTATAGACCGTCGGCATTATTAAAAGCCCGACGAGTAATACGTCGCCTTATAAATTAGCGATACTGATATATGCCCGCCGGTCGTATGCGCGTCGAGAAAGATTGTATTGTCTCCGTTTTGCAAACGGAAGAACGCGCCGTCGATTCTCTTTGGCGGTTTTGTCGATGACGAAGTATCGTCCTTTAGATAGACCGACTCGTCCGTCGAATCAAGAACAATGATGTCGGTTAGATTGCCGAGAGCCGCGTTCGTTATGCGAATATATTCCGGCGAGTCGAGCGTGATGTTTCCGACGCTTAACGTCAACGGGTCGCGCGCCGCGGCCGTCGCAGATGCGTGTTGCTTAATTTCTACCAACGGTCGAACCGGAGCCGTTCCCGCGTAAGCCACCGTCGCCGTCGCCGAGTTGGTCGACGATGTTGCGAGATGAATAACTTCGGTCGTTGTCGACGTCGACTGCCAGTACGGAGAGTCGGCGTATAGTTCGACCGAGAAAGTTAGCGCGAGATTCGACGAACCCTTAACTAATTCTAGCGAGCCGAGTTTCGGGTATGCAAAGATTTCGCGCCCCGACGCGAGCGATAATATCCCGCCCGACGGGTTGGAGAAAGACTCGGTGAACGCGCTAACTCTAGCGTCGAGTTGTGTCGTTGTTTCTCCGATTACGGTTCCGCTAAGTGTTATGCGTCGACCGCCTTTCGAGTACTGTTCGATTGCCGAGCCGTCCGAGAGTAAGCCGGTTTCTTTTATCTTCGTTACCGGCGTATCGCGAACCTTGTCGATTGATGTTCCGAGAGTCTCGTCCATCGCGTTACCGTCAAATGTTATCGTCCAACTCATTAGCTAATTCTCCGACCGAGTATCCGGTCTACTTCGTCCGCGATGCGCTCGGCGATTCCCTCGTCTCCGCCACCGCCCTCGACGCTTATGTTTATGTTATTGCTCGTAACGTTGCCACCCGCGCCGCGTGAGCCGCCCGCGAACAACTCCGGTCGACGAGACGCTAAGTCCGAAAGAACGTCTCTCGCTCGTCCGGTGCGCGTCTCCGGTATGATTGTCTCGTCTCCCGCTTCGCCGATTAGAGCGAGCGTCGGAGATGTTACGCGACCACCGTCCGCGAACGCCGCGAACGCCGCGCCTTGTGCCGCCGCCGCCGCGAGTAGTGCCGGCAACAATCCCGCGTGTACTTGCGCGCCGCCTTGCGTTGCTATCAATGCCGCAGTCGCCGCCGCCGATAGGCTCGGCATTATCTGCGCGATTGCGGAGTTCGTTATTGCCGCCGCGCTCGACGCGCTTGCCGCGTGTATGTCTTGACTTCGCGCCGCGTCCAGTACTTCCAATTCGTGCTTCGTCGTATACCAACCGGCGACCGCGTCTTGTAACGTCGTGCCGAGTTCCGTTCCCCATTCTCCGAGTCGGTCGAACAAGTCGTCGAGCCAAGTCGACACCGCTTCGAGTGCCGGCGTCATTGAGTTACCGAACGCCGCGCCAAGTCCGTCGGCAATTTCGCGCAAGTTCATCGCCGCCGTTACCGTTCCGAGAAACTGATGTTTGAGATTGTCCGTCTGATGAACGGCCGTCTCGATTGCGGTCGCCGTCTCGCTGATTGCCGGTATCATTCCGCCGGCTTTCGTTATCGTAGCCGCCGCCGCGTTTACATTATCCTCGAACGACGACCATTCTTGCGCCGAAGCTTTCGTATCTTTAGTTCCGGCGGCCATTGCGTCGGTCGTCTTCTTTATACCGTCGGAGACTTTGTCGGTCGACGCCGATACTGTCTCGCGAGTGAACGATAAAATCTTGTCCATTTCCGACGCTTCTTCCGCCGCTTGCGCGCTACCCTCCATTTTTACCGCCAACTCGTCGAACATATTGCCAAGACTCGCGATTGACACTCTCGCGGCGTCTCCCCGCGCTTCTACTACGGAAGCCACTCGCGCCCAAGTCTCGCCGGTTACGGTTTCAACTTTAACCAATTCGGGAAAGATGTCTCCGCCAAACATAGGGTGGTCGGTTAGTTCGTAAAGGCTGATGACAAGACCACCGATTACTTTAACCATAGTTCCGAATCCGCGAACCATAGCCGGAAGAGTAGCTTGCAAGAAAGAGTCTATCGACTCCCCTAATGCGTCCGCTCCCTCGCCACCCTCTTTGAGATGCTCGATAGTATTTTCTATAGCTTCGCCGATTCCTTTTATCGCTCCGCTAAGAACTTCGCTCGACGCAAAGATTTCGCCGAACCTCGTTTTCAACGAGTCGAATTGCGCGATTAGTTGCTCCCACCGGAACGCGAACGTCCGCGTCATTTTTTCCAACGCGATGTCGGTGTTACCGCTCGCGTTTCCTATCTGCGCCAAAATATCCGGAACGTCTTTTTGCTGACCCGCCGCCGCAAGTGCGCCAGTCAATGCGCGAATATTTGGTATAACCGAACCGAGCGTTCCAACCGAGTCGCCGGCTTTCTCGTTGAGTTGTTCTAATACCTTAAACAACCCGCCCTCGCTTGCGAGAGTTCGTTCGTTAAACAACGACAAGCCAAGGTCGCCGATTGCTTCTTTCGCTTGAACGGTCGGCTTCACGATTGAAACAATCAATGAGCGCAAAGACGTCGTCGCTTCTTCCGTCGAGAGTCCGGCGCGTGTTAGCATTACCATTGCGCCGGACAAGTCCTCGAACGATACTCCGGCCGCCGATGCGATTGAAGTTACTCGACCCATTGAGCCGGCAAGTTCTTCGCCGGTAGTTTTACCTAACTTAATCGTCGTGAATAATATGTCCGAGACTTTCGTCGCGTCCTCGGCTTCCATTCCGTAAGAGTTAAGAACCGTCGTCATTAAGTCGACGGAAGTTGAAGCGTCGACGAGCGCGGCCTTTCCGAACTTAACGGCTTGACCCATTACCTCGAACGCTTTCGTGCCGCCGTTCGTCGCGTCGGTTCCCGCCGAGATTGTCATGTACAAAGCTTTCGCCGCGTCGTTAGCGTCGACCGCATAAGTGCGCGAGAACCTTTGTATCTCGGTTCCGAGATTCGCCATTTCGCTCTCGGTCAAGTTCGTAATGGTGGCGACTTCCGCCATACCTTTCTCGAACTCCATAAACTTACCGACTGTCTCGGAAGCGACTCGCGCTCCGACTTGTCCTATTTTATTTAACGCTCTCGAAACACCGGTTCCGATAATCGTCATTTTCGCAAGTGAGTCGGTTAGATTGCGAAAGCTTTTTTGATTAGCCTTTACTTGCGTCGATACTTTTTTAAGTACGGAAGACGTTCCGTCTTTCATACTTAATTTGTACTTAATGCTTTTCTCGGCGGCCATGATTGTCTAGTAAGGGCGACCGGCCGACGCGACTTCGACGACCGCTTGTACGCCGCGTCCTTTCGGCGATTTTAGAAACTTAGATAATTGCTCCGAGTCATCGTCGCGAGTATCTAAAATTATTTCAAGTAACGTTTGCGCGTCGTCGATGTCGAGCGTCCGCAAGTCGCGAACGCTGACACCGTTACGCAAAAGTATCAACAGTCCTCGCCCTCCGACGGAGCGACGTTCTTTCCCAAGAAAGGAGCGGCGGCCGCTGATACTTCTTCCAGTTTGTCCATAGGAACGACGCGACAAAAGTCCTCAAAGTCTCCCTCGAATCCGCCATGCTTTGCCGCGCGCCATGATAGCGCGAGACTCGACTCGAAACTATCCGCCTTGTCGAGCGTCGTTCCGAGTTCTTTTTGTACGGCTAATAAATCCCAAGCAACGAGACGGCCGAACGTGAGTTCGTGTCCGTTGCCTAAGTCGAGAGAGTCTTTTGTGGTGTCTTTTGTCATGCCATTATTTTAGCAAATTAGGCCGCAGTATATCCGACCGCGTCGGAAGTAATTAGAGTGCAAGTTCCAACGCCGGTCGCCGCCGTGCCGGAGTAAACGGCTTCCCATTCGACGGTACGAAGAATCAATCCGTGGTCTGCCACTTGCGGCTCGCCAACGTTGACGATGCGCACTTTAGGAAAGTCGAACGATAGCTTCGCATTGTTGCCACTCGTTACCTCTGCGCCCTCGACTGTCATAATTAAAGAGCTTGTCGTTAATGCGCGGTAAGCGTCGGTAAATGCGTCGAACGTTCCGGCGATGCCGTTGTCCGGTGCTTCAATCTCGAACGAACCGCTTGCGATAAAATTACCGCCGGCGACCGGTACGAGTTGAGTCGGGTCTTCCAAGTTGCGACGCTCGGTCGATGCTTGTTCAAGATGTAAGTTCATAGAGCGAACATCGTATCCAGTCTCGGAACCGTCGGTTCCAAACTGAACAGACTTGATTAAAGTTCCCGACCCCGCTGACGGATTCGAGATATAATCGTTAGTCGGTAGCGCGACGCTCGACGGCAACGTTGCAGTCGCGACGTCTTTGCCGATGAACTCCCAACTTGCGGTCGCGATTGCACCTTGTGCAAAAGTCATATCGCAAGCCGTCGGGCGACAACCCGAATACTGCCAAGCTTTAGAAGAACCGGCGGCGTTAGAACCCTCGCGGTCAACTAAGAAAGTTATACCGCGTGTTTGCGGTTGTGTCGTGCCGGCGGACAAGTCCAAGCCGAGTTGAGTCGTCTGCGTATACGGAGCCGCACCACCGGCCGCCGTAAACTTATGACCCGTTAGATGAGAAAGAAACATAAGCCAACCGCCGCCGAAGCGCAAGTCGTGAGTTACGTTTCCACTAACGCGCTTCATGCCCGCGACGAATTGCGCCGAGTCCATGCCACGAAAAGAGAGAGACTCCGGTGTTATATGGTCAACTTCGCCTTGCAAAGATTCCATGCCGCCACGCGGGTCGAGATTATGCGCTACGGTAGAAGCCGCGGTTCCCCACGTTGACTCCTCTGCATAGCCTATAGAGAAACCGGTTCCGATTTTTACCATGATTATTTAATTAGATTGCGTCTTTCGACTGTGTAGATGAAGAGTCATTCGCGGCCTTACTTTTCTTCGTATCGTCGAGAGACGCTTTCGAGAAGTTGGGAGTCGCGACGAGATAGTCCGCTATATTTTTCGGTACGTCGATAACGTCGCCGAACGCTATGGTCTTGCCCTCGATTTGGAGAGCCGACTTTAGCGGAGAAGTGTTTTTGATGTTTACCATGTTTTTAATGATTAAGAGAAGTCGTCGAGATACTCGACGTCGAAAGTAACGGTTCCCATTATTACGGGTGGGTCGACGTCGCCATTCGTGTCGAAGTCGGTCGAGTTATAAACTCGAAGAAGTGCAGTTCCGTCGACGTCCGGATATGCGTCGAGACGTTGTTCGACTTGCCGGCACAATGTATCGCAAGCGTCGGTCGTTGTTACTTCGTTGTTGCCGGAGACTAAACACTCGACGGCAATGCTGACGCTTCGATGCGCCGCGTGTCCTAACGAACGCCACTCGACGAAAGAGTCGGCGGTCGCGTGTACGCGGATTGCCGGAAGCGTTGTTATCGGTTGAGTCCGCGAGTCGTGTACGCGAGTGCCGGCGTCGGTCTGTCCAGTTAATAACGAGACGAACTTCTTTCGTATGTCTGACCGCGGGTGCGCCATTAGATAGATTTCTCCAATACTAAGAGAGTCGCGCCGGTTCCGTCCGGCTTCTTTATCCGAACGTAGTACGTCGTCGAGTTGATTGAGCAAGTCGCGTCGACCGCAAGCGCGGAGACGTCCGACTCGACGCAAGCGAAAGTCGGCACGGTTCCGTTAACGCTCAAGTCTTCCGAGTAAATGTTCTCAAAGATTCCGTTCGCGGTATATGCTGTCGCGCCCGAAGTAAACGAAGCAACCACGCCGAAGTCTTCGACGAGAAAATATTGCGACAAGTCTTCGGTAAAAGCCATTTACTTTTTCTTCTTTTTTGCGTCGACGGTCTTTGCCTTTGTCGACTTCTTTTTTGCGGCCGGCAACTTGCTCTTGTCGAGCATGATTGCTTTTCCTAAACCGACAAGACGGATTGCGTCGTCTGCGGTAACTTCGTATTCTGAACCGCTCTCTAAAAAGAGGCCGCCGCAGAAAGTGTTTGCTATGATTTTTATTTGTGCCATGATTTTTTTTGGTGGTAAAACCGAGAGCGAGCGAACCCGCCCTCGGTAAAACAAAATTAAACCTACTAAGGAGATTACGTTAGCGCGTCTTGCATAGCCGCGAACGACTCGGCATGACGAATAGCAACGTCCATGTCTTGGAAAGCAACAACGCGAATCGTGCCTTTCGTTGACTCAGAGTACGGGTCGACTGTTAAGTCGAGTCCGCCCCACATTCCGATAATCAAGTCGGCGAAGTTGCCGAAGATGATAGCGGAACAAACACCCGACGAAGTTCCCTTTGTCAAGTCGCTAGGTACTTGGTTTGATAACTCGAAGCTATAACCATTTACCTCGCCGCTGTTAAATATGTAGTCGCCGTTTCCGGAAGACTTCTCGACTTGCTTTAACTTGCCGGCTACTTTGTAGTTCGACCAATACCCCATATCTGCGCCGAGAGCGTTGTCTTGTGAAACCGCAGTTTCTAAGTCTACGATATTCGCCCAACTTGGAGCAAGACCGTTCGCGCCACCCGCAACCGCACCGATACCGGAAGTTTGCAAGATGCCACTCGGCTCGTTAGAACCCCCGCCGTTAATGGCGGCGGCGTCGATTGCTAGACCAAGAGAGCGAGCCAAGTCGTTACGAATCATAGACTCGACGTCGACGCTAGATTGCTTGCTTAGTTTGCGAGAGATGTCCACCCAACCGGCTACGGTTTTCGGAGAGAGACTTACTTGGTCAAACGTTGCGGCTGACTCTGTAGGCGCGCCGGCTTCGGCTAACCAATAGGCAGTCGACCCGCCAGTCATGCGCGGGATTGCAACGTCGCCGACTAAGCCGCCGAG
>PDMW01033852.1_pt1 | contig 12455 bp, 9 predicted proteins | sample 1515511 | NCBI WGS metagenome assembly PDMW01 (sample SAMN07343023, study PRJNA328102) | Marine metagenome, whole genome shotgun sequencing project. | biome: marine; feature: bay; material: water; isolation source: viruses from water sample < 0.22 micron filtered, nuclease treated, low... ... | reverse complement strand
GTTAGCAGCTGTTCCAGCAGATAGTTTTGTGCAATGGATATTACCATTTACGTCTAGTTTTGTAACCGGGTCTGTTGAGCCGATCCCTACATTACCAGAGAAATAATTCTTTGTCTCGCCTGTGATATATGCACCAAATTTTGTGCCCACTGTTCCGGCATATGATCCGTAGAATAAGTATCCGGTTGTAATTGTTCCAGCATCGCGGTCAATGTGACTAAAAACTCCTTTTGCATCTGCAATAGTATCTTCATCACATTCAACCTCAAAATATCCACCAACGGCGTTACCTGATTTACCACTTCCGTCTGTTGTATTCTGTGCTCTAGCATATACCCCGTATAAAGTACCACCCGATGTACTACCACCTCTATAGGCTAATGAATGAAGGCCATAGATATTGGCAGCACCACTTGATAGATAACCTTGTGCGTATGTATATGCACCAAATACAGACTGAGTTCCAATGCCGCTTCCAGCTCCGGTACTTTTTGCAAAACCATACAACGCACGATTGTCGTGAGTGTATTGGGTGCAGTCTGAAGTAAGAGATGCAGCTATGGTTGTATGTCGATTACCAGATGTGCTTGTAGTGTTTGTTTTAGAATTATCTAGATCAACTCTGAGTCCATTAACAGATCTATTAGCACTAAATGCAGCAGTGCCACTCCAGTCGGAATCGATAAAAACTGTACTGTAATTATTGTCTTGTCCGGTTTGCCATGAATTATCTACATGTAACGGATGATCTGACCACCCTGTATCCGTCTCTCCACCACCAGTATTAATCCCTCTTGATACGGAAAGACTTCCACGAGTTGATAGTGACATCGCACCTCCTGATGCACCATGAGCAGTATCTCTCCATAACCATCCACGATCAGCCTCATCATTCATTGTAAATGTCATTGCGTAGTCGTTTAAGTCTCCATGAGTTTGAGCCGACTTCATGCCAATTGTATATGAACTATTTTCCCAAACTCTTATTTTGTCGTAACTATCGGTATTGTTGTGATTAAGTATTCCGCTGGCGTCTAGAGTAATATTACTTGTAGTCAAACCTCCAGCAAAATCTTGACCATTATTTGAATGCAACATTCCGGTGCCGGTGTTGATATAAAGCGGTCTCAGTCCGTTCCAAGTTCCACTAGGTGATGCTCCTGCATTACTAAGTAAGAAGTAAAAATCAGTACCATCATTCCTAACAATAACTGTCTCATTAGTGGTTCCTGGATGCAGCAGCATTTGACTTGAATTACCACTAATTGTTAATGTGTCATCAAGTGTTGCACCCGTGGATGTTGTTTCAAATTTCTTGACGTTATTATAATAGAGCTCTACTCCTCCGTCACCTACAAATCTTGCCATGCTCTCATGACCAGAGTCTCCGCCCGTAGTTTTTCTAATGCTGAGAGCATTAGTACCAACTCTGCAATCAATATACTTGTTTGCATCTGATGTTCCAATCAGGTTAAGTTCACCACCAAGAGTGACTGAACCTGTAGATTCCATAACTCCTGTTACTGTTACACCTGTTGAGTTAGTTCTAAAACGTTCTGCATTATTCTCATACAAGATGTTATAAGTTCTTGTACCATCCGTCTTCATTATGAAGATGTTTTGATTAGACCCATCACTATTCTCACCTTGGAAGATTATGTCACCGTTAGCATGAGCATAATTTCTAAAGTAGGTATCTGAACCGTTGAAGCGCATCTGGAAGTCAGATCCGGTGCCAAGCCTTAAAGTATCATTATCATTAATGAGGGTATAGTTGTTGCCCCACTCTTGAACTTCACCCCCCGCACAAACTACACGGAATTTGTCGTTTGCATCAAATTGTATATATGTATCAGAATCACCTGAATGAAGAATCTTACTTGGAATGGTGAGATCACCTGTTAGTGTCCCTCCGCCAAGCGGAAGGTTTCCAGATGCGGTGCCGGTCAAGGCTCCAGTAAATGTAGTTGCATAAACATTGCCCCACTTGCTACTACTAGTACCAAGAGATCCCGTACCGTTGACTTGTGGTCTGAAAATTCCCGAGTCTTCTAATATAGTTGTGTCTACGCCATTATCCCTAAAAGCAATACCGTTACCCGTCCTAAAATCACAATATAACCAGTTGTTAGAGTTGTAGTTAATTCTTACATCATCAGAACTTCCAAAGTCTAGGTTTTCTCCGTCAGATAGGTCTAGATGCCCCCTGATACTGACTCGACCATTAAAGGTAAGGGCTCCTGTTGCCGTGTCATTAGCATCAGACCTTAAGAGAGTTCCATAGTCAGAAGCGCCCGCAATGGTGCCGCCAATGAAGTTACCACTGCCGTTGATACCTTTGGCAGTACCGTCAACAAAGAATCCTCCATCTGCACGGATATATCGCGGTGTGTAGATGTTCTTTGCGGTATCTTGGTTGATCCTTAACCAAGTAGTGTCAGTGCTGGTTATTTCACCGATCCTAGTCGTACCGTCCTGGGCTCTAAAATAAATGCCCTTTCCTGTTATTTCTGTAAATCGAGAAACGTAGCCTGATTCAAAGTTTGCTCCTCCTTCTGGTGTAGAAACTCTAGTACCACCTTCAGCATTAAGATAGATTTTTTCATGAGTTTGACCAGAGAATTTACCTGCAGCCTCTCCTGCATTTAATACAAGCTCTGTTCCGTTAGATGTTTTAATCTCTTTAGTAGTAACTAACGTAATTGGTGTAATGGTGTCTGGAATACGGGCATCAGGAATAGTTCCAGATGTTAGGTTCGTTGCACTCTGATAAAAACTACCTTCTTGACCATCTAGTAAATCAGCGTCTAAAGTTGAGAAAGCTCCATGATTACCAGCGTGCCAGATTTTGTTGGTATCTTGAGGCCCAGCCCAAAGAGTCCCATCATACTCAATAGTAAATTTAACATCACTAGATGTATTGCCATTTATAATTGGTATTCCGGTTGTATTTCTTGTAGCAAACTTGAAGTAGCTAACATCGACATCGTCAGCACCAATCGCCCAATAATTATCTCCAGTGTTGTCTCTTTCATCTCCAAATCCAATCTGAGGAGATCCTGCATTAGTGGCGTCTAACTTGATTTGTGCTTCATTTGCTGCAGTTCCACCTCTGATTTCTAAAGTTCCACCAGTAGATATATCGGCAGCATCAGACTTTAAGAAACTAGATGCGTCATACCCATCAACTTTGTCCGCATTAAGTCCGCTGCTATTCGTGTCTACTGTTTTAAGTAAATTAAGAATTTCAGTTGCAGTTAGATCTCCAGTAGCACCGGCTTCAATGCCATCTAACTTTGCACCATCAACAGATAAGTCTCTACCATCTACGGTTTGGCTACCTGTAAATACAATATTACCGCTCATCGTACCGCCAGTCTTTGGAAGTTTTAATCCAATACTGTCGGTAATAGTTGTCGAGAAATTAGCATCATCTCCTAATGCTGCTGCCAACTCATTGAGAGTATTAAGAGACGATGGGGAGGAAGCAATCAGATTTGCAATAGCTGTATCTGTATAGCCCGTGTAGTACGAACCATGCTGACCATCAAGTAGATCTGCGTCTAAAGTTGAGAAAGTTCCATGATTACCTGCATGCCACACTGTATTGCCGAAGGCTTCTACCGTTGACTGTGTTAGTTTCAGTACTGTTGTTAATCCAACACTCGTGTCAGCTGTAACACTATTCTTTAACTCAAAATTCATCGTTGCAAAAGTATTATCTACATTACATTCAATTCGTCCAGAAGAACCCGATTGATCTGGTACACCACTTTTATGGTTAAAGGTTATATTGGCATTTCCGTGCCCATCATTTGTTGTTAAGCAGACACCGCCACCGTCTCCCTTAATCCCCATATAAGTACCGGTGGTATATATCGTTCCACTTCCAGTTAGATTACCGCTAAAAGAATCATTTTCACTTGACTTTAATAGATCGGCACCTTCGTATCCATCTACCTGATCCGCATTCAATGAGGATCCTGCGCCATTATTAGCAGAAGTCCATACTGTATCTCCATCCCACGTCAAGCTTCCACTACTATTGCTTAATTTTTTATTGTTTGAATTTGGGCTTCCACCGCCTTCATGTATGTATATGTCTCCAGTTCTCATGAAGCCATTGACTTGTAACTTAGCTGTACTTGTAATAATTTGACTCCCACCAAGCAGTAGTCGATTACCCGTAATTATTCCTGAATAGGTATCATCACTATCGGACCTTAAGAATGATCCTGAGTCCAAGTTATCGAGTTTGTCAGCATCAGCAGCTTTAGCGGTAATACCAAGGAATCGTGCATCAGCTTCTGTCTCGGTGAAATACCTAGTGTCATGCGTGTGTGAATCATTTACGATGGCTAGATTGCTGTAATTACCTACAACATCACCTCCAAAGACTGTAAGTGTGGAGACAGCGGTAGATGCTGCTTGATAGTAACTTCCTTCTTGACCATCAAGTTTATCGGCATTAAGTCCGCTGCTATTCGTGTCTACTGTTTTAAGTAAAGTAAGGATCTCCGCAGCAGTTTGATCAGCAGTTGCGTTAGTTTCAATACCATCTAATTTAGAACCATCAACGGAAAGGTCTCGACCGTCAACAGTTTGTGTTCCTGAAAATGTGATATTGCCAGTCATTGCGCCACCAGCTAATGGCAGTTTTGTTGCAAGACTATTTGTGATCGTTGTTGAGAAGTTAGCGTCATCACCCAAAGCTGAGGCTAATTCATTCAATGTATTAAGGGTGCCTGGTGAACTGTCAATCAGATTTGCAATAGCTGTATCTGTATATTCCATGTAGTACGAACCATGCTGACCATCAAGTAGATCTGCGTCTAAAGTTGAGAAAGATCCATGATTACCTGCATGCCAAACTAAATTGTCTTCTACAGTTATTGACGCATTAGTTTGATTAGAGATTAACTTAATGGTTCTATTGCTAGAATTTGCTCCAAAGTTAGCGCCTTCAGTGTCTGTATTCTCAAATTGAAATACAACCCTTGATGAACTTTCGTCGTTCTTTGTATAAAAGATAGTAGAGCCATCATCTCGACCTATTTTTGTATATTCATTAACAGTGCTAGCTGATCTGCCAACATAAAGATGCTTTGTATTTGTTGCTGTGTTTAGTATTAAATTGCCAGTTTTTACATCATCAGCATCTGATCTTAAGAAACTTGATGCATGCAAGTTATCAACTTTATCTGCATTGTCTGCATTAGCAACTGTGCTACTTGTAAGGGCAACAGTTCCAGATACATTAGGGAATGTAAATGTTTTATCTGCCGTTAAGCTTTCAAAGTCTAGAAAACCCTCAATTATATCGCCAGCTTTGGTAAAACGATAAGATCCTTGCCCATTATTACCTCTAAATCGAATAAAGCCCCCCCATGTCGTTAATCCAATGTTCTTGTCAGCATTTAACGCCAAGTAGCCAAGTGAGCCTGTCGCATCAATAGTTATCTCTTCAGCTAATGTGTAAGTCGCCGGCAATCTTGCTGTATCAATTGTTCCTGTTAAATTTGAAGCATTAATGGCTCCTGTAATTGTTGTAGCGTTGATAACATTAGCAGTGATAGTCCCTGCACTATTTAAATCTTGAACATATACCGCGTTCCATTTTCTTGAGGAAGTACCTATACTTCCTGTATTATCTGTGCCTGGTTTTATTGTTTTATTTGGTGTATCAATAATAATAACATTAGTACCATTGTTTTGAATTCTGATTTTGTCTGTTTTGTTATTAATATTAAAACTATCATTTGAGTCGGCATACATATCCAGTTCATTAGAACCAAATATGACCTTGCTATCTGTAATTAGCTTGATGTCACTATTTGCTGTGATCTCATCAGCAAATGTAATTTTATTATTGGCTACATCATCTTGATCAGATCTTAGGAAACTATTAGCATGTAGACCGTCTACAGCATCTGCATTTAAATTATCTACTGCTGTTGTACTTGTGACAGATAGCGGTGCGGTGCCGTCTGCCACAGTTGAAATAATTTGAGCCGCTGTAAGGTTTGATGAGATTGTGGCAGCGGTTGCTGCAACCGTACCGACTACTTGCAGCACATTCGTAGGCGTGGATGTGCCTACACCCATCTTTCCATCATTTGTGACCACAACTTTTGAGCTACCACCTTCTGATAGCTCTAGTAGATGTGTCTCACTATCAGCGACTTTGATACCCCCACTGAACTCTGTAAGACCAGTCGTTCCAATAATTTGTGTGCCTGACGAATTAAGCTTTAAATATCTATCATCTAATTCAGCTCCCAGGCCATCAGTTAATGTTGGGTAACCTTCAATATCAATTGCTCTGTTCCCAATTGCATTTTTTCCTGCAATACGAATAACACTATCATCACTATTTTTAAAAAATATACAAGGATCGTCAGCGTTGTAATTAACAGCAAGTTCGCCAAACAACATTTGCGTGTTAGTTGGCTCTAAAGCATTTCCTCCACTTAGGATTGTAGATTTTTTTAATTGAATCTTTGCCATTTTATTAAACCTTTGCCGGAATAGTAATCCTCTTTCTAGTTTAACTTGCTATGCTTATTTTCTATTAGTCATCATTCTCTATTAGATCAATCAATCCCATTAAATTCGTTTCAACAGCTTTACCTAGCAAATGCTGATATCTCATCAATGCATCAGCACAGGAGCTAAGCTGTTCCTTTAGAGCCTCTGTATCATTACATTGCTCTATTTCTGTTTTAATTACTTTTAGCCTCAATTCTTTTTCTAATGGTAGCTGGAAGTCGGATTCTTTAAACACGTGTTTATAATTCAGTTCCTTATATTTTACTCTTATATTGTATTTATTAGAACTTAGTACCAAATAAGACGTAAGCAATTTCAACATCATCTAAGGTCAATCCTTGACCTAAAGCAAAAATTAATTCCAATGTAGTTATACCTCCGCGTTTGTAGGAATTCACAAACCGATCAGAGACTTCTTTAATTTCCTTGGCAAGCTTTTCGTCAAACTTTTCTCGAACTTCAATAGTAGGATATTCATTTGGTTCTTTGGTTTTAATATGTTCAATAAATCTTGCAGCTATCGTATGTTTGCACATTTTAAATCGTAGCTTGTCCTTGCTCCGTTCCCAGCTGGTAACTTTGCCGGCAACTTGACTTCGACCCTGCATTTCATAATCTGTAGGACTCATGGCACTAGGCAGTGGATACCGTTGCTGCCGGTTTACTTTTCTCTCAGTTGCATCTTGTGTTGATTGAGGCGCACTAAGTAATGACTTTGAGTAATTTGGACAACTACATGAATAAAGCGTTGATGGCTTGAGTGCATTACCTGATGTGAATATTTCATCCATCCATGGATCTATATCAGTATCAAAAAGCTTCCATTGATCGGCACCTAAAGCATCATTGTGGTAATACTCACCATTGTATAAATCAATTGATGTTTTTGTAAAACTGGAATCTGAAAAAATAATAGTCCCGTTAGATGGATCTGATGTAAGCGTAAGTTCTGTTCGTGACGGAACAGACTTTAAAATTAGTTTATTGTTTAAAACTTCTACCCCTAGAATGCTGAAAGGCATAATAGCGTAAGATGCTTTATTTGTATTATCGTTTACTACATCTGCTGTTAGGTATTTTCTCCCGAAAAATCTTTGATAAATGTTTTTATCAAACTTAAATTTTCCATTTACTTTGTAGGTAGCGTTTGTTGAGCTAACACTGCTCGTCAGTTGACTAATATCAAGTAGTGAAGGTGGAAGTTCAAAATCATCTCTATTCAGAATTTGTATGGATTGGCCTGAAGCACTGTCCGTTAAATCGACAGTAAAACTTTCGACATCATCATTAAACATCAAGTCGTCTATATCGACTTTATTCTTATTAACAAAAAAACTGGGGATAAATACGATTTGATTCACCAAGCCACCATAATTGGTAATTGGATCTACACCAGTAGCGTAGTCTAAATCTGATATGTCTATTGTGACCTCAACAGTCGTGCTTAGTTCTTCTGACTTTCCGTTATATACCGCTGGATACGAGTTTGAATTTAATACGTATGAGATTGTGGCTTCTGTTTCTCCGTCATCTATCCTTTCACCTAGCATCTGCAGCAACATTGAATAGTTGGGACCACTGCTGAAGGTGCACCAGATTTCATTGTTTAGTTTATTGTTTAAGTCAACAAACGGATCATTTTTTACTGTTGTAATATTTCCAATGTCTGCATTGTTTATTGGGATTCTTTTCATTACATAGTGGTTATTACTATCAGAGTTTTGTGTAGAAAACTTATATCCTTCAAATTTTACTGATAATTCATCATCGGTACCCTGGTACAGTTTTGATAATAATTCTGTTCTCGTATAACTCTCTGTAATAGGATCATAAGTATCTAATTCATACCACGCCATCTGGTTGTAATACTCAAACCCCTTGCGCCATTTAACCCAATCAGAATTAACATTATATTTGTCGATTACAGATTTATGTACAGTACTACCAAACCTCCGGTCTGTAGGAGTAGGACCTCCGCTTGTTCCTGGTCTAGTGCTTTTTTCAGTTGACTTGAATGGTTTTAATTTAAACGACTTTGCATTACCAAAGCCGTTTTGCTTTCTTGGCATTAATACCAGCCACCTTGAACACCTAGTAGAGGAGCAGCAGCAGCCTGGTCACCGGACGATTGCTGTTCTACCGCAGCCCATAGTGCTTTTCCTTTTGGTACATACAGTGCTCTGTAGCGGTACTGGAAATGAGTGTTGGCTAGTTCAGTTCCTACATTTCCACCCTGTGGTACAGGAGCCAAAATATAAGGCAACAAAGTAATATGAGTTCTATCACCTGTTGTTGTTCCAGCTGTCAATGTTGCCACAAAGATAGCTTGCTGTTGTCGCAAGTAATCAGATGCAGAACTTAGATACAGATTGATTTTGTAACCTGTAGAAATGGTACGAGCAATTGCATAGATGTCTTCGATAATGCAACCGTCTAGGGTTGTGCTATCAACAATAATTGAAGCGTTGTTCGTACCAGCAATATCAACGCCTGCATTTTGTGCGACAGTAGCTCCTGCAAGGTCGATTACTTCGTGTAGTACACGATCGACTAGAAGCGGTTGTTTGTTAGTTGAGGTTGATGCCATTGTTATTCACCTTATGCTGTTTGATTTGATCTTTTGTTGCGGCCACCACCGGACCCCATATCCATTCCTAAGCTCCCAGTGTTTCCGGGACCCATCACTTCTGGTCCAGAGCCATTTAAGCTTTGAGTTGTCATTACACCTTGCAGGGGCAATGACTGTTCACTTTGCATCATCATCTGTGATGGCATTTGTCCACGGTTTAGAGCACCTTGAGCATTTGAATCTGCAGAAATACCCATCGGCCCCATAGCACCAATGGCATAAGAAGGTGTTACATCACCAAAACTTGCATACAACCTTTCAGCTGTCTTATTTGCAGAACTTCCTGCATGATAAGCATAAAGCATCTCCATGCTTTTGTCTTCTGGTTGGATTGCTGCACCGTAATCCATTGAATTTAATCTTTGACCAGGCACCTCATTTCCATTTTTTCCACTATTAGTGGCAAAGCCAACTGCTCCTAATTGTTTTAACTGATCATTGTCAAAGACTGGATCGTTATACATAGATTGTGTAGCATTTGGATCTATGCTCCTTTGTGGTTGTACGCCATTTCCCATTGATATTCCATTCATTCGGTTGCCCAACATGTTGCCTGGACCTTGTGGCTGACCAGGCAGTGGTTGATTTAAATCAGTAGGAATTCCACTTGTTGGATCAGTGGATACTGTCCTTTGTTCAGGGACTCTATCCCCCGCCCTTAATCTGTTTGCCAGTTTCTTTGAATTAGCCATTTTATGCCTGATACATTTGTGGACGATTGTTTAGACCCATGAATTGACGCCCTTGAGCCAGCATCTGAATACGTTCTGCAGCCTGTTGCCCTGCAATTTCGCTATCAATCTGTGGCTGGACAGTCGCTGAGTACTGACCTTCAAGGTAACCAGTTTGGTTTCGTGGTTCTTCAGTTACTTGATTTCCAGCATTGTCGGTCATTGGCTTAAAGTTGCCAAATGTACCGTCCAGTGCATCACCTGTAGTGATGTTCACATTCCCGTATTTTGGACTACGGGAAGCTTTCGATGCTGTGCCTGTTCCATTTGCATAGACTTGCTGCATCCCAGTTTGTAAGCCCCATACATAATCACCGCCCATACCGGCTTGTGATGTTGCTGCTGCTAATTTTGATTGGTAATCAGTATCTCTACCGCGACCCATCGTTATTTTTTGAGTTGCCATAATTGTCTAATTATTCCTATATTTATTCTACAGTTAACGCCACATAAGATTTAGCATTATTCTTGTCCCAACTGCTGTGTCGGCAGGTCCTGGAATAGACATGATAAATTCAGATCCAGCTCTTTCAAATAAGTATCTTCGTACTTCAGGCCTACGATAGTTTGCTACATATAGTGTTTCAGCAAGTCTATCTACTTCACGAAGGTAGATTTCTCGAAAATACTCATCGCCTTTTAAAGGATCGGACGTTGCAATTGTTCGTTGCACGTCTCCTGCAATCTGTTCCAACCTGCTGAAGTTTGGAGAACCTCCAGAATCTTCTGGGAAATACTCACTATTGTTCCATGCAGAATCACATCTTCTAATGTGATTTACAATTTGATTGTACCAATACTCATCTGGGATGAGTGCCATTGCTTCTTCTAAACGTGCTCTATCTCCAGCTGGGATTTGAGCACCTGCGTTGATTCCGAGATGGAATCGAGCTTTTGATTTCAACAGATCATCTAATTCCATCAGCCAAGTAACCCCTGTTGTGTATAAGCGTCACGCAATACCGCTTCTAGTTTTGCTTCGTCGCCTGGCATTAGTCCACCTTGTGATTGAATCTTGGCAAGTAGGGCACCAGCAGGTCCGACTTCATTAGCGCTTTGCATTTGAAGTCCTGCTCCTAAACCTCCACCAACAATCAAACCAATTAGACCACCTGCCATACGTGCACCTGGTTTCAGCATTCGGTTAGTCCCACGCAAGTGGCCTACTCCTTTTCCTACTGCATGAGGAACTACACCGGTTAGTGCACCTAATGCCGCCCCACTACCAGAACCCAAGGCGACCATATCGCCTAAGCGTGGACCCTCTTCAGCTTCTTGCGCTGCTTGAGCTAGAAGTACTTGTTGAATACGTGGGTCCATTATCGGAAATCCTATTTACTTATATTTTAACTAATGAAAATAAGGTCTTCTTCAATAAGCTGTTCCCAATTCACCCGTGGAATATTTTCCAACTGTTTAAGGTTGGCAAAACGCTCACCGCTCAATGACATCCTTAGTTCTACAATACGTTTTGCAGTTGCATACCCAACACCAGGAAGGCGTTTTGCAATCTGTTCGGCAGGAGCTACATTGAGATTCAAACGACGATCTTCTAGCGGAACTACCGACTTTGGCATTTCTTCTTCAGGCTCAGGCGCGATCTGTGGTGCAGCAACTTTTGCCAGTCGTCCTTTCTCCCGGTCATAGGGAACTAACTGATCGATACTGACATAAGTAATCTGGCCTCCTGCATCTCGGATCATTGCGTAATGCATGTCATGCTTATTGATAAATTCAACAAGCTTACCTGTTTTTTGGTCCTGAAATAAATTACTCATTACTATGATGACTACACTTGTTTATTATAGGCATAAAAAAAGAGCGCCTCTTTAAAAGACGCTCTCAATCATTATTGATTTATGAATCAAGTACCTTGACCAGCTTCAACAGCGTAAGGAATACTTACGTCGTCGTATGAAGGAGCAGGCGCGGGAATGTAGTAACACACTTCAACCAAAATGGCAGAAGGTGACTTACGACCAGCACCAGGGGATGGCTTGATTTCTGGAATATAACTCACATCAGTGGTTACAGTCACAGCAGTAGCAGCACTTGTACTGATAGCGGTGCCATCAATGATGCTGTTAAGCGCAGATGAAATTCCAGCTTCTGGGAAGAAGCCATCGGCTCCAGCAGTAAGCGTTGAACTTGTTGGTGCATTAGAACCAAGTGTTCCAAGAACAATTGTGCCGCTACCGGCAACAGTTGCTTCTTTCACACCAGGTGCTGAAATTGCTGTGCGATATACAACAGCATTTGCAGGAATAGTCAAAGGACGATCCTTACGTGGCTTGTCGTCCTGACGAAGATCAGGTGACAAAATCTGAGGCGTATAGCTTCCTGCTGTCAGCGTTCCGCTGGCATCAGTAATGCTGTCGTTGTCTGGGTTAAGCACTAGTGCGCCAACAGCGCGATAGAACTCAACACCGGGGATAGCCACAACACCCTGATCGCGGTAAGCGTTCAGTTGGGCTACATAGTTACCTGGAAAAATTACAGTCATGATTAGTTAACTCCTATCAATATACGAAAGAGTAACCAACCGT
>PDMW01112640.1_pt1 | contig 12461 bp, 16 predicted proteins | sample 1515511 | NCBI WGS metagenome assembly PDMW01 (sample SAMN07343023, study PRJNA328102) | Marine metagenome, whole genome shotgun sequencing project. | biome: marine; feature: bay; material: water; isolation source: viruses from water sample < 0.22 micron filtered, nuclease treated, low... ... | reverse complement strand
GGCGGTAGAGCAATCCTCCTGCTTTGTGTTTACAGGCGGGAGGGTGGTTACGTTCAACGACGAGATCGCGTGTGGTATTGACTGCGACCTTGGGTTTACCGGGGCAGTGGCAGCCCGGCCCTTGCTGGACCTGCTTGCCAAGATGGCCGAGGCCGAGGTGGATGTGCAGGCCACCGAAACCGAACTGATCGTGAAGGGTAAGCGGCGGCGGGCAGGCATTACGCTCGAGGCAGAGATTACGCTACCCATCGGCAGCGTGGAGCAACCCGAGGCTTGGGTTGATATGGACCCCGAGTTCGCAGACGCCATCGGTGTGGTCCAACATTGTGCCAGCAAGGACGCCAACAACTTTCACCTCACGTGTGTCCACGTGACGCCGGATTGCGTGGAGGCGTGTGACAACTTTCAGCTCGCCCGTTACCCGTTGGCCACAGGTGTGGCCGAGGCTTGTTTGGTGAAGCGGGACAGCGTCAAACACGTGACCGGGTTGGGCATGACCGAGGTGTGCGAGACGAAGACGTGGCTCCATTTTCGCAACCCAACAGGACTCACGCTCAGCGTGCGGCGGGAGTTGGGTGACTTCGAAAACCTTGACCAGATCATTGCCAGCGATGGGGCACGGTGTACGCTCCCCGGCGGGTTGGCCGAGGCCGTGGACAAGGCAGAGATCTTCTCCGCAGATAACAGCGAAAACAACATCGTCACCATAGAGCTGAAGGCCGGGCAGTTGCGGCTCCGGGGCATGGGTCCGAACGGTTGGTACGAAGAACGAAAGGACGTGAAGTGGGAAAACGACCCCATGACGTTCAACATGGCCCCGAAGTTGTTGGTGGACATTACGGCACGGACGAACGATTGCTACATCGCCCCGGGCAGGCTGAAGATTGATGGCGGGAAATTTACTTATGTGACTTGCTTGGGTGCCGTTTAATGTTGTGGGCAGTGCGGGCGGCCCGCGCGTTGTGCGGGGCGTTGTGCCTATGGTTGAACGGGTGGCGGCGTTGCGGTGGGCGGTGGTGCAAACTACACAGCACCATAGATTCCCGAGGTCTTTTCAACGTGGTTCGTTTGGTTGGGACAGCCTACATCGGACACGTGAATTCCCGGCGGTGGTTGGGGCATAGCCCGAGGTGTGTTGTTGTTCGGTTGGGTGTTCTGGAGGCTTGGCACGTGCGGGAAACCGACCCAAGCGGGGCCATAGAATACCTGATACGGTACGAAATAGAGGTATTGGATCGCCCAAACTACACGGCGGACACTACAGATTTTCAAGAGGTATTCCAGTGATCAGTCCAAGAGAGCGGCCCATGCGGGCCATGACGACCCCACGGTGCCAGTGTGTGCTCCGTTTGTTTGATGTTGATATTGTCAAAACCTTTAAGACGCAGGAGGCAGCAGAAGATTACTGCCAACGGTGGGAGGGTAGGTTCGTGGATGGTTGGGAAGGAATCCGTGGGGCGTATGCGGAGACCATGTTCGCCCTCACCGACGAACTACAGAACGCCGGGGTAGACCCTGATGTTGTGTTACAGGCCATCAAGAACCTAGATAGCAAGGTTGGGTAAATGGCAAAAGGATTCTTCGCGGGTAGTCGACTCGCCCGCAGTGCCCCACCACCATCCCTCCCCCGGTGTGGTACGTGTGGGCTCAGTACACGTTGCTCTTCTCCTAAGCTCACCCGGGCCGGGGAGGGGCGGCGTGTATTGTTTGTCGGACCACCACCCACCAAGGCAGAAGACCGGGCGGCAGGTTGGCGTCCCAACCCCGCCGTCAAACGGTACCTCGACGAAGATGCATCATACACGGGGGCGATCATCTGCCATCCGAAGAAGGGTGGCGGCCAGTATGTTCCCCATTGCCGTCCCACGATAGAAAACTACATGCGGGACCTCCAGCCCGAGGTTGTGGTGCCCATGGGCTCCGAAGCCGTTGCGGCGGTATTGGGCGGTGACGTATGGGGTGCCCCGGTTGGCCCGGTGAGCCGTTGGTCGGGGATGCAGATACCCTCGCAGAAGTTGAACGCTTGGGTGTGCCCCACGTGGGACCCGGCGGTGGTTGGGGATGACTTTGACCCCGTACCGATGCAGCAGTTCCGCGACCACGTGGAGGCGGCGGTGGCCAAACCCGGGAGGCCGTGGGCCACGGTGCCCACGTGGGCCGACGAGGTGGCCATTGAGCTGGACAGCGGCAAGGCAGCCGCATGGCTCCGGGAAGTGGTGAGACGCGGCGGTAAGGGGGCCGTGGCGTGGGATTATGAAACAAACATGCTCAAACCGGACGGCCCGGAGGCCGACATTGTATCGTGTGCGGTTACGTGGGGCAGGCAGCGGCCCGAGCGAACCATGGCGTTCCCGTGGCGGGGGGAGGCGAGCGTGGCGATGGGCGAATTGTTACGCTCGCCCATCCCGAAGATTGCCAGCAACCTCAAATTCGAAGACCGGTGGACCCGGAAGGCGTTCGGCCACCGTGTGCGGGGTTGGGCGTGGGACACCATGGTGGCGGCCCATGTACTGGACAATCGGCAGGCGATCACCAGCGTGAAGTTTCAGGCGTTCGTCCGTTTGGGTGTGCCCGTTTGGAACAAGGGTGTGGAGCCGTTTTTCCACAGCAGGCCGGGCGAGGCCGTGAACAGGATCAGCGAAGTGGATATCCGAGACTTGTTGTTATACAACGGCCTCGATGCTTTTTTGGAATGGGGTGTGGCGGCACACCAGATGACCGATATGGGCTACCGACCGCCATGGTTGCCACAGGGAGAATTCGATGAAATCGTTGGTTGAAGTGTGCCAAGAAGTTGGCGAATGGTCTAGTAAGAATTTCGGTTTTCAGGAGACCCGCTACATGGTTGGTGACCTGAACGGCAGCGTGGCCCTTCCCGAAGGTGATGTGATTACCGTGCGACTCGGCAGCACAGCCCCTCTCATGGGCATCGCTGAGGAGTTGGGCGAGTTGTTTGAGGCTGAAAATCACGAAGCTTTCGAGGACGCCATTGCGGACATCCTGATTTATTGCATGGACTACACATGCCGGGAGGGCATGGTGTGGCCCGAGGATATCCGGTTGGCAGAAAACGAAGAAGAGTTTGACGCTATCACCGGCGTGGTTGTAATGGTTGGCCGGTTGTTCCATGCCAACCTCAAACGACACCAAGGAATCCGTGGGTTTGAACGTGACGGGGTCTACGAAGAGGCACGTGGTGCGGCGGTGGTGCGGTTGGTGTATTACCTATCGCAAGTCTGCGAACACACCGTGGGCACCACGTTGGAGAGCGTGGTGAACCAGACGTGGGAGAAGGTTGTCAAGAAACGAAATTGGAGAAAATGATGCCCGATATGTGCAGTGCCTACGACCTGCTCCACCATGGCGTCATCGCCCTCAGCGAAGTAGAGGCGAACGGTATGCGGGTGGATGTTGATTACCTCGACGAGGCGATCAGTGCCACGGCAGCCAAAATCAAACGCATGGAGGAGCGGTTGCGTGACTGCGAAGAGTTTGGGTTGCAGCGGCGGCGGTTCGGTGCAAACACGAACCTCACAAGCCGGGACCAGTTGGCCGAGGTGTTGTTTGGTGATATGGGCCACGAGCCACACACCAAAACAGCCACAGGCAAGCCGCAGCTCGATGAAACGGCGTTGGAGCGTGTGGGCACCAAATACGCTCGCGGGTTCCTACGCTTGGAGAAGCTAAACAAACTCCACGGCACCTATCTGAAGGGTGTGCGGCGTGAGGTTGAGGGGGAGTTTATACACGCCTTTTTCGGGTTGCATCTGGTCCGTAGTTACCGGGGGCAAAGCGACAGCCCCAACCTCCAGAACGTACCTATCCGCGACCCGGTACAGGGCAAGGCCATCCGGCAGGCGTTCATCCCACGGGACGGGCACGTGTTGGTCGAGATTGATTACAGTAGTCTCGAGGTGATGGTTGCGTGCAGTTTATCAGGCGACCCAAGGCTCACCTACGATGCCACCGAGGGGGACATGCATCGGGACATGGCGGCAGAGTGTTACATGCTGGACCCGGGCAACGTCAGCAAGGGCACCCGGCAGAATACGAAGGGCGGTTTCGTGTTCGCGGAGTTCTATGGTGACTGGTTCAAACAGGTGACCCGGAACCTTTGGGATGGCATAGAGCGGCACGGGTTACAAACGGCGGCAGGGGTGCCCCTAGACCAACACCTCGCAGCACAGGGCATCACGGGGCGGGGTTTATGCGACCCTAAAAAGGACGCGGTTGTGGGTACGTTTGAGCACCACATCGAGGCCGTGGAGGACCGGTTCTGGAACAAACGGTTCCACGTGTACCACCAACAGCGGCGGGCGTGGGTTGAGGAGTACAGGCATCAAGGCCACATCAACATCGCCACCGGGTTCCGGTGCAACGGGCCGATGTCCAAGAATCAAGTGATGAACTACCACATCCAAGGCCCGGCGTTCCATTGCCTACTATGGTCGCTGACCCGGTTGGTTGGGGAGATTAAAAGGCGGCGTTGGCGAACCAAAATTGTAGGCCAAATCCACGACAGCATCATCGCGGACGTGCATGAGGACGAGGTGGACGATTACCTACGCCTCGCGAACGATGTAATGACCAACCAAATACGCGAGGAGTGGGACTGGGTCACGGTGCCGTTCACCGTTGAGGCCGAGTTGGCGTCAACGAATTGGCACGAAAAAGCACAGGTAGATATCCCGGCGTGAGCCGAACCAGTGGCAGGCAGCAACACCAAAACAGGAGACCAAACGTGGCAAGAGAATTTCATATTGACCGGAGGCCCGGAGCCTACGGTGACGTCATCGGCCAGCATGAGGCCGTCAACCAGCTCAAGGCGATGGGCAAGGGAGGCACGATGCCCCATTGCCTTCTCTTTACCGGCCCGTCCGGTTGCGGCAAAACAACCCTCGCTCGTATTACCCGGCGGAAGCTGAAGTGCGGTGACGCCGATTTCGCGGAGCTGAATTGTGCCCAACAGCGTGGCATCGACATGGTCCGCGAGATCCAGAGCCGGGTTGGGTTGGCACCCATGGAGGGCAAGGCCCGGGTGTGGTTGATTGACGAGGCCCACCAGCTCACGGCAGACGCACAGGGGGCGTTCCTGAAGTTGTTGGAGGAGCCACCGGAACACGTGTACTTTATGCTCGCAACCACAAACCCCGAGAAGCTGAAGAACACAATCCGAACACGTTGCACAGAGATCAAAGTGCGTGCGTTGTCGCCCGGCGAGGTGACGGCCATGTGCGGCAGCATCAACAAAGAGCATACCGGCGAAGTACTCACCCCGGCGGTTGCCGAGGCGTTGTGTGGGTTGGCCGAGGGCAGTGCCCGGAAGGCCCTAGTTCTGCTCCAACAGATCATCGCCATCGAAGGGGACGAGGCTCGGTTGGCCATACTAGAACGGGGCGAGGCGAACGCCGAGGCGATACAGATTGCTCGGTTGCTCATGAACCCACGGACAACGTGGACGGCCATGGCCAAGGTTCTGAAGGGCATTACCGAGGAGCCCGAGGGGTTGCGTTGGATGGTGTTGGCCTATGCCACCAGCGTGATGCTCGGCGGGGGCAAGGGTGCAGGCCGGGCGGCCATTGTTATCGAAGAATTCAGCGAGAACTATTTCGACACCAAGCGGGCCGGGTTGGCCCTCAGTTGTTACAACGTGATACATCCAGAATAGGGACCAAACATGAAACTCAGTTTACAAATAGACGAAGCAAACCTGACCGCCGAGTGGCAGGGGCAGGCGAACCTCATGCTCGACTACGGCATCCAGTTGGCCGATTCCGGGCAGGAGGCCGACGAGGCGGCGGCCCGGTTGGATGTTGTGGCGGCCCGGTTAGACACAGCCATCCGGGCGGACCCGGCGGGGTTCGGGTTAGCCAAAACAACCGAATCCACGGTGCAGGCAGCGGTCGCGGTGCAACCCGAGCACATTGATGCCCGGCAAGCGTTGCTCGATGCGAGGCATGACCGTGAGGTTCTAAAGGCGGCAGTGAACGCCATCCAGCACAGAAAATCAGCGTTGCAGGGCATGACCGACCTTTGGTTGCGGCAGTGGCACGGCGACCCCCGCAGCACGGAACAACCACAGGCCCTCCGAGAGGCCTTACCGCCATCCAAACCACCAACAAAAAGGCGGCGGCGTAAAGCTGAATAAGGGCGGCATTACGAACAGACAACAGCGGCCACCGTGGCCGCAGCACATCACCAAGCCATAGGAGAAAACGATGGCAAAATCAAAGCGAAAACGAGGCAAGCGGCGGGCGAACAGGCACGAGGCACGGCAGCAAACCCACACGGGTGGCAGTGCGGCAGAGTGGGACGCGATACGGTTGCCCGAGGGTATCGAGGTGTTCAAGCCAGAAGCGGGCAGCACCTACCACATCGACATCCTCCCCTACGTTGTGGGCAAATACAACAAACACGCCAAACCCGGCGATGAGTACTTTGAGCTGAGCTATGCGGTCTACAACGGCATCGGCATCGACGAGAAGCGGTACGTGGCCATCGGGGAACAGTGTGGCGTGGCAGACCCCATCGCGGAACACTTCGCGGCGTTGCGGCGTGATGGTGCAGAGTGGGACGACATGAAAAACTTCAAAGCCAAGTGGCGGCAGTTGTGGCTTTTCTACGTTCACGAAGAGGCCGAGAAGGGCCTCCAGTTGTTCGAGGGGGCGTTTGGTACGTTTGGTGAGCTGTTCGAAGAAGAGTTGGCAGCCGAAGACGAAGAGTGGGTGGACAACTTTGACGACCCCGATGGCGGGGCTACCTTGCGGGTCAAGTTCAAATCCAAGAATATCGGCATGGCCAACCTTTGGGTCAAGGCAAGCAGCATCAAATTCCAAGAACGCGAAAACGGGTTCGAAGGGCCGGGCAGTGTGTTGGATGGAGCGGCGGCCATCTGCCTCGAGGATTGCCTGAAGCTGGAAACCTACGACAACCTGAAAGCGGCGTTGGACGGGCGGCCCACCGAGACCGGGGAAGCCTCGGGCTCCGGTTCTAATGAAGAGCCGGAGCCCGCCAACACCGTGGACGATGGCGAGGCCCCATGGGACCAAGAAGAAGAGCCGGTGGAGGCACCACCAAAGGCCAAAGCGAAAGCCAAGGTCAAGGCCAAACCGAAGGTCAAGGCCAAACCGAAGGCCAAGGCCGCAGCGGAGCCGGTTGCAGCGGAGCCGGTTGCAGCGGCGAAAAGTGATGACGACGATTGGGACGACGATTGGGACTGATGTGTTGCCCGCCGGGTGTGCTCCGGCGGGTGTTGCAGGCCCCGGGGGTGTTCACCCTCCGGGGCTCTTTTCATAGGAGGCCAACATGGCGAAAAAACAGACAAAACAAATTGAAGCGGCACTAACAGCATCAGCACCTAAACGGAGGGAGGTTATCCCGGACAGCGACCTGCTCAAAACAGGGAGCACTATTCTGGACCTTGCCATATCGGGGCGGCGTGCAGGCGGGTTCGCCAAGGGAAAATACTTTTGGATTGTGGGTGACAGCAGCAGCGGCAAAACATTCCTCACGCTTACGTGTTTGGCCGAGGCCAGCATTGACCCGGCGTTCGCAAACTACCGTTTCATCTACGACAACGGCGAAGACGGGGCGTTGATGGACATGGCCCACTACTTTGGCCCAAACATGGCGGCTCGGTTAGAACCGCCCGAGGTGGGCGGCAAGGGCGGAGAGGTACACAGCGACACCATTGAGGACTTCTACTACCACCTCGATGATGCGTTGGCGGCAGGCGAGCCTTTCATCTACATACTGGACAGCATGGACTCGCTCGACAGCACGTATTCAGCCCGGAAGTTCAGTGAGGCCAAAACAGCGAGCCGGAAGGGCACCAAGGCGAAGGGTGACTACGGGGACGGGAAGGCCAAAATCAACAGCACCCGAATTCGGCACGTGGTGCGGCAGTTGCGTGATACCGGCAGCATCCTAATCGTACTCAGCCAAACCCGTGATAACATTGACGCCGGGATGTTTGAGGAGCAGCAGACACACGCCGGGGGGCGTGCGTTGAAGTTCTACGCTACCGTCCAGCTCTGGAGCAGCGTGGGCAAGCGTATCAAGAAAACCATTAACGAACGCGAGGTGGTCGTGGGGGTTATGTGCAGGGTCAAAACCAAGAAGAACCGGCTCACAGGCCGGGAGCGTATGGTGGAATTCCCCATTTACTACGACAACGGCATTGATGACATCGGTGGGATGATCGATTACCTTACCACGTGGAAGGTGTGGCGAAAAACCGGCGGGAAGATCGACGCCACCAAACACTTCGACGAGGTGGTGTTGCGGCGTGCCGACCTGATCACGTGGGTTGAGGATAACAGTATGCGGGCCGACCTAGAGGATATCTGCGAGCAGGCGTGGCAAGATATTGAGGATCGTTTGGCTACCGTAAGGAAATCGAAATATGAAGTACAGTGACCAGCAGATTGACACCATGCTCAACCACAGGCTCCGGCGGGGGTTGCGGCCCACACCGTGGCCAAGGGTTGCGATGTTTATGGGCCTCAACGACACCACAGGCCTCGAGGACTTGTTCTGGAAGGTGGTTACAGGTTACAGCGGGAAGAACCCTGATGGCCCTCGCAGGGATTACACGCCAACAACCGGCGGCAGGGATGACCATACCGGCCTCCCGTTTGAGCCACGTGAGGTCGAGGTGTTGGATATGGCGTTGGCGGGGCAGGGGCAACGGCGGAAGCCTGCTTGTGACTTTGCCTACGTTGCGGCCATATTGGCCCGCAGCGAAGCCGAGGTGGAGGCAGAGTGGAACAAACGGCAGAACGACCCGTTGGGTCGGGCCGGTTTCGGGTTTGGTTAATAGGAGCAACGGCATGGGACGCAGCGCGAAGGGAAGTGTCTACGAGCGGGAAGTATGCGGCAAGCTGAGCCGTTGGTGGACCGATAACAGCCGGGACGATGTGTTCTGGAGGAGCAGCGGCAGCGGTGCCCGAGCAACGGTACGGGCGGCAGCGGGGCGGCAGACGGCGGGCCAGCATGGGGACATCGCGGCCATCGACCCGATTGGGTTCCCGTTGGTGCAGATGATGACCATTGAGGTTAAGCGAGGTTACAAGGCAGCCACTATCCACGACCTACTCGACCGCAAAGAATCGGCGGCGATGCAGGAGTTTGAGCGGTTCGTGTTGCAGGCACAAACCAGCAGCGAGGCGGCGGGGACACCTTACTGGATGCTCATCACCCGGCGGGACCGGCGAGAGGCGTTGGCGTGGTGGAGTTCTGATATGACAGCGGCTCTGATGGGCACCTACTGCTTAGGGAAACCTCCCCACAGGTTCATTCGTGTTGACGTGCCGATAGTGGGGGAGGCGTGCAGCATACACGGCACCACGTTGGACCGTTGGTTGGATTGGTGCCCTCCAGAGTTTTTCCAGCAAGGGAGCCGGATCGTATGATAGAGGGTTTATCGTTACAGAATTTTCAGGCACACCGGAAGCTCCGTGTAGAGTTTGGCCCGGGCATCACCACCATCGTGGGGCGTTCGGACGTTGGCAAATCCGCCATCATTCGGGCGTTACGTTGGGCGGCGACCAACCAACCCGGCGGCGACCAGTTCATCACCACAGGCACCAAGGGCACGTCTGTCGCGTTGCGAGTGGATGGGCGTGTGATCAAACGCAAACGGGGCGGAAGCGTCAACTCATACCACCTCGACGCCGAGGAATACAAAGCTTTCGGTCGCGGCGTGCCCGGCCCGATTGTTAGCGTGTTGAACATGCCCGGGGTGTGTTGGCAGGGGCAACATGACGCCCCGTTCTGGTTCAGCGAAACTGGAGGCGAGGTGGCCCGCAGGTTGAACAGCATCGTGAACCTCGCCATCATTGACACCACGTTGGCCAGCGTGCAATCCGAGAACCATGCCGGGCGTGTGCGGTTGCGGGACGCTACCGAGAAGGAAAAACAAACCGCCGAAATTCTAGAAGGGTTGGACGGCGTGCCCACCATGGCCCTCGCGTGGCATGGCGTTGAGTTGGCGTTTGAGAACCTAGACCACAAACGGCACGACTGCGAAAAACTGAAAAACACGGTAGAGAGTTACCACCGGGCTCAGGGTAGCCTCGCCATCGAGGCCAGCAGGGCGGACAGCATGGCAGGCTTGGCCGTGGTGGCCGATGGTGCGTGCAAGGCAAGAGCACAGGCCAAAGCGTTGGGGGTGGCGGTAGACCGTGCGATGGAGGCCGACTACATGGCCAAGCAGGCGGCACCAGACCCCGGCGGCGTGAAGCGTGCGTGGCGGGTGTTGCAGGAGGCCCGAGAGTTTTCCCGGGACATAGTCGACGTCATCCAGAAAAACCGGGTGGCCGTTAAAAACTACCAAATAGCAAAACAGCAGGCAGAGCAGGCCGAACAACAGGTAAAGGAGCTAGGGATATGTCCAACGTGCAAGCGGTGATGGTAAGCGATATCCACCTACAACCACGGTCACCCGTGGCCCGCAGCGAGGAGCCGTGTTGGTTAGAGGCCATGCGGCGGCCATTGCGGGAGATAGAACAGTTGGCCGAGGACCATGACGCCCCCGTGGTATATGCGGGCGATGTGTTTGACCGTTGGAACGCTCCAGCAGAAACCATCAACTTCGCTATCAAGTACCTCCCGGCAGGGTTCGCCATACCCGGGCAACACGATCTCCCGAACCACAACTACCACGACATCCAGCGGTCGGCCTACTGGACGCTCGTTGAGGCGGGCGTGCTAACAACCCTCACACCCGGGAGGCCCACCCGGCTATCCAAACACCCCGAGAGCCGTGTGTTGGCCTACGGTTGGCCGTGGGGGTTTGACGTGGCACCACCCAAGGACCCGGACCCCGGCATGATCCACCTCGCCGTCATTCATGCGTTCGTCTACACCCGGGGCACGGGTTACGTGGGGGCCAACAAGGACGACCACCTCAGTGGGTGGGGCAGCAGGTTAGAGGGCTACACGGCGGCGGTGTTTGGTGACAACCACCAAGGTTTCCAAGCCAGAGCCGGGGGTTGCAACGTGGTGAATAACGGCGGGATGATGCGGCGTAACATTAACGAGGCCGACCGGGCACCGGGTTGTTCGTTGTTGCACGAAAACGGCACGATCAGCCGGTACGGCTTTGACACCAGTGCCGACCGCTTGGTGCAGCGGACAGATAACGAGGTGCAGGCCGACGAGGTGTTCAATACAGTGGAATTCATGGAGGAGCTGAGGGTGTTGGGCGGGGGCGATGGTTTGGACTTCGAGGACGCATTGAGACGGTTCATGGATGGGCAGCAAACCACCGAAGCCGTTCGCGATGTGGTGTGGCGTGCGGTGGCCGGTTGAACCCCCATGACTACGATTCGTGGTCGGCTTATTGGGAAACCATGAACCGCCACCACCAACCGGGACGGACCAGCGTTGATCAAGGTTCGTACCTACCATCGCCGGATGAGATTGCTTTGCGGCGATTCATGCTCCACAGCCTAAAGTTGTGGGGGTTCAATGAGGCCTTTGTGGCGAGTGTGATGCAGGCAGACACACCCACCTTCGCCATGGTGGCGGATAGCGTAGAACGGCACGGCGTGGCGGGCACGTGGGAACGATACAGGGACTTCATCTAGGAGCAGTGATGGCAAAACAACCACCAACAGAATCAGAATACAAACAGGTCATCGAGAAGGCCGAGCAGGCCCGGGCAAAACGGGACCAGTGGGAAGGCCGGTTGGCCGTGGCCATGGAGGCCCTCCAAGAAGAGTTCGGCGTGGGCACCATTGAGGAGGCCGAAGGTATGTTGGCCGATGCTGAGGCGGATGTGCAGAAGGCCGAAAAACGATACAACCGCGAACTGTCCAAATTTAAGAAGGAGTTCGGTGATGACCTCGGTTGAACACACAACTATCCGGCGGCAGGTTAGCGACCTATTTGCAGCACACAGGGCGGCAGAGGCAGCCCATACCGAGACCGTGTTGCTCGTAGAGAAAATGAAGATCGCGGCAGAGGCAACACAGGAGGCCCATGAGATCATCCAGACGGTGGCGGTGGGCGTGCAGATGGAAGCCCACCAACGGATCAGCGGAGTGGTGAGCCGGTGCCTCGCCACCGTGTTTGAGGAGCCATACGTGTTTCAGCTAAAATGGGACCGGGCACGGGGCCGAACGGAGGTCCGAATGGTGTTCATGCGGGATGGCATGGAGGTGGACCCCATGGATGCAGCGGGCGGCGGCGTGGTGGACGTTGCGGCGTTCGCGTTGCGGTTAGCCTGCCTCATGTTGCACAGGCCCGCAGTGCGGCGGACGGTGGTTCTGGACGAGCCGTTCAAATTCGTATCCGCCGACCGCCGGGGTTGCGTGCGGCGGATGCTGGAAGATTTATCGGAGGAGCTAGACGTGCAGTTTATCATGGTCACACATATCGAAGAATTAAAGTGTGGGCAAATTATAGAAGTTTCTTAAGTTATTTGCCCTTCTAAGCCGATGTTACTTATGTTACAA
>PDMW01009523.1_pt1 | contig 12491 bp, 17 predicted proteins | sample 1515511 | NCBI WGS metagenome assembly PDMW01 (sample SAMN07343023, study PRJNA328102) | Marine metagenome, whole genome shotgun sequencing project. | biome: marine; feature: bay; material: water; isolation source: viruses from water sample < 0.22 micron filtered, nuclease treated, low... ... | reverse complement strand
TAATACAAACCTATAAATAGCGAGAACAAACTATTATGGTTTATGAGTATCAAAGCCGAATTAAACGAATACCGACTCCACGCAGTTACATTCCTAACGGGTGCATCTGCCGCTATGTCCCAAATAAGTGAATTATCTGTTTATTCACCTGTGGCCGCCGCACTTGCATTTATGCTATCTGCCACTTCTTACAAAGGAATACTTAAAAGGGCAGATAAAGTAGTTGATGCTTTGGAAACAGCCGAAGTAATTGATGAAGAGATTGCAGATGTAGTTGATGAGGCACTTGAAACCGCAGAAACAATTAGTAAAGCAGTTGAATAATAGTAAAACCTATTTATAGGTGATAAGACAATAAATCCCTATGGGGTTTAGTGAACAGCAACAAAAATACCTTGATTCGCTACACGAATCTGCTGATGTTGCATATTCTATTGCAGAACAAGCAAGAAGTCAAGGATTTGACCCAAAGCCCCATGTTGAAATTCCAAAGGCAAGCGATTTAGCCGATAGAACCCAAAAATTGTTAGATTTCTTACACCCTCGTAATACTGCTGAACAGATTAGAGAATTAACTAAACACTTTGATGGTAATAGGGAATTAGTTGCCATTGAGATAGCCAAAATTGTTTGCGCTGAAACTTATCTATATGGTGAGATACAGGCTTGTGGTGCTTGTGATGGAAAAGGAGAAACCAAAACGGGTAATTGGGTAAGGGAATGTTATGATTGTAATGGAACAGGTAGCGATATTGGTTTTACTGATAAAATAAATAAAATAGATTATAAACAGACATTGATTGATTTTAATAATGTTGGCTCCCTTTGGAAACCAAATACAGAAAGTCAAAGATTAAGCGAAATGGCTATTTATCATGGTGTTTGTGCCGGATTAGCCGTTATCACAGAAGGAATCCTTGTAGCACCCTTAGAAGGCGTAGTTACGGCACGATTCATCAATGATGAGGCAGGTCATTCATTAGCATTATCCTTTGCAGGTCCAATTCGTTCAGCAGGTGGAACAGGTCAAGCATTATCTGTTCTTATTGCTGATATTTTAAGGCGTGATTTTGGACTTAAAGCACCAACTATGAGTTTTGGTGAAATTGAAAGATACAAAGAAGAGGTTGGGGCCTATGGGAGAGGATTACAACATAGGCCATCTAACCCACAAATTGAAGAAATCGTTAAGTCTTGTCCCGTTTATATTGATGGGGAAGGTGTCGGTAATGAAGTTACAGGGCAAAGAGATTTACCAAGAGTTAAAACCAACAAGGTTAGAGAGGGAATGCTACTTGTTGTTTGTGAAGGTTTGGTTCTAAAAGCCCCTAAGATTCTAAAATATGTTGATGCTCTAAAATTAAATGGTTGGGAGTGGTTAAGGCCATTCGCAAAATCAACAGGTAAAAGTGCAGATAATGAAGTCAAACCAAATACAAAGTATATTGCCGATGTGTTAGCAGGGCGACCAATTTTTTCACAACCTATGGCCGAAGGTGGATTTAGGTTAAGATATGGCCGTAGCAGACTTGCGGGTTTAGCGACAACATCGGTTCATCCGGCATCAATGCAAGCATTATCGGGTTTCATCATTATTGGGACACAAATGAAGTATGAAAGGCCGGGAAAGGCTACCGTAGTTACGCCATGTGATTCAATTGATGGCCCTTATATACAATTCAAGGATGGTTCAGGTAAGATGGTTAATGATATGAGTGAATTACCTTTCCAATATCCAACCGACCCAAATTATACTATCGAAAAGATTTGGGACATGGGCGAAATATTAATTCCCGTCGGTGAGTTTGTTGAAAATAATCATGCACTCATTGAATCACCTTATGTCGCAGAATGGCATAATCAGGTTTTAGGAGAAAAGGGATTAAAGATTCCTTTAGATTTTCAAGAGGCACTATCTCAAAGTAAAAAATATAATATTCCAATTCATCCCGATTATATACCTTTCTTCAATAATATATCGCCCCAAGAATTATTAGTTGCATTAAAAGAAACAGATAGTGATGGAATTATGAAAAATCCAAAATATGCGTATCGGATTTGTATGGATGTTGGGAAAAATAAGAAGGCCGAAGGTAAAAAATCCGCTTTATGGCAATTTTTGACTACCAATATGAGGGATGTTCCCAATCTATTAAATTTGACTACCGTTGAGTATGTTAATGAATTATTAAAACCACTCGATGTATGTATTCGACCAAGAGTTACATATCGAATTGGTGCGAGAATGGGAAAACCGGAGGGGAGTAAAATGAGGGAAATGAAGCCTCCAATACATTCATTATATACCGTAGGCCACAAAGTAGGCGCAAAGAGATTACTTATTGATGCAGTTAGCAGACAAGATGCGAAACAATGTGGTGTAAGATATTGTGAACCCTGTTCATCATTTACTACTAAGGGTGTTTGTGGCACTTGTAATGGTGCAACACTATTTGATGGCATTCAATGGATTGGGAAAGATGATGAATTATGGGGTGAAATAAATCCTAAAACACAATGGGAAACAGCAATTGATAAAGTCAAATCAGCAGAAGCAAAGGTTTCAAGACCTATATTTGGTAAGGCTAATAACATTAAATATCTTGGAGCCAACCCTCATGTAAAAGGAGTAAAGGGGATGACAAGTAAAGAGAAACTTGGCGAAGATATTGTAAAGGGATTATTGCGGTATAAAAACAATATCTCAACCTTTAGAGATGGAACCATTCGTTTTGATATGGTTGATATTACTATGACTCATTTTAAGCCTGTGGAAATTGGCATGAGTTTAGATAAGGCAAAAGAATTAGGTTACGATGTGAAATGCGATACCGATGTAGTTGGACTTAAAGCACAAGATGTTGTATTGCCAATGAATTGTGTTGAAAACCTACTCAATACTACCCGTTATATTGATGATTTATTGGTTACACTTTATGGTTTGGAACCCTATTATAATTGTAAATCTCAAAGCGATTTAATAGGCCAATTAATTATGGGTATTGCCCCACACACTTCAGGAGCCATCTTAGCACGAATTGTAGGATTCGCAGATATAAAAGGACATTATGGACATCCATTCTTCCATGCGGCCAAGCGAAGGAATTGTGATGGTGATATTGATGCAATAATTTTATTATTAGATGGTTTGCTCAACTTTTCCCGTTCTTATTTACCCGGTAATCGTGGTGGTCTGATGGATGCACCTTTGATTTTAACAACTACTATCGAGCCTACGGAAATTGATAAGGAAGCATTGAATGTCGATGTATTATCGAAATATCCTATCACATTTTATGAAGGGACAATGGATAGGCCACCGGCTAAAGATGCTTCAAAATTAGGAATCAAAACAGTTGAAAATCTTATTGAAGAAGGTAAAGACCCATTTATATCATCTTACACTCACGAAACAAGAAATGCCTGTGAATCTCCAAAAAATAATCCTTACAATACACTTGAATCTATGAGGCAAAAAACAATGATGCAGTTTGAATTAGGGAATGTTTTGCATTGTGTTGATAATAAAGACCAAGCAGGGCGTTTAATCAATAGACATTTAATAAGGGATATGCGAGGTAATCTTAGGGCTTATGGACAACAAAAAGTGAGATGCACAAAATGTGGTGAATCTTACAGGCGTGTCCCAATTGCAGGTAAATGTATTAACATTATTAAAAAGGGTGCTGAAAATCCTATGACGGGAGAAATTGAGGACATTTCTTGTAATCATAAACTTATATTAACTGTCCATAAAGGGTCAGTCAAAAAATATGATGGATTGATTAGAGACATTATTGAAAGATGGGGTGTTGATAATTATACAGATAATTTATATCACTTAGTTAGTGATTGGGTGAGAGATACATTTGAAGCCGAAGATGAAAAGCGTCAAACTAATTTATAAATTATTAAATAGCAAGAAGCACAATAATTCCTTATGATTGAGAAAGAATCCTCATCGGAAACTAAAGCATCCGTTGATTATATGGGTGCATTTAAGTTGGCCGGAATCCTTATCGTTGGAATACTTACTCTAATTGGAATTGGTTGGGAAGATGTATTAGGTAGTAAAAATGATATGAACGGGTCTAAAAAGAAAGCCGAAACTAAATCTAAAAAGGATTCAGATTATGAAGATATTTATTTAGAAGAAGAGATTGATGAAGAATCACTTGATGAGCATACTACCGGATTATCTTAAATTATTCTTCATCCACAGTAAGTGCCGCTTCAAGAGTGTTTATAATACGCAATAATTGTGTTGCACCCTCTTTTCCTTGACAAGTTACTTGACCCATTACAGTGAATAGTAATTCAACATCTTCGTGTCGGAAGTTAATACAAACATCATCCATATCTATCTCTTATACATCTATCTATTTGATACTTTACATCACATTAACCCGTATGTTCGTAATAATAAAATTATCTCACCTATTGATGTTTCTATGTCTTGAAGGTTTATTTCCGTTGTAAGTGCTAAATCACCCAAAGATGCGGGATTTAATGGCTGAAAAGTGTAACCCGCCGCCGTTTGTTGTGCAACAGGGGTTGTGTTAAAGAATCCTATATTCCCATTACTTGCTAATGCACCTGTAATTGATAATGTGCTACCATCAAAAGTTAAATTGGCTTCACCATTTAGTGCAGTAGCGGCAGAATATGTAGTAATTCGGTTATTCGCACCATTGGCCGTAGCGGTAATTACTCCACCACCTCCACCCGAACCATTTGCGGCGGCAGTAATTCTTCCTTGTGCATCAACAGTAATGTCTGCCGCAGTATAACTCCCTGCGGTGACGGCGGTATCATCCAAAACAAGTGTGACGGTATCGGTTGCCGTAACTGTGGAAGTTAATCCTACCCCTCCCGATACTGTTAAAGTATTTCCATCAACAATTGTTTGAGTAGCGAGTCCATCCGAAAGAATGAAACTGCTCATTGTTCCATTATTATCGGCGGCGATTGAAATACCACCTGCGGAATTTGAAACTGTAATTCCTGTTCCTCCGGTTAATGTTGCCAAAACGGGGTCTGCCCCTGTTGAACCAATGACTAATTGACCATTGGTAGGTTGTGCAGTAGCCGTGATAGCACCCGTTCCTGAACCAAGAAGTATTCCTCCATCATCAAGCGTAGTGGCCCCCGTTCCACCATTAGCGACACCTAATGTTCCACTTATTGCCGGAGTTGTTGACGCATTAGCAATTGAAATCCCTGAAAGCGTAGTGCTTACAGAAGTTACGGTTCCCGAACCGCCACCGCCGCCGCCTGTCGTTATTGTAACTGCCCCATTCCCATCATCAGTCAAAGTGCCGTTTGATACAGTGATTTTAGAAACGCCCCTAACATCGGGTGTGCCATCCACTTCTGTTATTTCAATTCCGGCTCGCCCCGAATTAGAACCTGTATATGTATTCGCCACGATTATTCACCTATCAACCAACTGTTTCTAATTGAATCTTATCGGTTTCCAAGAATCCCATCTTTTGTTCCGACCATCCGACAAATGCAGATTCCATAGTTCCGGTAGTTATAGAACCACCCGTTTCATTTATGACTCTAAATAAAATCTGTTGTTCAACAAAAAGAGGCACTTCAAAATCCCATTGGTCCCTTCGTGGAGTTACTGCCGACCATTGAAAATCTGCCCATTCCATCATTAAACGACCATCAACCCATATTTGATAAGTAACACCTGCTGTTGTGCTTGCTTCACTATGTCCAAAGGAAGTAATTTTGTAAAAATCACCCGATGAACCCGGACTCATTAATGAGGCGGCAGGGGCGGCATTTATTGTTCCACCCGAACCCGTTGGGAAACGATTATTTGATGCTGACCAAGGCACACTACCTGACATAGCCTCACCTGCTGATGAAAGCGTTTGTGTAGGCACAACAGGGGGTGTTGAAGGTGTAGCAACAGGAGTAGTTGAAGCGGCTGAACCTATTGCTCTTGAAACATTTAGGACAAGAACATCAAGATATTGATTATTAGGAAGATTTGTAGTGACAAAATTATGTTGTTGTCTTTGAATTACATTCGCTGATGTGTAGCGAGGGACTAAATGCCAAGGATATACAGAGGTAAATAATGCTTTTTCCTGTGTCCCAAGAGATACCGGAGATTTAGTCTGACGGTCATACATTTGAGGGTCTAAACCCTCCCTTACAGGTTTAGAGTCAGGATTGTCAAAAGGTTTCTTTTGCTCTTGGTATGGAAGCGGTGTTCCATCCACACTATCGCCTTTTTGGGAATAGCCTGTCTGCAAAGCCTGTTTATTATAGGCTTCGGTATATTTCCTACGAGAGCCATACGGATTTACACTATTTGACATAATACTCACTTATCCATTATCGTTTTAACTATTTAATAAACATCATTCTAAACCACTATACCTTTTTAGACCAATCATCTTTTGTTTCCTGTCCTCATCTTCTCTATACTTGCGTGAGGCTTTCAGGTAAAAATTAAAGGTTTCGGTTTCAAGACCCCTCGATTCCAACAATAATCGCCTAAACCATTGAACAGATTCAACAGATACGGGCAAGCCTAAACTTAATAATTTATTAGCAATTAGTGAATCCGAATCAGTAAAAAGTGTATATCTAATATAAACTCGCCCTAAACAGACATTATTTGGTATGGATGTGAAATAACCCTCGTCAAAAGCGGCGTGTAGGTCATTATAAAATGTATATCGCACATCCCAAACCTGTCCGGGTATAATATATATTGGAGGCCATAATTCATAATAAGGAATTACATCAATAGATGCCGGATAAGGCGATGCCATACCTGATATTCCGCATGAATATACATTTTGAGGGTCACGATAATATCCTGTCGATTCAATTACAAGTTGAATACACATATTTGGAATCCATGTTGTCAGCGAACCCGCATCAGATACACTTCCTTCGGGCGATACGCCGGGTGTGCAACCAATCTTTTCAACTACTACAAACTCAGTATCTTGCACCATAGCCACGGCATTCAAATTCCCATTTTGGGCCGTCCCATAGTCTCCTACAAAAATACTATTTTCCCCACCTGCTATGGGGAAATCGGTGGCGACAAACGCACCGTTCCCGAATAGGTTCCATTGGTATTGTTGATTTGAAATAGCCATATCAATCATCACCTACATCAATACCTGCAAATAGATTATGTTTAACCAAATCTTGTTTGAATCTTTCGATATTTTCAACAGTTATATCCCATCCGGCAGAAACTAATTGTTTTGCCACTAACGAATCCGCACCATCTATTAAAAGGTATTTAACAAAACAAAACGCTGTGTTGATGTCGGTAGCATCGTTGCCTGTATATTCAGGAATGTCAACTAAGGGTGTTACTTCAATACCCCATGTTTGACCCGGTGCAATATAAACCGCAGGGTTTAATCCTATCTTATAATCAAAATTGTAGATTCCACCTTGCCCGTTGGGGAATGGAACAAGATTGCCGGTGATTCCTTCTGAAACAGACCTATCGGGATTCTCAAAATAACGAGTAGTATTCACATATATTTGTGCGGCAAGATTTTGCGGCCAAACTGCAATAGCATCTATAACAACAAATTGTGTAGCAGATAATTGTGCCGGAATGTCAAGATTATTACCCTTTCCACCAATAAAAATATCAACAGGGACATTGGCCGGTAATGCTATCGTATGAACCCCATTTGGTTTAAGGATGGGATTCTTATTGAGAATAACAGTTTCACCCGTAGGCATAATATTTTTCCATTCATACACCTGCCTTCGCATAGACAATCAACTTCACCACAAATCAATTGTGGCTCTCGCTATTTAAGGCTTCATTGACGACCCGGAGGTGCTTTTTGAATAGCCAATTCGCCAATCAAATCAACAACAACGGTTCTTTCACGGTTAGCCGCCTGTGCTATTGCGGTTTTAGCCTCAATAATTACTGCAAGCGGTTGTTGGAAGAGTGCAAGAACAGGGGTAGGTAGCATCAAAACGCCTCCACCATTAGCGAGGTTGGTATGCAACCAACCAACATCAAATTGATTAGAAGGAACATTATTAGGCCCGACTTGAATACTCATAGCGAAATCAGTAAGTGTAGTTACACTATCTCCATTTTCGTCAATAATACGGACAGCAATACCATAAAGACGGACTTCTTCATTGTTTGCTTGATTAGTATAAATTGTTACAAGATTAGTAGTCCCTGCGGCAACCAAAACGGCTGATGCGTCAAAATTATGCCTTGTAGTATAGATTTCCGGTTGCGGGTCTTGATTAGCCATTATTACACTTCCATATCCCTTGAGATATTAATTGTTTATTGTTCTTGCTATTTAATAGTGCGCCCTATTATTTCACACTCACCATTAAGGGCATACAATCGCATTGTAAGGTTTCAAGACCTGACGACTACAATTCTTTTAAGAATCTTCTTTGATGGTATCATCAATTACGGTGTGGGTTATAATTTCATCCATAACTATTTACTATTTAATCTATCTAATGTAGCCTTTACTGCGACTTCATTTATGTCGCATCCTATGAATCTTCTATTCAGTTCTTTACAAACTACTGCCGTAGTTCCACTACCCAAATAGAAATCAGCAACTAAATCTCCTTCATTACTACTTGCTTTTATTATTTTTTCAATTAGTTCCTTTGGTTTTTGTGTCGCATATCCCACCCTTTCTTTAGAGGTAGGTTGTAGGTGTTGTAGTTCCCAAACATCATGTAAAGGGACTCCCTTGTTTTCTTTTTGCCGCTTGAGATAATTTCCATCTTTGCCCCTCAATCTTACAAGTTTTCCATCAACTACCCCCCTCACCGTATCTTCGATAACTTCGGGTTGAGAATATCCTTGATATTGTATGTTGAATGTGCCTTTACCTTTAGAATAAAATAAAATTACATCGTGCATTTTTTGGTAGCCATAACTAACATTAGACCATCTTTTATACCACCAACATATTTCATTTCTAAAACATTTATATCCGAATACATCATCCATAATACATCTTAACCAATGGTTAATCCTTGTGTCCATGTGCAAATAAATACTACCTGCGTCTTTCAAAACTCGGTGCATTTCCTTTATTCTTGGGATATAATGTTCTTCAATATCCTCTTTAGTCGCTTTAATATCTTTATAGTCCTTGAAATCTTTACCTGTCCCATATAGTATATCACAATAGATTAAATCTATTGATTTATCTTCAAGGGAGGATAATAAATCTAAGTTATCCTTTTTTAGTATGGTTATATCATTCATATATCATCCTCTTTTTTGGGTAAAATTATTTTGTAAATAAAATAGAAGAACAATATATCAAAGATAAATGCGGCGGGGCCTAACCATTGAATATCACTTAAAATATATTCGGTTGTTTGAAAGGGGTCAGCAAAGCCAAAGCGTGACCAAATTGATGATAACCAAAACATAGAGATAGTAATCATCAAACCGATACCTAAAAACAAAGTTTTTAATCTATCCATAATAATTATTTAAGGCATTTACTATTTAGTTAATCGGACAAGGTGTGTAGTTTATCCTTCATTATTAAATAATTCTTCATCCTTTAATTTTGTTACATCCAAGTTTTCATCTATCGTTATACCTAAATCTTCAAGATTAGGTGGGATAGCAAAATCTTGGGCATAGCGAGCATCTAAATATTTGCGGGCTAAAGCGTATAATTTAGGGGCTATTTCTCCTAATTCATCGTGCATATCCTTACCTTCCTTTGCCGCCTCTTCATCAATCATGGTTCTAAAATCAGTTAATAATTTAACTGTATAATAGAAATCGGGTGTAAATATATTTTGATACACAACTGCAATTTTATCTGCTGAATTTTGTGCCGAAATAGCGAGGATTACTGCACCAAGATTTGTGGCTGTAATAAATCCTAATAATTGCCAAGTCCACCATGCTGTCGGTGAAACAATTAATGCGAATGATTGAATGAATACTTCAATTATAATACAAACTATAATCATTTGTTTAGCCGTCATTAATTCCGGAACAGCAATTGCTTCAAAATCATCCATTTTTTTATCCATTTATTTCCCTCATTATTAAATATTTTTCTCTTGAAATGATTATTGTTTTAATATGTTCATATCCATAAGTTGCCATTTCATTCACTATGTTCTTAGTCCATTTACCTTTCTTATCTATTAAAAACTTCGTATCTCTAAAGATGCCTTGGTTGTGCATTAAGGTAAAATCTTCAAAGGTGTATAATGTTAAGGTGTCACCATCATAGTCAATCGTAGGCAATTCAATGATTACATCGTCTAATTCTTCTGAATCTTCGGTAATAGTATTCATCCTTTCTGCTAAAGCATCCCATTCATTTTCCCACATCCGGTCCCAAAATTGTTTAGAAACATAGTATTCTGTTCCTAATGTTCTTTTCCTTTCATCCATATATGCGTTTTTACGGCGAAGTAAATCACTTACTTCATCATCTTCTATGGCTGATATAATTTTATCTATATCAATATTTTCATCAACCATATCTTTCAATTATCCGTATGTTTATTTATAACTACGCCTTTTAGAAAAACCGTAAGCCAAAAATTAAGATAATTTATTTTCAACAAATGTAATTAAACTACTACTGATGGTTGATGCAACCATTACAATTCCGGCCATAACTATGAATCTACTCCCATTAGGAAATTTGAAATTGCTTAAACTAATTGGTTGGTTTGAAGATTCATTAATACCATAATTATAATGAATCAACGCCTCTGTTAAAAAAACTGCGAAAGTAATTCCGGAGATAACAAACCAATCTTTCATATTTTCACCTTCATTCAGCCGGTTCTGCTTCGTATTCATGCCCGTTCAAAAATACATCCGAAAGGGCCACAATCACCACTACGGCAGGGAGTGATAATAAAACCCAATCAGTTTTTGTAAATACATGAGTTGGGAAACCGTAGTTTTTATAGTTTCTAAAACCGCCGAGAAGCATTGATGCAAAGAAAGCGGCTGAACCTACTGCGGGGACCATCCATCCACGCCATGCTTGACGGGCGGCAGTATTTTTCTTATCATTTTCATCAGTCATTCATATTCACATCCACTAAATATAAAACCAATCCGCCTATTGCGGTGGACATCCCGAAAAACATAATTCCAACTGCGTGATTTCTCAATTTCATTTTAACGACCTCTCATAAAGAAATATATTATTCCAACACCTACACCCAATCCACCCACAACACTTATGATTGGGTTCAAATGTGTGCGTGGTGGCGCATCAATCATACCTTGAATAGTCGCATCTCCTGTTGCGGCTACATCGGATGTTGCTTGAGCATCGGCCTGTTCTTCCGTCATTGTTGTTTGTCCTACTGTTTGTGGGTCAGTTTTACAACCAAAAACATTCCAATAAGGACTACACAATCTTGTTTCATACATTCTGCGAGAATAACTACCCGGCATTACATAATTCAAATAATAATAATCTTGAGGGTCTGCACCACCCGAAGGAAGTGTTGATGAACCGAAAGGAAATACCATGTTAATTACCTCTTTGAAAACTTCTTATATGCCCAATATCCGCCTACGGTCAATGCCGTAATTGTCCCACCGATTGCGAGAGGACTCATTGGGCGAGAAATTGAAGGTAAAGACGAACCACTTTGAGATGAAGTTGAAGATTGACCCCCAATTACTGAACCTTGTGGTGTGAATGGAATCCCTGCTTCACCGTATGGGCGGTAAGCATTACCGCTTAGGTCAAGAGTCGTCAAATTAGGAATCCAAGCCATCCATTTCGGGACACCGTTGCCGGTTTTTTTGGAGATTGGGTCGCCGCCGGAAGTGTATGCAATAATTTCTTCACGATGTTCGGTGCAACCTGCTGAACCACAAGTGCAATCAGCCCCACTTGCATCGGTGCAATACACAGTATAACACTTCCGACTATACAAATCGCCGGGGTCACATTGAATATTATAACCTGCCATAGATACTATTTATCTATTTTGTTATTTAATAACACCTATTCATAATTACGGATTGCTACACCGACAGGGAAGCGTGGTATGCCATCATCAGTCAATTCTTGGAATCGGACAGTTAATCTATCGCCAATGTGTTTATTACCGTCATTAAACCATGTTCTCTTCTGTTCTCTTGTGCCTTTTGGCCTCGCTTTGAACAATCTCCCTGCGGGGGTCTTACATACCCAAATAACCGTTCCTTTGTCATTACCACTTCCTTCTTCAAATCCAACGATTTCATATTCATCATCCTTAAACTCTTTATATTTTTGAAGGTGCTTTGACCGTTTGTTAATACCATACGGTGAAAAAATGTTTCTTATGATTACACCCTCATATCCTTCGGAAACAAATTGTTCATTCAATCGTTTAATATCAATTGCCCCGACTACCATAAAGTTTTCGGCTAATCCTAAATTTGAGGATGGGTTATCATCAACAAAATCTTCAATTATATCATAGCGTTCAATAAA
>PDMW01006554.1_pt1 | contig 12492 bp, 16 predicted proteins | sample 1515511 | NCBI WGS metagenome assembly PDMW01 (sample SAMN07343023, study PRJNA328102) | Marine metagenome, whole genome shotgun sequencing project. | biome: marine; feature: bay; material: water; isolation source: viruses from water sample < 0.22 micron filtered, nuclease treated, low... ... | reverse complement strand
GGTTACGAGATAGTGGTTAAGCTCAAAGGTGCTGATAAACTTACAAAAAAATGGATACCCGGCGCAGTGGGTGACCTCACCGTGGCACTCGGCGCCACTACTTACCTGAATCACTGGCTCAAAGCCTCTGAAATAACCAGCGGCCCAGTATGGCGTAAGATTAATAAGAGCGGTCGAATCGAAGACCGAGCGCTATCAGCATCCGGGTTCGACGGCATCTTTAAGCGTATCCTTAAAGCTGCTGGTCTCGATGCCAGCTTATACTCACCCCACAGTGTCCGTACTGGTTTCGTCACCTACGCAGCCCAGCAGGGCCACGGGATGCCTGAGACCATGGCCGTCACAGGTCACAAGTGCTTTGACAGCATCAAACCCTACTTTGAAGAGCAGGCAATGCGTGAGCTCCATCCGATGGGAGCTGGCAAAAAATGAGGTTCTGGGTCGTACTTTTCGTATTCGGGACCTGCAAAATCGTGTCTATAGCACCGTTTTTGGGTCCATATCTCGCGGCGTATCTCTTCAATGGCCTGAGGTCATTGCTCGAACCATACGACGTATGTTCTAACAAAATCAGCGCCAACTGGATTCGCGAGAATCTATAGGCCGGAAGGAAGCAAACCAATGAAAGACAAAAACAAGCAAATTGAAGCTCTGCGTGCTGCGCTAGCACTCGCCATCACTGCACCCACCGATGAGAAGGCAGCCCAGGCTACCGCCATCGCCGAACAACTGACCATCGGCCTGACTGAGGCAGAGGTTCGAGCTGTACAGGCTGAGTTCGAAGGGGGTGAGGTATGAGTTATTTAGCGGAATATTTTGGACGCGTAAATGAGCGAGGCAACGTTGACGTCTTGGACCTTGATGGTTGCCCCACGGTTCTTAATTCATCAATAACTGTTCATCCGATAAGCACGGGGCGTGGAGATAGCACTGAGATAAGCTTGGAAGATGCTAAGAAAATAAATCTGTGGATTGAGGATGTATCTGAAGGCGATTGGCCGTCATAACTAAGACGTCCGAGCAACCCATTTCCTGACAATTATCTCAAAATATTTTTGAAGAAAGCTCCGGCGCCACCGGGGCTTTTTTTTTGCCAGCTAAACCTCCGACTCCGGCCCGAAACACGGAGGTTTTAGTACGGAGGTTTTAACCCTCCTAAAGTACCCTCAAGAAAAGATGTAGTTGGTAGTGTTCTTTTGGACTGGGGGCTTTCGCCCCCAACCCCAGGACCTCATTAGGTCTCGACTCAGCTTCGCTATGTATTGAAGACCGTATCCTGTGACGTGCTCTCACTGTATCTATTTTCCAAAACTGTATCTAAATTATTTTTAGCTACACCTTAGTGGCGCCGGTAAATTTTCAGATCTATAGCCAACTGTAGCTAGCTGTAGCTAATCGCAAAAACCAAATTAGCTACAGTAAAATTCCGAAAAGAGGAGTGAGTACAACTACATAGTAGTAGTGTATCTAATTATCTAAAAATATTATTATTATTAAGGGGGGGCAAACACCACAAAATGTCATATCCGGTTAATAGGTGAAAGCTGGTGACAAAGGCGGTTAATATTCGCAATTCGAATTTAGTGACACTGGAAGTACTTTTGTGTTTTGGTGACACCCCACACCCTCTAGAGACCTGATTTTTTAGCTACAGTGCTAAAGTGGACACTAGAGCATGAGTTAGTGACAGCCCTCTACCCGTAAATAGCTAATATCATTGAGGTTACATGGAATCGAACGAACCGTGTAACAGCCAAATATAACCAAATCTAACTTGCCCACTGTAGCTACTGTATCTAATTTTACCCAATCAATTCAGCGACCTCTGCGCATACTAACCAATTATGACCTTGTTTAACTTCCCCACTAGCTTTAGTGTGGAATGTTAGAAGTGGACACTAAGTGTCACTAGAAGTTAATTCTGGTTAAATGGAGTTGGAAGGAAGCAAATTATGAACGTTACGGTTAAAAGCAGGCAATACCAGTTATTAAGGGTATTGTCATCCCTGACGCGGGGTGGCATACGCCTCCACGGATTCGGGATTAAGACTTACCCACTTTTAAAAAACTCAGCTCAGTACCGACAGGCGGATGATGGCATGGAAGCATTATGCACCACCACCCGCACGGCTTTGTTGTGTCGGGAAAATGGAGGCCTGCTATGAGCAAGAGCCTCCCTAAAAGTTTTGTATTCACCAACGGCAAAGTTAAGGCGCTGCCTTACCCTGCTTCTGGCTCGCAATACATTGAATTCTACGATGAGGGCTGTCCTGGTCTTCGGGCCAGAGTCCAGCCACAGCGTGCAGGGAAGACAAAAGCCCAGCGCATTGCTTGGTATTTCCGCCGCACGGTGCTCGACGCCACGACTGGCAAAACAAAGCGCCCTTTACTTAAGTGCCCTGACGGCAACCTTTCAGATGTAGAGTTAGGTGACGCACGAAAGTGGGCCGAGCGCCAACGTGGTCTCGACGCGATGGGCACCATGGCCAAGAGCCCTGTCATCTACACCCAGACTAAGCGCAATGACGCCATGACCGTGGTCGAGGGAATGCAACGCTACTGCGAGGCGCGTCTCAAAGGTGAGTACGACAGCACAAAGGTTACCACCTCAAGTGTAAAGAAGTACTATGCAGTAATGGAGCACTGGCTTGGTAACTTAGGCAATCTCGACTTGCGAGAGGTGACACCTGAGATGGCTGACCAACACCTACTTTGGTTACGCCAGGACAAGTGCAGCTCAATGGTATTAAAGGAGCGCTACAACTGCTTAAAGCGCATGTTTGAGATGGCGAGGACTAAGTGGCACGTGCTCGATAGAGGTACGGTAAATCCATTTGACCAGGAGCCCCTGGGTGACCCACACGTTAAGCAAACGGTGTGGACTCTTCACGACTTTTGGAGACTCTGGAACTTCTGGCCGGAAAATGACCAAGCACAAAAGCGCTCTCTTTTACGCGGCGGCCTAAAAGGTAACGTTAATAAGAACGGGCATCCATGGTGGCAGGTTTACCACGACTCATGTTCGGCGGCTAAGCTTCTGATGCTCACGGGCGCACGTCGCAACGAGATATGTCATATGACGTGGGGTGAGTATCAAAGCGAATACAACCCTAAGATGAATGAAGAGCGCATGTGTATCAAAGTCGATGCGACCCATCGCACCGTGAAAGAGATGAAGATTAAGCGCCCTTTTATCATCTGTCTATCGCAGCCTGCGTGGCACATTATTGAGTGGCATAAGAAAGAGTTTTTCAATGGTGATGTGAGCCAGCATCAGCAGTCGCCAATATTCCCTACTTTATACAACACGTCACTCAATGCGTTCTTAAGAACGAAAGTCGGTGGCAAGAATGGGGCACGGCGTTTCGAGCGTAGCCCTCACGATATTCGTCGCACTGTTGCTACGTGTCTGCACGCCATTGGATGTGACCCGCACATCGTCGCAGCAATTCTAGGGCACTCAGCGGAGTCACGTGGCTCGGCAGCGATGAAGCACTACAATATGTATACTTACTTTCCAGAGAAGCAGCGCTGGCTCGATGTGTGGGGCAAGCTTCTGCAAGATACAATGGACCAATACGACCCAGTAAATAATACTCAATATCAAATAGGAGTTCATCCGAAGGCGGAAGGCTCCATGGAGAAAAATATAAATGCAACCTTACAAAGACTACGGAATCTTAATGAACCTGAAGAACGCCGCTTCCTTCCTGGGCATGACTAGGCAGAACCTAGCCTCATTAGAGAAGACAACCCCAGGCTTTCCGCAGCGTATCAAAATGGGAGGAGCCAGATATTTTCGTACTGCGGATTTACTGGACTTCATAAATAGCCAGCAACCCAGCACGGTGGCCAAGCCAAGCGTGGTGGATAAAGTAAAAAGTGCTTTAAAACTTAACTCAACGTACGTGTTAGATTCGGTTAACACGTGACAACTTGAGTTAAAGTTCGTGTTGCTTGTTTCCGTAGCCAAGAACTAGATCTTGTTCACGTTTCAACTTGCCGTTAGGGTCGTGGGGTTGGGATGGTGAGGGATTGAAAGAGAGCCAGAGGGATTGCAGTCCCCCTGACTCAGGAAGCAAGCATCACGTCCCCTGGGGGAAATTAAGCCTACAAGCAGTCTGCTTATTACACCCCAGATAATTAGTTCACAAGAACTTGACCCTTTTTAAGGTCGATTATGCTCAGAAACTTCGTGGATTTCTGAGCACACTGGGGGGCATTATGCCAAATCATACGTATTTTTCAGGCTTTACAGATAAGCCTGCTTTGTTTCATGACAAGCTACATTCGTACTGGCACAACGGATATCGCACCTTAATGCCTGCAGATGGCAAAAAAATCTTCATCAAACGCTGGCAACATCGCGGTGAACTGCCCATCCAGAAGGCCGAGCTTGAGCCTTCAGTGGCTTTTTACCGACGACATAACCTCTCGGTTGTGTTTGGGCCAGCCTGCCCTATTATCGCCGTTGACATTGATTCTAAGCCACATGTGGAAGACTTAGAGGCGCTTGTAATCGAAGCCCTCGGCGCCACGCCTTTAACCTCTATAGGTGACTATCCTAAGCGTAAGTTAATTTATGCTAAGGTCGATGGCGATGAGTATGAGACACGGCGATTTCAACCATTTGTCGAGTTGTTTAGCAGCAGTGGTCAAATCGTTCTCGAAGGTATGCATCCAAAGACTAGGAAGCCGTATAGCTGGGTAAGCCAATCACCCGCCGATACCCCAGTCTCTGATTTACCAAAGGTTTCAGCAAAGCAACTCAACGTTCTCGAACGTGCAATTTTTGGTTGGATGCGTGAAAACGGTTATGCCCTAGGCACAAAGGCCGGAATCATTGGCCGTGGCCAATCCCACCAAACCGGTGAGCAGGCTGACCTCTTGGCGCAAATGCGTATGGAACGAAAGTCATGCGCAACTCAGCAGGAATTCATTGCCTGCATAACACGCCATCTACAGGCTATGGGCATCGGCACCCGTCATTCGATAATGACAGCAACGGTGGCTGCGATGGTTCGTCGTGATTGGAGTGATGAGCGTATCTTAGCGCTCCTGCAGAAACATTACATGAAACGTTTCGGTGATGACCGCAAAATGCGCACTAAGAAGGTCGTCAAAGCAATCACCTCCGCCCGAAGAAGACAAACATGGCAACCGCAATACCTTTAACTATCAAACCGCTGATGGTCAGCGGACGGTTTCAGCTCTTTAGTTCGGCAGGACCCACCAGTACGACTGAGCGTCTTCGCGTTCGTGTTGAATCTGAAAAGGGTCAGTCCGTATTCTGGTTCGACGTTACCGATTGCCCTGCATCTGTAACCGCTCGTGTTCATGATACCGCAACAGGTGGACGAGGTTCCCTGGTGGAATTTACCCATCCAATCTCTGACGACGAATGTTCTGAAATAGTCTGGGATGCAGAGCTAGCTGGTCAAAGTTCGTCAGTTGTACTGGAGCGCTTAGCTGGTCGTGGCTTAACTGTCTTTAACGAAACTTTGGCTCGCGGAATTACAACTCGCACGCTCTTTCAAAAATACATTCTTACCGCACGACCACAGCGTGAGATTGCAATTCACACCAAAACAGGATGGTCCAATGACAAGACCCATTACGTTCTTGGTAAAGACGTCTATCCTTCCCAGGATCAGATATCGCTTATTGATAACCAGGAAGCTTTTCTCACCAATGTGGAAACGTGTGAGGCGTCGTGGCAAAAGCTAATGCCATTGATAGACAAGCAACCAATGTGGCGGTTCGCTGCTCAACTTGCTTTTGCAGGACCGCTTATCAACGTGTTGAAAATACCGCAGGCATCGCTTGGCGGGTTCGTGCTCTACGGTGGTTCAGGCAAGGGTAAGTCCTACGCTAATATGATTGGTCAGGCTGTGTTTGGCGCGCAGCCTATTACTTTTAGTGCAACCCGTACTGCACTCGAAGACGTGGCCTTTACTCATAACGACCGCACTCTCTTTCTCGATGAGCTTCATCAAGCAGGTTCTATAGGCCGAAGCGAGTCGTCTGGTTCAGCTCAGATTGGGCAGGTAATTTACGACCTTGCCAATGGTTGCGGTAAACTGCGTAGAGTAGACGCAAAGAAACTTGAGAAGCCAAAAGCTTGGCAACTGCTGTGGCTTGGTACCGGGGAGATAAGTTCTGCCGATTACATACGGCCAGCTTTGGGCGAATCTAAAGAAGGTCAACGTATACGTGCTGCTGATATCCCTGCTGACCACCCAGACATTCACACAGATTTAACAGTTGATGGTGGCCGTCAGATATGTGGGCAAATTCAAGATCTAGCACCACAGTGTGGAGGCGCCGCCGGTCGGAAGTTTGTCAATGACCTCGTCAATTTGACTCACCAGCAACGCACCGCACTCCGAAAGCGATTCGATGCGTTATATAAAAAGCACTTTGCTGACTTAGCACTCACTGGCACACAAACGAGATTAGCCGAACGCTGTGCCCTGGTGGCATTTGCAGGCGAGCTAGCAGAAAACGCGGGGCTACTGTGTAAGGGAGTGGATACGTCACTCTCAGCACCGTTGGATGTTTTTAAAACTTGGCAGGAAACTGTCGGTTCCACGGCTATGGATGACATCCAGCGGTGCGCTCAACACATCGTACAGTTTATTGATTCAATTCGTGGTGACAGGCTAATTGAACTTACAAAAGAAGGTAACAAGTTGGCGGCAGAAGCGCGTGGCAACTACCGCAACTTTGCAGGCTTCTCACACGATGACCTAGTTTACCTCACACCTAAAATCTTTCGCCAGCTCTGCTCTACATTTGGTGGGACACCATCGGTGTCTAGAGTGTTTCAAAACAAGTTAATTCTTGAAACTAACTGCGGCGAAAATTCATATCAATATCAACTGTCCGAAGTTCGGGCGATTGACTACATCAATAAGGATAACGACACCACCCTGGGTAAAGTGGTCTGGCGTCGTAATTCGAAAACCTATGCATTGAATCTCAATAACCTAGAGCTTTACGCTTATCCGAAAAAGAAAAAAGAAGATGAAAAATAAAGAAGATTATCGTGACCTCGATACTCTGCTTCTTGCAGAGATCTCACATACCAATGAAATAAATCGCATGAAGCAGGACCGTGATGCCATACGCATGCAGATATTAGAGCACCCCAATGTTTACACGAAGGGGGAAGGAAGCATCTCGAATAATCTCGGTCGCTTTAAGGTTACGACCACCACCCGCATGAACCGCAAGGTGATGCCTACCGAATACGCAGAAATCAAAGAGCACATACCAGCTAATTTAAATCCGTTTAAAGAAGAGACTGTGCTGAAACTGGACATCCCGATGCTTCGGAAGCTCGCAGAGATTGAACCAAAACTGCATTCATATTGCTGCCGAGCTATTGAAGAGCGGCCAGGAAGTGTTGGCCTTAAGGTGGAGGAAGACAACTAATGAGTCTATCCATTACAACCACGTCGCAGCTTTGCTCAAACCGTGGCACCAGTATTGTCCTTAGCGGACCACCTAAAGTAGGCAAGTCGTTTTCGTTGCGCACCTTACCGGGCCGTGCCCTCGTCGTCGATATTGAAGATGGCCAGCTCTGCAACCAGAACGTAGATCTTCCTGCTGTTCAAATCAGAACGTGGGCGGACGCTGAAGAACTTCTAGGCAAGTTAAAAGGTGACCCTGAGTGGCATCAGTTTGACTGCATTGCAGTGGATAGCATCAGTGAGCTGGCAGAAGTTCGGCTATCCGAAACACTGGGGTCCAACTCTAATAAGATGGCTGCGTACGGCCAGATGGCTGATGACCTCACCAAGTGGCTAAAGGAAATGGCACGACTGCCACAGCACATTATTTTCCTTTGCAAATATCAGCGAAACAAAGCTGGTGTCTGGACGCCTTTATTCCCAGGCAGCTTGCTCGAACAAAACTTATTTTTCTGGATGGATGAAATTCTAGTCATGCGAATGGTGGAAGGTGCTGACGGCAAAGCCCAACGCGTCATCCAATGCAACTCGTGCGAAGAGCACCAAGCCGGAGACCGTTCAGGTACCTTAGACTTCTTTGAGGCACCTGATTTAACCAACATCATCACTAAAATTATGTCTGGAGCAATTCAACAATGATGTCATTTCAGCCGCAAGGCGAAGCAAAACCAATGATGGGTAAGCCACCCGCAGGACGTTACGTCGTAGTTATTAAAGAGATTGAAACAAAACGTTCATCGGGTGACACCTGCGACATAACCAGTTTTCGTTTTGAAGTTACGGAGGGCGATTACACTGGGAAATCAATGTGGTCTCGTCTTAACACAAACCACAAATCTTCCACGAGCAGCAATGAGATTGCGCAACAGAAGCTGAGTGCTCTCTGCTACGCGTTAAAGATGCCACAGGGATGGACTAACGCTAACGCGATTCTTGATAAACCAATCTTGCTTGATGTCTATGTGAAGCAATTTGACGGCAACGACAAGTACGAGATTGGAAGCTTCGAGCAGGTCTCGACTGCACCTATCGCACCCCTACCACAATCAATGCCACCACAGCAGGCAGCGGCGCCACAGCCGCAACAAGCTGTGAATACTAATATGAATCCTAATAACGGTCAGCAGACCCCGTTGACATGGCAACCCCCGGGTCGCTGATTAAAATAGAATAAGGCCCTGCCGGGGGCCAGCGCCTCACATCTCATCTTTAACTCCCAGGTGTGAGGCGCGTTCCGGCAAATATAAATTTAATAAGGAAGCAAGAATGACGAATATTAATGCCGAAAGAAAGCCTCTGGCTTGGGGAAATCAGAGACTCACGGCGTCCTATCGTCTGCAGTGTTTCCGGGGGGAAAGACTCAGTCGCAATGGCGCTTTGGATCAAGTACGAGAAGAAGCTCGAAGAAACCAACGAAGTACATTACGTCTTTGCCGACACGGGATGGGAGCATCCTGTGCTGTATAAGTATCTTGAGGAAGTCGTAGAGCCATTGCTTGGCGACAAGTTTAAACGCGTAGTCAGCAAGAAGTATCCTGGCGGCATGACAGAACTTGTTGAAAAAAGAGGAATGTTCCCTAGTCGCAAAATAAGATTCTGCACACAGGAGCTGAAGGTATTCCCAATTCGAGACTACATCAAAGAGGTGGCGCCGGACTGCGTAAACGCTGTTGGCATACGCGCAGAAGAATCGTTCCGTCGAAGCCAGATGGAAGAATGGGAAGGCGGTGGCCCAATGGACTGCGACACTTGGCGCCCACTTATCAATTGGATTCTACCTGAGGTTGTGGAGATTCACACACGGTATAACATCAAACCGTGTTCCCTCTACTACCGGCCAGAATTGCCAGCGTCTCGTGTTGGTTGTCATCCATGCATCATGTCTCGTAAGTCTGAGATACGAGCGGTGGCTGAGTTCGACCCTGACCGCATTGTTCAGATTAGGACTATGGAACAAAAGGTAGCTGAGAAAGCTAAGGAGCGTTACGCGAAAAAAGGCGAGACGTTCGAGAGCTTGGGCTACACGCCACCTACCTTCTTTCAGTCACGTGAGGGTGACGGCTCGATGTGGCCCATCGATGAGGTTGCCAAGTGGAGCAAGACATCCTGGGGTGGCAAACAAAACGAGTTTCTGTTCGCTGCTAAAACACCATCAGATCTTGGCTGCTCTATGTGGGGCCTCTGTGAGCACGACCCTATGCCAAAGGATGACGACGAAGATGAATAACCCACTTCTTGATGAAACCGACACCACTGAAAAGTGGATGAACGATGCGATGCAAACACAGCATCCACCGGAGTCCAACTGGCGTGGTCACGGCGGCTTCTCTGCCCTTGGATCAGAGTGCATGATGCAGCTTTGGTTAGACTGGCACTGGGCTTCGACTTATCAACATCCTGCTAAGCTTCTTCGTAAGTTTGACCGAGGTCACACCGACGAAGAGCGCCTTAAGCAGTACATGCGTTACGCTGGCATTGAGGTTGTAGACACTGACGCCGCCACCGGAAAGCAGATACGCTTTAGTGTCCCTGGCGTTAAGTTTCTTTCTGGGTCAATCGATGGTGCAATTCGTGGCATGCCTGAGCTACCAGAAGACACATGGGCGCTATGGGAATGCAAGTCGATGGGTCCGAGCACGTTTAAGCAGCTCCAGAAGAACGGCCTAGAAAAAGCTAACTATAAATACTGGACGCAATGTCATCTGTACATGCACCATTCGGGCGGCTTAAAGCATTGCGTATTCATGGCCGTGAACTGCGACACCCAGGAGCTTTATGTTGAGATATTTGAGTTAGACTCAGAGGTCGCTGTTGACGCTGTAGATATTGGAAAACGAATACTAGAACGCTGGGACGTGCCCCCTCCTAAGGTAGCACAGAACGAAGCGTTCTTTATCTGCAAAAGCTTCTGCTCCCATAAGGCAGTGTGCCACCGTGGTGAGCCCTATGCAGTGAACTGCAGAACGTGTCGATTTATGAAGCCTGACTTTGAGGAAGAGCCTAATTGGCACTGCCGCAAACACGGCGTTGAATTGAATCATGACGGACAGGTTGAAGGTTGCGACTCGTGGGAGCCGATAACCGGCAAGCTCAACGTCCTATAATAATGGAATAAGAATATGAATGAACTAACTGTAGTTGAATGCAACAGGCTTAGTAAATGCGAAGAGATAATTGAGGAAGGCTTTCAAACTTTCGTAGATGTCGGACGAGCACTTCAAATCGTTAATGATGGCAAGCTCTACCGCACCAAGTTTGAAACCTTTGAGGAATATTGCCAGCACCGTTGGCAGTGGACGAAGCAGCACGCTTACCGTTTGATGAAAGCAGCGGAAACGGTCGCTGTGCTCGATGAAAATCCTGGCATCGAAACCCTACCGAAGAAAGAGAGACAAGTGCGGCCACTCCAAAAACTCCACATTGATGAGCGTGCAGAAGCTTGGCAACAAGCTTTGGACGAGACTGATGGTAAGCCGACTGAGGCAGACGTGCAGTCTGTTGTAGATAGACGCAAGCCAACTATTGGAATGGACGGACCCGCCGACTGGTACACACCAGTTAAATATGTAGAGCTGGCAAAAGAAGTGATGGGCACTATTGATTTAGACCCTGCTTCCTGTGCTCAGGCTAACGAGGTTGTCGGCGCCACGTCGTACTATTCGACATCAGAGGGACGAGACGGTCTACGTGAACCGTGGCTAGGCAACGTGTACCTTAACCCTCCCTATGGTCGTAAGGTCATACAGGCCTGGATTGAGAAGGCTATCAGCGAATACGAAAGCGGTAATGCAGAGCAGATTATCATCTGTGTAAACAACGCTACTGATACTGCCTGGTTTCACGAGTTGTGGCACTACAGTCTCTGCTTTGTGAAGGGCAGAATAAAATTTTATGGACCGCACAATAAGACTGACAGTCCAGCACACGGAACTGTCTTTGCTTATTTGGGCGACAAGGTAAATCTATTTGAACATCACTTTAGTGAGTCGGGTGCTGTCATTGGTTGGCAGGATGAAACCACACGTTCAATTTCAATGTATTAATAACCCACGGGTTACAAAATTAAGGAAGCAAGTATTATGGCTAATTCAAACAGACGATGCAGCATTTGTGGTCAACGTGGGCACAACGCACGAACCTGCACGCACAATAAAGAGACTCTGGTTACTCAGGCCATGGTTGATACGCTTAACGAGCTAATGAGCCGTACAGGCGATAAGCATCCAACTCTTATTGTCTCCGAGAAGAATCAAGTGGCGTTTGAAGAGACGCCTGAGATAAACGGAAGGCTTGCGGTCAACTATTGTCGTTGGCACCTAGGCCTTTCAACACAGCAAGATGCTGCTACTAAACTAGCAGCTTAAAATTTAGCCCCAGCCCGCAACGACGTGTCATGATTTCAGAGACCTCAAACAACTTTAAAATCAAAAAAAACACATAGGGCTGGGGCATTTTATCGAGTAGCAAAATGAAAGATCTAAAGAAAAATAGCGATACCAAACAGCCCAGCAATCGAGTAAGATTTTGGCATGGACGAACGCTCACAGCGGATAATGAACGCCATCGTAAATCACGGCGAGCGAGTGTCGAAGCCGGTGCGTTCCAAGGCCAAGTCGAAACGAAAGAAATCAAAATGGGCAAGCGAGGAGTCCGAACAGTGTACGTTAGTCACAAAATTAAAAAGACTTAACTTGCTGTTTATGCACGCGCCGATGGGCGGTGCTCGTGGTCTGATTGCGTCGGCCCGAATGAAGCGCATGGGCGCAGTCAAAGGTTTTCCAGATCTTGTTATCTACGACACGCCGCCGAATGCACCGAACAAAAAAGGTGTGGTCATTGAGCTAAAAAGAGCACGGCCAGCACCATCCAAAGTTTCGCCAGAGCAAAAAGAGTGGCTCGAAAAATTGAACCTTGCAGGCTATGAATGTCGTGTATGCTACGGGGCAGAGGAAGCTATGCAATTTATAAACGAAATGGGATGGACTTAAGATATGGCTGACTACGGTAAAATCGAAAT
>PDMW01022172.1_pt1 | contig 12512 bp, 12 predicted proteins | sample 1515511 | NCBI WGS metagenome assembly PDMW01 (sample SAMN07343023, study PRJNA328102) | Marine metagenome, whole genome shotgun sequencing project. | biome: marine; feature: bay; material: water; isolation source: viruses from water sample < 0.22 micron filtered, nuclease treated, low... ... | reverse complement strand
AGAACTATAGATGGTTTAAATACCTTATTTTGTGATGTTATCAATATAGTTGAGAGCATAGAAATTAATGGGGATAATGGAAGTCCTAATCAAATTATACTAAGTAATGGAACGAGAATTGACTGGGGTAATATTTCAGATTTGATACAAACTCTAAGTTGTGCTTCACCCTTACAATTTACTTCGGGAAGCACTTATGATGGTTCCGTAGCGAGAACAATAGAAATACCTAATTTAAGTATTCCTAATAATAAGTTAATATCTTCTACTATTAGTGGTGTTTCATTAGGAAGTCAATTAGCACTACTTAATGTAAGCACTCCTTTACAATTTACTACTGGGACTGATTATAATGGTGCTACTACGAGAACATTAGAAATACCTAATCTATCAATAGATAATTCTAAGTTAATATCTTCTACTATTAGTGGTGTCGGATTAGGAGGTGTATTATCTCAATTAACACTAAGTAATCCATTATCTTTTACATCTGGAACTACTTATACTGGTGAAGCAGTAAGAGAATTAGGTATTGCTGATGGAGATATAGGTAATGCTAAGTTAGAACATTCTACTATTAGTGGTAAGGCATTAGGGAGTGATTTAAGTAATTTAGATTTATATTACGGATTAGAGTTTCTTAGTGGGACTAATTATAATGGTGGTAGTAGTAGAACTATTAATACTAAGTTTAAAAGTGGTGGTGGTATTTCTGCTGATACTAATGGATTATTCTTAGTAAATAATACTATTAGTGGAACCGCATTAGGAAGTAATTTACCCTTATTAACTGCCTCTGGGCGTTTATCTTTTACTATAGGAGCAGAATACAACGGACAACACGCAAGGAACTTACAATTAGATTTATTTGATTTAACTACTGGTGATGGGTTAGAGTTAGATAGTGGTTCTACTTATAATGGGGATACTGCTAAAACTATTAAGATAAGTCCTCCTTATCAAACTATTAGTGATAGGATTAGTTATGAAGGTGGTAGGTGGTTATATACCCTTACTGCGAGTGAATGGAGACCTAATGATGATAGTAGTTTCTATAACATCCATATTGAGGATGATAGTTCTTCTACATTAGGTAGAGCAAAACCATCTAATTCATCCTTAGAGGCAATAGCAATCATACATATTCCTTATGACTGGACACCAGCAAAAATCTTTATTGATTGTAGGGGTTCTACTGGACTTAATCTAACCAGAACTTATTACCTTTATAAAGTTAGAAACTGGGGAGGAACTGGTAATACTTATTTAGGTAGTTATTCTACTAATAGTGAAACTACAATAGATTATAGTGGGACTACTTATGGTGCTGGTGAGAGTGGATTTTCCTTAATGATTAAGATGATGCTTTCTTCTACAACAGACCACTTAGGTGGTGGTTATATTACTCTTACTGCTCCTTCTGGTGGATTATAGTTTTCATTACTTTTTCACAACAACTTTCCTCATCTGAACTACTACTAAATCCATTAAAGGTAGGCATCTCTTCTAAGCAAACTAAGTGCTCTACTGGGACATACGCCATAGTGTAATATTCATTACAACCCCTATCACATCTTCCACCTCTACTAATCGTGAATTCTGAACTATCATATTCCCAGCAGTATATACCATCCTCACAATTAAATACGAAAATAGCAGTCTTATCAGTATCATAAGTTTCTAATTTTTCTATCTTACTATAATTAAACATCAAAGTATTATATTTATTATGAGGTATTCTTCTACTTTTTACTTCTATAAGGTAATCTTCATTCTCAAAATCAAAAGGAGAATATTTACCTAATTTTTGTAATTCACCGAAATGTTCTTCTAAAAAAGGTTTGATTACTTCCTCTTCACTTAATCCGAAACTTAAGTCTGATAAGTATTGTATATTTTCACTATTAGGCATCTTTAGTCTAAAAAAGATAATAATTATCATTATCAAACGAATTATTTTTCTTACTATTATATAAATGAGTGATGCTCGGAAGTTGAGTAGAAAACTATTTAGTAAGAAAGTTGAGACTGGTGAAACTAAACCTAATCCTACACTTAGACAATTTGAGACCTATGAAATATCCCCAGTAAGGAGTGATTTAGGGGGTAAGTTTTTCGGTTTTAAAGGTGAGGAAATTGTAGGAACCCGAAGAGGTATTAGACAAAGAAGAGGACAATTTAAGGAATTTACTGATGTAGGAATTACTGGAGATTATGGAGGAAAAATTAATAGAAGAATAGCACCTTATAGATATGGTGAAAGAGACCCTAAATTCTTTAAGGATACTGGGGTAAGAACTGCTGAAACTGGTGATAGACCTTATACCAGTATTTTTGTAGGAGAAAGAGGTGAAAGGAATTTTCAGAGGAGTATAGAAGAAATAATGAATACACCTACTTACTTAGAAGACCAGAGGTTTTTTAGAAGACCTATTCCAGCAATTCCTATCTATGTTGATAAGGATGGTAATTTAAGAAGTAGTGGAAAAAATGCAATTGTATCTAAGGAAAACTTCCAGAAAATCGCTGAGAAATATATGGTTAGGAATAAAGAAGATATTACACCATCTAAGGTAAAACCTAGCGTCCAGATGTTAAGGAATGATGGTAATGAATATTTAGTTAGTGTTCTAAAAGAAAGACCACCTAAACCTTTTAATGAAGGTGGTGTCGGACCGAGAATACTTACTAAGAAAGGTGCTACGGGGTCAAATCCGAAAGTATTTGAGGGTAGAGTAGAACCCAGTAATTATAAGGGTTTTCAGAACTATCCTACTGGTCTCGGTCCATCCTTAGTAGGTGGAAAAGGTGTTGATTTTCCTTTAGATGAAGAAGAACTAAAGAAAGACTTAGAAGCACGTGCTTTAACCAGAGGTGATACTGGATTACTTAGTTTAGATGGTGAAAGAGTATTCAGTAATATGAAAAAGGAATATGAAAGGAAATATGGTAGTATGAGTAGAGCACAACAAAGGAAATTAGGTAGAGTTATCAAAAATAAGATTACTAAACCTATTAGAATAGGAACCGGTATGTCCTTAGAAGGTGAAACTAAAACTGAGATAGATTTTAGAAAACCCACTCGTAGGGAAGAAGCGAAAGATTATGATGCTTTAGAAAGAAAATATCCCGTAATGGATTATAGTGAAAGTTTCTTTAGTGATGATAAAGGAAATAAATTACCTATAACCAGAGCACCTAAGGAACTATTAAGTCAATTAGAACAACATAGGGCGAAGATTAAGATGGATATTGCTGATAAAATTTATTTCACGAGTGAGGTATTAAATAAGGAAGAAGGTGAGTTAAAATATAATACCCTTAGTTATGATGGTAGAATTGGTTTTAGTGGAGGACAGATGACTGGGTTTATGGGTAAGGATGAAGGATTAGGATACATCGGTGGTGGAACACGTAAGAAAGGATATAGGGATTTAACTGCTGATGATATGAAAAAACTTAAGGATGCTGAAAAGAAATATCGTGATTATTTTAAAAGTCCTATATATCTTAAGGAAAAAGAAGCAATAAGAAGGAAAGAAGAAGAATGGAATAAAAAGGGTTTTAGTTATAATATGCGTGCTAATAATCCTTATGAGAGGGAATATGAAAACGTGAAGAAATCACTACCAGATAAATTCTATAAGGATAGCAGACCAGTTCCTTTTAAACATAAGGATAAAACTTATAAATTTAATATAAGAGGTAAGAAGACTAAAATACCTTATGTAATTGTAAAAAATGTAAAAACTAAACCAGTAGGAAATAAATATGTAAGGACTGGTGCTGGAACTAATTTATTCGGTGATACGGATTTCACTATGAGGATGACTGGTAGAGGTGGTGGTAGAAGATTTTATACTATGAAAGAAAAGGATAAAAAGTTAGAATGGTGGCAAAGAGGTAAGAACCAGCAAGAAGTAAGTAGAAGAATAGATGCGGAAAGTGTGCCTCCTCAACAATATCAACTAAGAGGAATAAGAGACCCCAGAAGTTCTGGTGGTAGAATTATTCCACCGAGAAATGTAAGGAGAATAGACCACTCACAAACTTATAAGTCAGCGAGAGATGAAGCACTTATACAAATGAGGATTAATGAAAGTGCTGGTGTTAGAGGTGCTAAGAAAAAGATAGATGAAGTAAGGCAAAGTGAAGCAGAGAAAAGGAAAAATTTAGTCCTCGCAAGAAAGACTGCTGAGGAAACTGCTAAGGCATTAAAAGCGAAAAATGCTGGACTTACTCATTCCTATGCTGTTAATGTAAGGAACCATAGTAATGCTACATTATTAGGTAGCGACCCAGATGAACTTAATAAAATAATAAAGAGAGGAGGAGGATTAGCACTTCTTAAGGATATGGTAAGGAAAGGTGAAATTACTGATTTATCAACTATATCACAATTAGATTTAAGTGTAAGAAATAAAAATGCCTTAATTAAGTTATTAAATGAAGGTGGTGAATTTGTAGAAGGTAATGAATATTTCTATAGGTTTATTGATGATTTCGGTAATACTAAGGTAGGTAGAGGATTTCTGAATAAGGGAGGTGATAGAGCATTAAATTTAGACCTTATGTATCTTAGAACTAATGAAGATGGAACACAAACTAAAGAAAGGAGATTAGTTCCTAAGAAAAATGTTATAAGTCCAGATGTTTCAGCAACTACTACATCATCGGGAAAACAACAAAAACCGAGAGGTGAAAGGAGATTAAGAGAGGCAGAATTAGAAGCATTCGGTTTAGACTTAGGAGCAACACCAGAAGCATTAGCAGAAGTAGGATTATCACCAGCACTAATACCAGTAGAAAGGAAAACGAGAGGTAGAAGTGAAGAAGTTGATAGACCACCTCAGCAAGGTATATTAGGTATCTTACAAAATCAAGGAGAACAATTAATAGAAGCAGAAGAACCGAGGGTAGCATCACCACCTACATCTGAAGAGGATTTCCAGTTTTCCGCACCAGAACCAGAGGTAGCAACTATGTATGGAAAGTCTCCTAAGGCACAAAGGGAGGAAGCGGCGTTTGATAACGCATTAGAGGATGAAATAGATGCCTTTGTAGAAGCGAGAAGTGAAGGATTAGCACCTCAACAACCTCCCGAAGATGCCTTAGCAGATTTTACCGCCTTTGAGTTAGGAGGTGCCTTAGAAGAAGCAGAAGCACAATCTCCACCAGCGGGAGATACTACCATAGATGAACTATTAGCAGAAACATTAACATTAGAAGAAGAAGAAGAAGAAGAAAAACCTAAGAAACCAGATAGACCCCCACCTAAACCTCCTACTACTCCTAAGAAAGCAAAAACTCCTACTGGTAATAAACCTAAGAGAGTTCAGTTTGATTTAGGTGAAGAGGAAAGTAGTTTTACTACTCAAGGATTTAGTAGTGAATATAGTGATTACGATTTTGATAGTATTTTACCATCGGAAGATTTTGTAGTAGGAAATTTAGATAGGAAAGGTAAGAAAGAAAGATTAGGTGAATTATTAGATGATAACCAGATATTCTTATGGAGCACTAAGTATGGTGGTGATAGTAATAAATCTAAGAGAGGATTAGTTGTTGATAGGGATGATATAGGAGCACTCGCTAAATCAGCAATAGGTAGAAGTGTTAGTGTAAGTGGTGGTAAAACTAAGAAAATTTCTCCTAAGCAAGCAACTAAGTTATATCTGAAAGTCCTTAAAGACCTTAATGCTGGAAGGCAAGAAACAGCGTTTAATGATGAAGCGTTTATTAGATTATTCGGCATAGAACCGAGAATAAGTGGTGAAGCAGAACCATAAACGAAGTATGCTACGCTAAGAATTTTAAGTTTAATTACTAAAATAATTATAATATAATTGATTATAAATGGGAAAGATTAAGATTGATGGAAATATCATTAGAGATGCTATTGATAGAAATAAACATAAATTAATGACGCAAGAAGATTTAGATAATATACAAAGATTAAGTAGAAATAAAACTATGGAAGGATTATCTAAGGGTATAGAACAAAGGGAAAAACTTAATAGTTATGATAGACTTAAATTACAAAAGGAATATAATGAAAAAGTAATGGATTTATTATATCCTAATCAAAGACCAGCAGTAGTAGGTGTAATGAAAAATCCAGACCCTAAATGTGAGTATGAATTTGTAAGGTTTGATAAAGTTGAGACTAAGCATCCTATTGAGTATATAGATACTTCTGCTATTGATTATCTGGTTAAGAATACTGATAAGGAAAATTGTAAATTAAAAGAGGATATGCCCGTATCCTTTCTTGCTATTGAGGAAGGTGATATTAAGTCTGGTAAGGAATGGTATAAACATTATGACCCTAAGTTGCCCGATGAACTATGTGAAATGATGGCGAGACATAACTGGGGAGATTTAAAATATATGACTAAGAAAACTGCTAAACAACAAAGAAAGAAACTCGCTAAGAAAGGTAAAGATTTAGGTGAGGAATGTGGATTAACTATTAGAAGAACTGATAAAAATAATCCTATTATATTAGACTTTGATTAAATAATATTTATTAGTATAAATGGGTATTACGTCTATTGCTAAGAAAGTTGCTAATAAAGTAAGTAGTATAGGAAAAAAGGTTGTAGATAAGATAAGTGGTTCTGCTAAGAAGACTGAGGAAAAACCAGAAGATAAAAAAGATGATAAACCTAAACCGGAGGTAAGCGATGCTAAGGATGTATTTAGTGGAGAAGAAGCATCTAAGAGGGGACCAGAAAAGCACCTCACCAGTAAGTATAACTTTGCTGGACCCGGAACTGAGTATGCGGCAAGGATGAAAGGTAGTGATTTCTATGAGAAAATGATGAAGGATGCTGGTAGGAAAGTTATAGGAACTAAACCATATAATAAACCTATCAATAAATTAGATGCGTGTGCTAAGATACACGATAAGGTCTATAATAATAAAAATGCTACTGCCGCTCAAGTTAAGGAAGCAGACCGAGTATTTCAGAAGTGTGCTTCTAAGGTAAAAGCGAGTGATGGTCTTTCTCAGAAATTACTTAGTGTTGCTGCCCGAGCGGGGTTTGAGGGAAAGATTGCCTTAGAAAGTGCTGGGGTTCTACGTAAGGGTTCTTTTGCTGATGGTGGGGATAAAAAAAGAAGTAGAAGAGACCCATAATAAAAATATTGTTTATTAGTATAAATGGCGGATGAAGAAGACCCAGACCCTCCGACTGAGGAAGAAAAGAAGAAAACTAAGATAGATGTAGATGTTGCTGAGGCAGATGAATTACTGAAAAGGGAAATAGATATACAAAGTGGTCTAAGGAAAACTGGTAGGTATGGATATGGTGATGCTCGTGAATTAGCAGTTATACAAAGGAGATTATATGGAAGTAGTAAAACAGCACCTCCTAAACCTATGAATAAGTCTTTGACCCCTTTTGAGTATAGTAAGAATATGGAAAGATATGCTCCTATAATGCCTCTTAGTAGAAGTAGAAGTTATGGTATGGAAGTAAGGGGGAAAACAAATTTAGAAAGTAGTAATAGATTTATGAGGAATAAAAAACGAAAGCATAGACGTAGGAAAAATAAAAAATCTAAGAAAGATAAAGATGACGATAAAAAGCGTGGAAATAAAAAAATCTCCTAATAGAAAAAAGAAACTAAGAGCAACTTTTAAAGATGATAAAGGTAAGGTTGTTAAACATACTGATTTCGGTGCTACGGGGTATAGTGATTATACTATTCATAAGGATAAGAAAAGGAGAGCGAATTATAGGAAGAGACACGCTAAGGATGTTAAAGGGGTAAAAGATTTCACTACTGCGGGACATCTAAGTATGGATATCCTATGGGGTGATAGTAGTAATAAAAATACTGCTATAAAAGATTATAAGAAGAAAAATAATCTTAAGTCTTAGTAATAATAAATGGCGAAAGTTAAGATTACTTATAAAGGTAAAAGTAAGATGGTTCCAGAAACTTATATGAAGGGATTAAAAGGTAAGGAAAGACAAAAACAAATTAAGTCTATTTTTGAGGGTAAGGATAGACCTAAGACTTCAGTTAAATCTAAGAGAAGTTCGTGGGTAGAAAAGTTTGAGAAAAAATATAAAACTAAGATTAATGATAAAGAATTTATCCATAAGAATATTATTACTAAGACTGGACAAAAGAAAATCATAGATAAGGGTAAAGGTGCTTACTATAGTAGCGGTTCTCGTCCTAATCAAACTCCTACGTCGTGGGGGTTAGCACGCTTAGCATCAGTTATCCTTAATGGACCGAGTAGAAAAATTGACAAGTCTATATGGGAAAAATATAATCTATTAGATAATAAATGAGTTATTCCTTACAAACAAATACACCCCCACCAGTTATTATTCACTTAGATAGTAGATTTGCTACTCAGTATTTAGAAACTGATACTAATGGAAAACCTAAGACAACTAATTTTATATATACCCTAAAAGAACCTATGAATGTTCCAGACCATATGAACCTATTAGTTTCCTTACATACTGCAACTATTCCCTATACCTTCTATAATGTTAGGAGTGGAGTTAATAATGTTATTAGTTTTGTAGCAGATGGAACCCCTTATGAAATACAATTAACTGAGGGTAATTATAGTGCTACTGGATTAGCAAGTGTTTTAAAAACTAACTTAGATGCTGTAAGTGGATTAACCGCCACTATTGATTATAGTAGAGAAACTATGAAATTTGCTTTTACCCTTACTGGTATTACATCTTTTAAGTTTGATATGTCTTCTACTAATAATAATGGTGCTGAACTATTAGGTATGTATGAGACTGATGAATTAGTAATTCCTATGAATACTAAAACCTTAACACCTAAGGCGATAGATTTAAATGATAGCATACACGGATTATACATAAGACAAAATATAGCGACTAGAACTTCCTTAGATAATGAAAGTGGAGTATTTACTAATATACTGGCGAGATTACCTATTACTACTAATGCTGGAGGTATAATATTTTTTACACCCTCATCAAACGACCACGAAACTATGGTATCCGTCCCAGTAATAAATACAATAGGAATTAGACTTACTGATGATAGAAATAGAGCAATTGACCTTAACGGACATCACTTTCAGATGAGTATTAGAATATCTTATATCCATAAGGAAATTTTAAGAGAAGCACCACCCAGAAGATATGAACCTATCTTTACTGAAACACCACAAATGAAACGTATGAGGGAAAAGAAGGAGAATGCTGAAAAACTAAAATTAAGGAGAAACCCTACTAAGAAAAAATAAATATCACTAAGTATAATAAAAAGAAATGGGATTTTTTGATAGTGTTGTTTCTATAGGGAAAAAAATTGTTCACGATGCTCCTAAGTATTTAGGTATAGGTAAAAAGGTAGCACATAAAGTTTCTTCTATCTCACATAAGGTAGCGAGTGCTACTGGTGCTCTTGCTGGGGGTGCTGCCGCCTTAGGTTTAGAACCAGTAGCAGCGGGGTTAGGAGCGGTTGCTGGAACTGCTAAGAGTGTTGAGATGGGGGCGAATGCGATAGGTGCTGGTTTAGATAAAGCAGAAAAAGTAAGTGGTGCTCTTAGGACTGGTATAGAAAGAGTTTCTAAGGCATCTAAGGAAGGTGGTATAATGGGTAAGATAGATACTGGTAAGGCAGCGATGAATGCTATTAAGAATGTTAGAGGTGCCTTACGATAAAAAATAATTTTTAAATTTAACTTAGTTTTTTAAAATCTTATATAAGTATAAAATAAGATGCCGAGATATGTAGGAAGTGGAGATTACTATACTATTAGATTTGTAATGGCGACTGGTGGTCAGGGTAGTGGAGTTAGAATGCCTACAGCACCGATGTATCAAGATAAAGAAACTTATTCTGGTAGGAATAGAGTATGGTTAAAAGCAGCGAGGTTCGGAATAGATGATGCTAATGAATGGGATGATAATAAAGCATACTCCTTTATGGAATTAGAAATGAAGACTGCCTCTCATAATATTTATAATGGACCGATGGGGAATACGGGCACTATGATAGGAGCAGTAATCCCTAAGGTAGATAACGACCAATTTACTAATGCGACATTCTGGTTCGCACCTACCCTATATGAATTTAGGAATGATAATCAGGTTCAGGAATATATAGGGGCGACGATAGGAACTTTTAATGTTGCTGGGGGTGCTATTGCTACTGGGGATACGGAAATAGTAAGGTATGATAATGCTGGAGTTCCCGCAGTATCTGTCTTAAAACAGCAAGATACTGGATTTAAACCAGGCGGTGCTCTTAAGAGTATCCAATTACATTATGATAATGATTGTTATTGTCCCGCTAAGGCAGCAGTAGTAGGACAACTATGGGGGAACCAGATTGATTTTATCCTTAATCAACGCTCTACCAGAGATAATATGACTAATAATAGACTACAAGCAACTATGGCGGGGAATTGTTATTTTGAGATAGTGATAGAACCCTTACTAAATGAACACGCCCCTAATATGGGAGGAATGTGTTAAAAGTAGTGTGAATTTTAAAAATTAATATACTTAGAAAATTAAAATCTTAAGTTAAGTATAAATAAATATAATGGAAGGTGAAATGAGTTCTCAAAGTGTTTCTGCTCCTAACTCTGTTAATTACGGAGACCAGTTGCCTCTCGGTATTGAGGCGAAGTCTCAGAAGCGATTATTCTTCCCTACTACTGGGGATAAATATACTCCCGATAGTAATACCATCTGCCGTATTGATGTGAATTATGATGGTCTCCTTGATACCCAGCAGTCATACTTAGAGTTTGACCTAAAAAATACTTCACCGAATACTTGCTCTTTTGACTTAGGACAACCGGTAATCAAAAAACTTACTATCAGTTCTGGTGGCGTAGTTTTAGAGGAAATTCACGACTACAATTCTTTAGTTGCTGGTATTCTCCTACCATCTCAGGCGGGACCTCAGAATATTCATTACGAGGCAGCGAATAATAATGCTATTGACTTTGAGAGGAGTTTTAATAATATTTTACCCGCTGCCGCTCCGTGTGCTACTACTTACGCTAATGGTGATAATGCTGATGTAGGTGCTATTGCTGTTGATGGTGCTACTGACCCTCCTACTCGTGGTGAGATGGCGACTACTATGGGAACTGTAAGGACAGCGGTAGATACTGCTATTGATGCTACCCTTACTACCTATAATGGTAAGGTTGAGGCAGCAGTCACCGCTTCCGTAGTCGCTGGTGTTAATGCTGGTGGTGCTAATATTCAGGGTAATGGTGCTCCACTTACTTATGCTCAGTTCGGTGATGGTGATGGTGGTAGTGATGCTACATCACGTAGGGGGCGTGCCGCCACTAATGAAATCTTTAAACAGCAGTATAAACTCGTATCTGGTCTATTAGATAATGATAAATACTTACCTCTCGTATTAATGAATGCTGGTATTACTATTGAGTTTGAGTTAGCAGGAAAGGAAGAGTGTATGGTAGGAACGGCACCCGATTATGAAATTACAAACGTCCGCTATGTATCTCACCTTATTGATTTAGAACGTTCCTTCTATGACCGCCTTAGAATGGTTCAACAGCAGTCTGGAGGTGTCTTACAGATTGCGGGACAATCATATAGGTCTTTCCGAACTACTATTGATGCCGCCACTACTCAGTCTAATAACTGCCCCGCACGTGTCCGTAGTATTAAGTCATTCTTCTTCTGTGCTAAGCGTGCTCCCGCTGCTACTGAGTATGGTTTATCCTCATCGGGTAATATGTCTCTTACTCAGTTCCAACTTGCTATCGGTGCTACACGTTATCCTCCGACTGCTAATGAATGTTCGGTCGCTAATGGTCTCAATAAAGTAGGTGCTTACACAGAATTAGTTAAGGCATTCGGTAAGGTGGGTTCTAACATCCATTCTGACCTTATGATGGGTTCTAATGCTTACCCTCGGACTGGTGCTAATGGTGAATTCATCCAAGGACAAAGTGTTTCCTTTGCTCCATACGGGATTGACTTAGAAGCATTTAGACACGAAATAGAAAATGGAATTGACACCTCCTCAAGGGCACTCCCTATTACCTTACATACTCAGCACGCTGCCGACCCTCGTGGTGGTAATCAAGCGTGTAATCAACTCCTTATGTATGTCCTATATGATAGTTTATTCTACATTAATATGGATGGTAGTGTTTCGGTAAGCAACTAAGTGATTTTTATTTAAACAAATGACGAATAATACTATTAATTGTAATGAGACCACAAAACTCAACTAATAAAAAGATGAAATATGTTCTAAGTGTAAAATATGAAGATAATGAAGTTCATAATGAAAAATATACATCATTAAGAGAAATAAGTAAAGAATTAAATATACCATATACAACGATTACTGATTATTACGAAGGAAGACGTGGAACCTTCGGTAGATTTAAGGAATGTAAGTATTTTCCTACCATTAATATAAGTAAATTAGAGTAAATTAGAGTGATATTAAGTGTATTTAGGGGTATCGGAGGACGTTTATGTTCTACGATACCC
>PDMW01015339.1_pt1 | contig 12516 bp, 6 predicted proteins | sample 1515511 | NCBI WGS metagenome assembly PDMW01 (sample SAMN07343023, study PRJNA328102) | Marine metagenome, whole genome shotgun sequencing project. | biome: marine; feature: bay; material: water; isolation source: viruses from water sample < 0.22 micron filtered, nuclease treated, low... ... | reverse complement strand
ATGTACGACTTTGTCCCGTGTATTGTGAAAGATTACCGCCTGCAACCTGTAGACGATGCAGGCTTCGATACCAAATCACTCTTCTCCCAAAGACTTAAAGTATCTTTAACTTTAGAGGAAATGAGGAGTGTTCATGGGAATCAATTTGGTGACCCTTCCATAACCGGTTCTTTACCCGGATGGGAGAATATCCTTCAGACAGGCACCCTTCCTACGCCGTTACCTATTTTTGACCCTAAACAGCAAAACGTACGTAGTATGGGCTTTGGTGTTAACGTACTTGTGGATGCGCCTACAGGCAACCCTAACGAATTTTAATTATGGCATTTTCTAACGACCGCGCAAGTATTTTCCCTGGACGAGTTATTTCTCATCGAGGAAAGACTATAACAGATATAGGAAGTTCTCCTTCTTATCTTTCTTTTCTAGAACAACAAAGTACAGCAACTAATTATAGAGTTGCTATTGTTCCTAATGATATGGAAGGTAGACCGGATTTGCTGTCCTACGCCGCCTATGGCACAGAGCTAATGTGGTGGTTAATCGTCGAAGCTAATTCAATTTACGACTACGAAGAAGATTTGAAAGCTGGCACTCAAATAATGATACCCCAACTCTAGGAAATGATTGGAACACCTCCTACCGAAACAAATACACGAGCATATAATGGTAACAGCGTTGCTTCCGTGTATATTTCTTCGGGTTATGGTGACCTAGTAGCTAAGACTGATGGTCTTCCCGGTCAAAATGTACAATTCGATGACCCCTCATTAAGCCTGCAAAACGGTATTTACGGTATGTCAGACCCTGCTAACTTACAAGGTTTGGTAGAAAGGTTTGAGGTTGAGCTTGAGCAAGGTGGTACCTCTAAAGGAACCTATCGACTCCGTCTTATAAATCCCACGGATGAACTAGAACTATTTTTGTTCGGGATTTATAACGCTGTATTCCCTTCTACAAAAACGTCTTTTGATATCTACGCAGAAGCTGCTTTAGAGCAGCAAGCAAAGACTACTGTAAATGCTGTTGACCAAGATAATCCTTTAAAAGACCTTTTAGGTCGTGGTATGCAATTACCTTTTCTTTACTTGCGTTGGGGGTACGGCACTAAGTTAGAGGAAGGGTTATCCCGAATACATAAATGCGTATTGTTTAGTTGCGATTACTCTATAAACGCTAATAAGGACAAGGTTATAGAGCTTCATCTTATTGATTGGTTTTCAAGCCTCGCCGAAAACCAAACGTTTAACATTGCTCCGCACCTAACAGAAGTGTCGTGTTTGGACGAAAATAAACAACTTAAAAACTTTAATGTAGTTGTGGAGGAGCTTATCACGAAGTATGCGGGCGTATTTCCTGGGATAATTCCTTTGTACGATTCGGAGAGCTCTAATATGGAGCAACTGAAGGTAATCGCTAGTAATATGGCGATACTTCACTGGAACGAATACCAGGAATACGCTAAAACTGATTCAATAGGACAACCTCTTAACTTTGCTGATTTTGTTGCAAGTAGTACTGGTGAGACTGCGGTGGACACACTAGGTAGTTCTCGGTTAAGCATGAGCGACGACCTTACTTTAGGTAGAGATTTTAGTGATAGCGAAAACGAATTATCTGCCGCTCACAAAATATGGCTTGGGGCGTATTCGGAGATATTTAAATTTTTAGGCATAAAGCAGAGCCACTTATCAGACCAGGGGGATATCCAACCAGTCTCTCTCACTAACTCCGCGTTTAACGCGCCTGACATCTCCAGCGCCTTAGGGGAAGCGTTCAACGAGTACAAGAAAAAAGTATTTATACATACCACCGCGATTGGGGAATTAGATTTTATGGTACCTGTATGGGAAGCTCCTGAGTTTACGTCTACTTGGATTTCCCAAGACCCCACACTAATGGTGGAGGCGAAGCCCAAACTACAACCCTTCTTAACACCGCGTTCTGTTAACTACAATCCAAATTCTGTGATGCAAAGGGAGATGACGACCAATATAGATGGTCCATATGTAAAAGGTTATTTATGTGACACCGGCAAGCAAGCCCGGTCAAAATTGAAGGATATTGGAGATGATTCTGTACTTCGAGAAGGTCGAGCAAGAGATGCTTATATATTAACATTTTCGGAGTTTGAGAATATTATGCTGGAGCTTCGGAAATTAAATGATTCTGTTCTTGAGGGGAAAAGCTTTGGTATGGGCAGCCCTGAATTCGAGTTAATGCCTACGGCACTGCTTACTGCGACAACCATTAATAACTCTCAACCAAGCTGGTCGCCATTTAGCGCACCTATTCCGTTTTCGAATTACCTTTTATACAGTCCTGTAAATGCATCCGAAACCATCTCCCCAGCAACTAGCAGCCCGTACGTCGGCGCAGGGCTTCCATTACTTAGTGTAGGAAGCTTTCAAACAAAAGGTCGTAGTTTGAAATCAGGTAAGACGGTTACCCCTGGTCTCCCGGAGTACCAGTATATTTATACCGACGAGGTTACTATAGGAACTGACAGTAACATTATGGACCTTGAAACCAAGCATGATTATTACGCAACCACGACCGGGCGCTCGCGTATCAATAATGCAAATCCTTTTATGCGATTGGTCCCATCCCCCCAAGCAATTATCACTCTCGAAACGAAATTTTTGGAGTTGCAAAAAGAGGTTCTTGCAGGCGCCCAAAAATTGCTAAGAGATAAAGCTTGGACAAAAGCGCATGGTACCGGCTTCCAGACCTCCGACAAAGTTGCGGAAGAAATTCGCAAAACAGAAGAAAGCATGCGCGACCTCGCCGCACCTTACTCGCACTCCGTAACAGCATTTCTAGGTACGGGAAACTCTACCACTCCACATATTACGGGGGTGCTTATTAATTTAGTTACGGGCATGAACAAATTGGTAGTGGGAGAGGCAGACCCTTTCGTAGTACAGCAAGTGGATTTAACTCAATTAACTCCGGAAGAGCTTACCGATATGTTTAAACCAACGGGGTTACTTTATAGCCTTAATCTCTTGGCGGAAGAAGAAGCCGAGATATATTTCGATAGACCCACATTACTTTTAATGGGTAGAAGCAGTTGGTTAGTTAACGCTTTTTCTAATAGATTGTTATCAAAAATTAATTCCTTTCCTGAAATAACAAGAGTGGAAGAAGAGTACCAAGATTATATTTTCTTATCTTACGGACAGAAAGATTCTATTGTAACTGATTTAAATTTTACGGGAGACATAAGAACACTTTATAATATACCGAGAGCATTTTATTCAACTAGACAGTTTAATAGTCTTCAAGGATTTTTCAAAACAACTAGTGACAGTGAAACTAATCAAATGCTTAAAGATATGATTCTTTTTGTGCACGATACTCAAAACGAAAAAAAGTTATCTAATTTACAATACGCACTCACACAAGTTTCAGATGATGAGCTTACCAAGTCACTTTTAAAGGAAAGAGATGCGATTGAAACTGAGCGAGCAGATATACAAAATATAAATGCTATTGATTACCTGAGCCATAAAGAATACTTAGATATGTTCCCCGCTTTAGTTACTGAATTTACCAATGAACAATTAGAATCCGCAGGGTTTAAAGACCCTAAGGCTGCTCGTAAAGTAACTAGTATTTTGGGCTCCAAAGAATTTACAGACATTTTATTTCCTGTTAAAGACTATAGTGACCAAAGTGCACTGCATGGCTATGCGAATTCCCAAGGTAGTACAATTATAAGCCGCCAGTTAGACGTCGCCTTTTTCAATCAAAAGTTATCGCAATTAGAAAGAGCCTCTATGGACGCAAAAAAGAACTATGTAGAAAATACTCAAAACGAAGCTTGGCAAATTCAAATCGCCACACTTGGAATACCAGAAATTGATGTTATGGGTGCCGAGTTCTTTGCACGAAGAGTTTACCTTACCGTAAACACCCCCCGAGGAGGAAAGACTAAAGAGGGGACCGAAGGATTGCATTGGCTTTCCGGTATCTACTCTATTGTCGGCATAAGACACGAGCTAGAACCTTCCTCAGGATTTATCACTAACCTATCACTTGTAAAAGTACCCGCAGCAGCCATGACTACCTATGCCTAATGTAACACCCTCCGAAGAATCCGCCGCTCTAACTAGAGCTAATGGTGGCACCGCTACAACTGCAGCCCAAAGAGAAGCAGCTTTTGGACAAACCACCCAAGCCCCCACATTCGGCTTCGGTATTGTTAAGGGTTGTAGTGACAGTGAAAAGGGTGGTCAGTTAATGGTACTCGCAGATATCTTCGGACCGCTTGCAGTACCTTGCGCTTACGTCTCTCCTGTAGGGGGAGGAGGCGCTGGGTTTTTTGCTCTTCCTGGTATAGGAGCTACTGTGTTATGTGCAAATATTCCGTCAACTAACCCTCCCGTACAAAATGTATGGATGGGTTGTCTGTACCCAGAGGGGTCTGTTATCCCCGAAAGCTACGTAACACAACCATACTCAAAAACTGAGAGGGAGGTATCTAAATTTTATACCCCAGAAATAACTCCTCCTCGAGGAAAACCTACACAGCTTGCGGTGGGCGCAGGAGTACCTAACCAAGACGTAATTTATTTAGATAATAATCTACCTAATTCGTATGTATTCCAACACCCGGCTGGACATTCATTTAGAATGACTAAGAAAGTTACGAGACATCGTAACCAAAATGAAATTGTAGTGCGTAGCGCTATGGGAAAAAGATTGGTGTTAAGTGATGCGCCTGCTGACAAAGGAGGAAACTCACTACAGTTGTTGGACGAGAACGATAATGGGCTATCTATTTACACACAAAGTACCGCACCTACTGTAAAGATAGAGACTGATGGCGATATAGTACAAAAAACTAGGGTGGGGGATATAACCTCTACCATTTCAGCAGACGCTAAAGATGCTTCGATTGAATCTACTAATGCTGGTATAAACAGTCATATCGGTGTAAGCAGTATTGGTGATAGCGGAACTCTTAATTTAACTGCCTCTAAAGAGATTATCCTTCAGGTGGGGGGCTCCCAAATAATAATGACTGAGAACGCTATAACAATTAACGCCACTAAATTAAACATTACTGGTGGAGACGGCTCAGATATTACCTTAGCGAAGGTTCCTTTTGTGGACCACACACACGGCGTTACTGTCAATATACCTGATTCTACATTAAACACAATAGCCGTTACTACCACAGGCATAGGAACGGCTTCCATAGATGGACCAGCCATGAAAACTGGGCTACCAGCCACGACCGTAGCCAGCACAGGAACGGTTTTATCAACGACCGGTGGTCTAACTACCCAAGAAATCACAAGTAAGCCTATAACTTCAACCGGTTCCAGCGAACCACTCTACCTCCCGTAGCCTACCTAAATAATACAAGAAAATGATAGAACTAAAAAAAGCAAGTGCAATGTTGATGAGTACCGCATCCCTCATCGCAGTCGGAAACCTGTTGGTTCAACAGGCTGCGACGTTGGGTAATAAAATTGCGTCGACACAAAACAAAGCGGACGCTTTAGAGGGTAAGTCTACGGTACAAACCGGGGCTAATGGCTTAGCTAAAGTCGACGGGAACTCAGGAAACACAGGAAACCCTAATACAGTAGCTGCCGACGCGGATGCCGCGAAAACCGTAGCAGATGCGGGGTATACACCTTTCGTCCCTGGAAGCGTCCCTAACCCTCCTGACGAAGGAACTCTAGAAGGTCTGTATAATGACGCCTCCGAACTAGCAGGAGATGCGGTAGGCTTAGTTAACAAATATGCAGGAAATGTTATGGGTCTTTTAATGGCATACCGAGGTCTTATAGCGGGGTTCAATATATTGATGGCGCTGATTGAGAAAAACCAAGCCGTTGTCAACCAAAGACTTGAGAACCGTGCGGCAGGCATTGAGCCCGAACCAGAAGTTAACTTCAAGGCTCTTCAAACCGAAGAACTTCCTCCAGAAGTTCAAGCGGAGGTAGAGAAGGCTGCTTTAACATATAAACAACTTGTACAATCCCAGGTAATAATTCCTCTTACTGAATTAGACGCAAGGCAAGCCGCCATACAATTACAGCTTTCTGGAACCGGAGAGCCCGTACCAGTATTTGATTTAGAGTTCGGTCCCCCCATCTCAGCCTCCAATAAATTTATATTATCAAAAGACGGTCTGTATTACAACTCCCGAACTCAAGATGTTCCGGTAATCAACCCCAAAGAAGGAACTGATAAGACTTGGGATTTAGATTACGATTCAAACGTAGGAGGTCGAGGATTAACTTTTACCGAGGAGGATACTTATGGAAACTTTGGAACTGTTTTTCATATCGATACAGACATAGGAAAAGGAAACCCTGTAGCGGAAGCATACCACTTATATGACGATGTACTGCAACAGTTTCAAGACGACAAGATTTCTCAAATAACTGAGGTATCTGGGTACGTTACAGAGTTAATTGCTAATAATTATTCTGATGATGACGCATTGGTACAATCTTACACCGCGCAACTTGCTGGGGTAGCTGCTACTTACGACTATAAGATAAAGAAAAGAAAGAAGCAGTTAGATTTAGCGGCTGTATACGGTAGAGACACATTCTTTCTTACGAACCGGGACCACCCACTAGGGGAAGGTCTCTTTTTTCAATACCAGATACCAACTGGAAAAGCTTTTGAGTATAATTTGCGTTACAAGGATTTAAACACGGAATTAAAAACCATTACCTTTCTATCAGTACAAACAGATGACGGTCCCACGACGGTAGCCTGGAATAAAAAAACAAATAAAATTACTACCGTTCCTAACCAAAACACAGTGATGGCAGCAGTAGGAGAGTGGAAAGAAATACCAAGAATTCCTATTAACGATTTTTCTTATCTAAAAGAGTCCGACATCAGTTTAGATACTCAGACAAAACTAACACTTTTCTCCGAGGATTTAGATACGGTTGTAGCTCCTTTCCAAGCTCGATATGTAATAGCTCCTAACACTCCGGAAACATATAGCGAAAATTTATCGGTTGACCCAATAGGATTAGGTGATTGGGTTAAAAGAAAAGGGTCTCGAAGCCTAAGTTCATCTGAACCTCTTTACAAATCCCTAACGGACGATATCGTGGACGATGAATTAGTAGCCTGCTACAACTTCCTAGACCCGGATGCCATAACACAACCGTCAGGAACCTTATACGCATTAAACAATGCTGCAGAAGGCTCTACGAGATTGGACGCTAAATTAGTTGGTACTAATGCTAACCGTATGTTCCCTTCTGGAGTAGGTACTGCTTATCTCGGTGGAACTATTTACGATATGCATTTATCCGAGTCGGCTGTATGGGCTGACATCAAAGGGTCCTATGCGAGACTACCAAATATCACTAAAAATTATGAACTGTATAACCAACCTAACAAAGGAACCCGTGTGTTAGATAATTTATTTTACAGTATGGATGGAGTAACTTTTGATTTTTGGGCATATGTACCTCGGGTCCATAGAGATATGACGGACGAACATCGATACCGTCTAGTGTTAGCTAATGAAAATAGTGGTCCGACCCCTGGACGATTTGCGGTAGCTAATCCAAACGACCCACAAAACAGAGGTACCGACGGAAGCAAAACTGTAGGTATGATGATGGGTTGGAGAGATAAGGGAAGCCCTCAACACGAAAACAGTTATACTACTAGTGGACTGGAATTCTTTATTGCTCCTACAGTAGGGCAAAATCAATCTTACACGCGCAACCCAGTTACTAGCTGGGGACATAGTGTTTGTTTAGCAGAGAAATGGGGAGACGTAAATGCACCGACACCTTCTCAAGTATCTGCAATTGGAATGTTTATTCCAAGTGCCACTTTAAACCAAAGCGGCTCAGGTATCGCAGATGTAAGCAGTGCTTACCTTCACTTTAACGTGGCATTTGATTATGGCGCCAACCAAGTAAGGGTGTGTTTAGACGGAGAACTCTTAACCACCTCCTCCGTGGAAGATGTCTTGGGCGCAAATCCTTCAACAGCAGTTATACCAACTGCTGCACAAATAGGTAAAGCCCCACCTCTACCTCCAGACCCTACACGTGGAACCGCGCCAACCAAGGAAAGTTTTTTAGGTGTTAATATTTATGACGAACCTTTAACTCCGGAAAGAGTCCCGTTCCCTGTATTTACCCCTTGGATTATTGGAGGTGGTTACACTGACAATATCCCAAGTATAGAGGGTACCGAGTACCGACCAATGGGATTCCTAGGCTCCAACACAAATAACATATATCAACTCACTCAGCCCGGCGCCGCCGTAGCAACCACTACTATTGCCGGTAAGACTTACATAAAGGGTCAGCACAACCCACCTTTATCTAACAGTAAAGGCTCCAGTGGACCTACCACTAGAGTTATTCCGAGAAGTGGTTTAGACGGCTATCTCGGTAGTTTTAAGATTTACGGAAAGCCCCTAACTACTATTGAGGCAAAAGTTAATTTTGATTCACAAAAAGGATTCTTTAAAAATATCCTAACCCCATAATACCATGGTAAATTTCAATCTACAATATCAAAAAACCGAAAACAGAACAGACATTTTAGGGTTAGCATTCCCTATGATGCTTGATGGTATTGGAGGTGTACTTACCCAAAGTGAAAACTTAGGAGCTTTACGAGACGGCGTTATTCAATTAATTATGACCTCTCGAGGTGCACGGGTAATGAGACCTGATTACGGTACTGACCTTAGAAAATCAGTTTTTGAACCTATGGATACTACAACAATTCAAACGTTGAGAGGTCAAATAACTCAAACTATCGCTACGTACGAACCTCGTGTTGTCGTACAGCAACTTAATATTATTCCTGATGAGAGTAGAAATTCCCTAACTGTAAGTTTGGTTCTCTCAACGAAGAATGACTTACTTACCACAACATCCGTGGCTTTAACAGTATAACATGGCACAAGACTACTCTAAATTTTTCCAAGGACTTTACAATACGTCCGGGTTTGATGGGACAATAGAATCTGATTTCTTAAAATTAGGGCAGATTCCTGATGACCGTAAGCCTGATTTGATTGATTACAATCTTAACGGCTTTAACGATTACCGCGCAGCACTGCAGAACTACCTTAGGGCTGTATACCCACTGGACTACAATAACTTCGCAGCCTCCGACCTAGGACAGATGCTGTTGGAAATGTTTGCTTATATGGGAACCACACTAACCTTACGTGCGGACATGACAGCTAATGAAATGTATATTGACACGGTTAAAGATAGAGGTAATCTTGGTCGACTTCTTGAGTTGATTGGGGTAGCCATGAAAGGACCTACTGCATCTAAAGCGACAGGTAAATTAACCTTACCTATTTCATACCCAAACATCAACCCCGCTGGAGTCACCATAACAGAAAGCAATAGACAAATCCAAATTGTTAACCAAAGAACTGGCACTCCTCTTACCTACTCGATTATGCGTCAACAACTCGACGGCACTTTAGATGTTTTTAGTAAAGATGTGGATATTCTTAAAACAGACTTCGTAGGGGATGCGACTAGCGATGCGTACGCACCAAACCTTATGTTACTGGAGGGAGTCACTCAATCCCAAACAGGAGCTTTTGGTCAAGACGCCAATCGCCAAACCATTAAGATAACTAACGGTCCCGTCATTGAAGGTAGTATCGGGGTATCATCCACCGAAAGTGGGGGTACATATTACAACGAAATTTCTAATCTTTATGTGGCGTCCGGTGGAAACACCCCTGTGTTTGAGAAAAAGTATAACCAGGATATGACAGCAACTCTGTTCTTTGGTGATGGGGTAAGAGGAAGGCTGCCATCTCCGGGGGCTAATTACATAGTTACGTACCGTACAGGTGGTGGTGTTAATGGCGATATTGCCCGAGGTACCATAAATGCTCCGGTTTCTATAATAAATGGTTCTGATACCCTTGACGCTACCATCGAAAACACTACAAAAGGTTCGGGTGGTACAGCTGCTGAAACAGTAGCCCACGCAAAGCGATACGCACCATACTTCTTCAGAACACAGTATCGTGCTGTTACGGGAGAAGATTACAACGCCTTAGCAAACTCCTTCGTAGGAGTGGCTGGAAAGACCGCCAAAGCAATGGCTTCTGTGCGTAAAAACGGCGCTGCCGCAAACGTTATCGACCTTTTCGTCTTAGCCAAAGCCTCAGAAACACAACTCGAACGCGCATCTGTAGCTTATAAAAAGGAACTTCTAGATTATTTCCAGAACTATAAAATGCTTACCGATGATATTGTGGTGTCTGATGGAGTGATTAGAACATTAGATTTAGTTGCCTCTCTGTATATTGATACAAGCAACAGACGAAATGCAGATAACATAAAACAAAAGGCTGCAAATGAGTTGTTAAGATACTTTAATGTAGATAACATGGAGTTTGGTCAAGTACTTTCTTTAGCAGACCTCAATAACTTTATGTTACAAGTACCTGAAGTAAGATTCTTTAAGGTTAACAATATCGATTCCGATATATATTTAAATTTCAATGAAATTATCCAACTCAATAACTTTGAGTTTAGCGTAGAATTAGTTTAATGGCATCAGACAGTGGACCAGAGCAACAGCATTTTAAAGCGAATTACATAGAAGTAATTAAGCGCATAATTCCTGAATTTTATGACGAGACTGAATATAAACTTTTCGGAGAAGAAGAGGATTTACAGTACAATGTACTAGCTAAACTCCTGTATACTGCGAAAAATATGTCGTCTCTTATCGACATACCCGTGTCGTCTGTCCAGTTTGGTGGGTCCGCAGGCGCGTCTTACTCCAGCGTACGCTTTGTACCCTACTTCGTTCCTTTTAATAAGATAAGTAGAGTTTCTCCGTATGATTACGAACGTCATGTAATGAATCCGCTAGGAAAGTCTTTTAGAGACTTTACGAATGTAAATGATTTTAGTTCTTTTATAATTACGTCTGCGTTACCACACACCCAATTAAACTATGTAACCGAAAGATTTGTGTCTGGGTATAGCGCGACAGTAGACGAATCCGTCTCATCAGTCTCATCAGTACAAAACGCACTACTAGAGAATTTAGGGTGGACTTACATGCTAAACACTAGCGGTAAGGTAGTAGACAGTAACTCCCTTGCACCAAGCTCTTTACTTTTAAGCAGTATAACAAACGAGCTCTACTTAGGAAAACATCTAACCGAGGCAACTGGCGTTTCGACCATAATGAAATGGCTTATTCGAAACTGTTTGGGTGGAGGTTCCGAATGGACCCAAATAAGACAGAATTATTTAGGTCCCCCTTTTAACGCGCTCTCGTCCACCTACTCCAACAATTACTACGCATCAGGCGGACAATTAGTAAGTGCTTTAGACACAATGGTTAATGTTTGGGTAAATGAAGACGACCCTAACTCCTTATATTTTAAAGATATTGTAAACGCATCTCTACTTGGTCTGGACGTAAGAAGAATGGAGAACGCTGGTCCTATGGGTAAGATGTTGAAGGCGTTAGCCTATGGATTTTATGATGTTAAAGATACTATTCGTGACGTACAGTTCTTGTTGGATATTGAGGAGTGCCCTGAAGAATTTTTACAATACCTGGGACGTTACTTGGGATGGACATTCTTTTCCGAAGACCCGGCTAAATGGAGAGAGCAACTTAAACAAGCGATATATCTGTACAAAGCAAAAGGAACACGACAGGCTTTAACGCAAGCTGTTCAAATGGTAATTCCTTCGGGTCTCTGGGATGCTAACAACGCAACCTCCGGTATCCAGGAGCTTTACGAGTCTTACGTACCTAACCTAATTTATTATGTTATTAAAACCGAAACTGATTTTGGAAGTAATCCTGAATCATACAGTAAGCTACTTAGGGCATGGAATAGGTCCCTAGTAGCCTCAGGCATTAATATGCAGATGGTAAATTCCGATACGAATGACCCTGATAATAACGCTAGATTCCTTACAGATTACATACTTCAATATTTAAATGAGAAGCATGATTTTATTAGATTCCATTCTAAGAGTTTTAAAGATTCGGATATTATTAATACCCAAGTAAGTGCTGGTGTAAAATTCCCTGGCTTCTTCCATCGTGGGAGAAAAATACCAGTCCCTCCTTTCGAGGAACATCGTTTCTATCAAAATACTTTAATAGATGCACCTGTACTACGTGACCTGTCCGCATTGATGATTCGCCCTGTACAAAACTTGGGTCTTAATGTATCGTCTAGTGCTGCAGAAAGCCTCTCTCAATATATAACAAATGCCACGGAATTAAAAGAAGGTAATATGTTTAATATGGCTGCCATGGGCGCAAACCTAACGTTTAAGTTTATGACGTCCGGGCTCGAGCTACCATACAACTATCAAAGAATTATTAGGAAAGGAGAGCTAGAAAACATGTCCTTGTTTGATTTGTGGAACTCAAAATCTTCCACCGTCAACAGTAAATTCCTAGCTTCATCTATCGACTGGAACGTAGATGATTTTCACAATTTAGCAGAGACCAAATTAGGTAATCAAGCACTAC
>PDMW01012033.1_pt1 | contig 12538 bp, 13 predicted proteins | sample 1515511 | NCBI WGS metagenome assembly PDMW01 (sample SAMN07343023, study PRJNA328102) | Marine metagenome, whole genome shotgun sequencing project. | biome: marine; feature: bay; material: water; isolation source: viruses from water sample < 0.22 micron filtered, nuclease treated, low... ... | reverse complement strand
ATCTATCTGCTAGTTATCAATTAAGTAGTGGATCAGGTGCTCTTACTATAGATGATACCGTGCTTAGAACAATAACAGCTAACGGTGGCCAGACTATTAATCAAGATTTAACGTTTACAAGTGGTAACACTGTTACATATCCAACCGGCTCAACCCTAGATATTAGAGATGGTAATCTGTTGCTTGGTGGCGGCGGCACCGAAGTTTCGTTTGAAACTTCATTTGTAAAATTAGCTGGTAATGTCGCGTCAGGTGAAGGTATTTCTATTGATCGAGGCTTAATTAATATAAACGGTGGAATTTTTGATGAAAACTCAGGTGGGGAAACAGATGGTGCTGTTGCAGGTGCTACTGATGTAGAATTATTATACCGTGAGAATGCTTTAACTGATGGCCAGAATTATCCTTCTCAACTAAGTAATTATGATAGAGCGTGGGAAGTGTCTTACATGGATTCAAATGTTGATGGTAGCGTATGGACTAAAGCTACTACCCCTATTGTCACTTTCGATAATGCTAAACATCTAGTTGAATCTAGCACTGAAAGCGGTATATCAGTTGGATGGGATGATGCTAATAAGCAGTTTACCTTTAACGTAAATGATCCAACTATTACTCTATCTGGAGATGTTTCTGGTTCGGCGACAATGACTGATCTTGGAAATGTGTCCATTTCAACCACAATACAACCAAATAGCGTAGCCCTTGGTACTGATACCACCGGTAACTATATGTCTGGAATATCTGGCACTACTAATGAGATTGCAGTTACACATACTGCGAGTGAAGGCTCATCCGCTACCGTTGGTTTAGCTGACGACGTACAAATTACCACTTCGCTTGATATTCAAGGCGATGCAGATGCTTTAATTACGGACGAAGACCTTGAGACAGAGAGTTTACAAGCATCATTTATAACTGCTGGTGGTGGTATTGTCGGTAAAGATCTAATAGTTAGAGGCAGCTTAACTGTTAATGATGACTTTAATGTTGTTACATCGAATGAAGTTAATATTGGTGATAATACCATTTTGCTTAACTCTGAACTTGCAAGTGATGCTGTTCCAACATTTACTTATGCTGGTATAAATGTAAATCGCGGCTCATTGCAGAACGCAGAGCTAGTATTCAGTGAGGCTACCAATAGATGGCAGGTTTTAAATCCCTTTGGTGATAATATTGCGAATCAGAATGCTACATATTCAAATATTATTACTGAAAATGATGATTTTGATTCTTGGGGATTGGGAGTAAATCTGTCGGCATCGTATAATGTTACTAACGCGTCCAGTGTATATTTTAAAGAAGGAAGCTACACCCCTGAAACTAGTGAAGGGTTGGGTGATCAAGTAATTGCTGATAACGGAATAATTGAATTAAGTTTAAACCCTGACCAGAGAAATGTTTATATTGAACATAAAGCGTTTGCTGGAACTCCATCGGCTGCTAGTACAAGCGATGGAACTGGTATAGTTTCGTTAACACTTGACCAAGGGCATATTAGTTCATATGAAACTTACGATTTTGATGCTCGTTATATACAAGAACTTTCATTATTCGATGATCCTAGTACCGGTGGCACGACTAATATAGATGCTTCGGTGGGTCATGATAACATAAGGTTTAAAGGAGACACTACAAATTCTGACGGAGCGACAGTTAAGGTTAACCTTTCTGGCACCGGGACCAACGGATTAACTGATCATATTGACGTAGCTATAGCTGTAACAAATGATGATAAAGGCTCGACACAAAATATATTTAAAACTGTAATGTCTGATAGCACTGAACTTGATGCTAGTTCTAATGATAGTACAATTAAGTTTATAGGTGGTACTAGTATAGATTTAACAGCAGCTGAAGAAGTAACAACTGAAGGATCAGAAGCGCCAGCATCAATTACGATTGATCATGCTAATACATCTACTCTTAGCGCTGGGGTAACGACAAATACCGGTAGTAACTTTATTCAGAATCTTACAATTGACGATAATGGCCATTTAACTGGAATAACTGCCGCGGCAGTACCCGTTCAAGATTCAATTAATACTGCAGTAGGGCCGAATCTTGATACTGAAGGCAATAGTGCATTAAGTGAAGCTGAAATTTCCGCTTCAGTGGGTCATATTGTTCCTAACTCTACTCCACCTATTCAGTATAATAGCACTGAAAGTGGTATATACTTTATTGAAAAACAGCATACAGGTGATGCTGCGCAGGTTCTGTATGATTATAATGGTATGTATCTAGTTGCAGCTACGGATGAGCCTAATACCAATGACGGCACCTCGTCGACTGGTAAAATATTAAGTGGTATTCAAATGCATGCGAATGCTAGTAGATACTTCGCTTTAGGTGATCATACGTTCTATAATACATTATCGGAGACCTCTGAGCTAGTTACATTTACCCACGATGGAAATATTACATTGCATCAAGCTAATGCGACAGTTGACGGCGTAGACATATCAGCTCTTGAAACTACAGTTAACGCTATCACCTCAGATACTGGTGTTCCAGCGATACTAGTGACTGGCGGTACTCCTACATTCAATACCGACATTACAGCTGAAGAAGTAAGAACATTAATTGGTGCAGGTACATCTTCAGCTGACACTGAGTATACCTTTCAAATATCTACATCAGTCGACGACACTAACAATGGCCAGCATATTCTGCTTACTAACGCAAACAATGCGTCTGAGATACAAAGCATAATAATACGAGGAGAAGGTGTAATTAGTGTTACTAGATCTTCAGAGTTTAACAATATACTGAATATTAGTACTACTGCAGAAGAAAACCAAAATGCTTATCATAATATAAACGTGTATGACGAAAGTTCTACAACTCAACCAGGAACGATGGACGCGTTATATCCCGGTTTCCATGCGGTGGCTGCGGCCGATAAAAGCAGTACCGTGAAATTTTTCTCTGGAAACGGTGTAAGTCTTCGAAGCAACACTGATTCCATCCAATTTAATGTATTGGAAGATCTTAGTGGAAGTGTTACGGCATTTGGTTATAACAATGATAATTACATGCTATTTGATTCAACCGCAGCAGCGGGGATTCACTTTGCTGGCCAGAGAGAATTTGCCTTTATGTCTAATGGTAACTTCCACGCTGACGGTAATATTATTGCATACTCTACTACAACATCTTCTGATAAAAAGTTAAAAGACAATATAGAAAAAGTAGAAGGTGCGTTAGAGTTAGTATCTCAATTAGATGGGGTAACATTTAATTGGAAAAAAGATGGTAAAGCTTCAGCTGGTGTTATTGCACAAAACGTTGAAGAAGTATTACCATCAGCTGTTAGCGACACAGAAGATCTTAACGGAGAAGATTCTCACAAAGTAGTAGATTATAACCAACTATCGGCTCTCTTTATCGAAGCGATTAAAGAGCTTAAAGAAGAAAATAGCCAATTGAAAGCAGCTATTGAAGAATTAAAGAATATAAATAATACTAAATAGGATAAGTAGATGGCAATTATTTCTAATTTAACGGTAGATCAAGGTACAACCTTTACAGCTGAGATCGCTGTTACGGATAATGATGGAAACATTTTAGATTTAACTAATTATACCGCCTCTGGACAAATTAGAAAAACGTATAGTTCTTCTACTGCTGTCGATTTTGCAACATCGATCCCGAATCCTACAAATGGTAACTTAGAAATATCTCTAACTGCTACACAAACTAATGGCATGAAAGCTGGCAGATATGTATACGATGTAGAAATTACAGCTGATGATGGAGTTTCGGTTACTAGGGTTTTAGAAGGACAGGTTGAAGTTATGCCTGGCGTAACAAGAGCCAGCTAATATGTCGATAAAAGCTAAGGTTAAACAGACTAATCAATTAAAGGGTAAAGCTACTCAGCAAAATCAAATTGTAGCTCAAACTTTAAAGGTTAATACCGGTGGGATATCTCTAGGCGATTTGGCCGATATTGATGCGGGCGGAAAAGCTGATGGAGCTGTATTAATTTATAATGCAACATCAGAAAAATTCGAATTAAAAACTAATGTTGAAAACGAAAACGTTACTATAACTGCAGGATTATACTAATATGGCAGCAAAAACGAAAATAAAGATATTAACAACTGGAGCGACTACTACCGCACCAACACAACTAAAGACTGGTGAATTAGCATATTCTTACCTAGCAGATAACGGTTCTAATAACGGTGATAGACTATATATCGGTGCTTCGGCCGAAGATGCTGGCACTGGATTCGTTACATCTGTAGCAGTTATTGGTGGTAAATACTTTACTGATATGATGGACCATGCAAAAGGTTCTCTTATAGCAAATAGTGCTCTTATTACAGATGCTGATTCTAAGCTTGCACAATTAAAGGTTGATGATCTAGATTTAAACGGTGACACAATTACCAATACTGCCACTAACGGAAGTATTGTGCTATCTCCTAATGGCACTGGAGTTGTTAATGTTCCTGACGGGTATAAAGATAGAACTGGCTTCGGTGATGACTCATTGGTTACTAAAGAATATGTTGATGATGCTACAAGTTCTTTGTCTGCTAGTCTTACAATTAGTGACGGTACTACTAGCGATGTCATTACTGTTGGTACAGACACGCTAACATTTGCTGGCGGTACTGGTATTGATGCTACAGTTACAGACAATCAGGTATCATTCGCAATCGATACAACAGTTGCGACATTAACTGGCACAGAAACTCTTACGAATAAGACACTGACAACACCTGTAATTTCTGAGATTAGTAACACTGGTACATTAACGCTTCCAACATCAACTGGTACTGTTGCGCTCACAAGTGATATTCCAACAAATAATAATGAGCTTACAAATGGCGCAGCATATATCACGGGTTATACGGTAACTACTACTGACGTTACAGATCAAGAAGCAAATCTTACAATTTTAACATCTCAGCTGTCTGGTACAGTCACCAATGTACAACTTACTAACGATAGTGTCACAGTCGGTCAAACCGAAATTGATCTTGGCGCTGCAGCTACTGACATAGCTGGTTTAACCTCTGTAGTTGTAGATGATATAACAATTGATGGCTCTACGATTAGCACAGCTGCTAATAATACCAATATAGTGCTTTCGCCACATGGAACCGGTACAGTTACTCTTCCATCTGGTTACATTGACAGAGCTGGGTTTAGTGATAACTCATTAGTACCTAAATCTTATGTTGATGCACTGGCTGAAGGTTTACATGTACACGAACAGGTACACGCATTAGTAAATTCTACGCTTCAATCAATCACAAGTGCTACTTCGGTAGATTATGATAATGGAAGTAGCGGTGATGGCGCAACGTTAACGCTTGTTGGTGGTGCTACATTTGATTTTGCTGGTGGTGATTTCGACGGTGTTACGGATATTACTACAGGCGACAGGGTTATCATTAATGGTGAAACTAACGCAGCTCATAATGGTATCTACGTAATAACATCAACTACGGTTTTAACGAGGGCAGATGATTTTGATACACCAACTGAAATGGCAGGCGGTGACTTTGTATTCGTAGATAGTGGTACAGTATATGAGAATAGTGGATTTGTATTATCCGATCCAGTAGGCACTGTAGGTACAGACGACGTTACATTTACTCAATTCTCAGGTCTTGGTCAAGTTACAGCGGGTAATGGATTAACTAAAGACGGTAACCAAATTGATGTCGTAGGTACAGCAGACAGAATTGCAGTAGCTGTAGATTCTATCGATATTGCATCAACTTACGTTGGCCAAAGCACAATTACGACTCTTGGTACTATTACAACAGGTGTTTGGAATGGTACAACAGTTGCAGTTCCAAATGGTGGTACTGGTTTAACAACAGTTACAGACAACGGTGTCGTATATGGTGATGGCACTAATGCTCTAGATGTTACAGCAGCTTCGACAGCTGATGGATCTATTTTACAAGCAGATAGTGGTGGTGCACCAGCATTTAGTAACGTCATTGATGGCGGAGACTACTAAGCTTACGTATAAATACTTTTATACACCTTGTATATACAAGGAAGCTACATTTTATTAACAGCTCTATATAGAGATTGAACATAGGAGAAGCCAAAATTGGCCGTAAAAACTGAAATTCGTCTAAGACGTTCTAATAACACGAACGCAATTCCTACAGCTGAAAATCTCGGTGATGGCGAAATGGCCATGAACACCGCAGACGGCGCTCTATATTTTAAAAAATCTGATGATACAATTATTACCGCACACGACGATACTATCATGCATATTGATAGTACAAACGATGCTGTCGATATTGCAGGTGATCTAAACATTGCTGGTGATACTGTTATTAATAGCGGTACCGGGGCCGGGGGTGAATTTACCTTTCCGACAACTGGTGCAGGTACTAGAAAAATACTGATGTATCCTGGTGGTGGCAATAGACTGTTTTGGGGAAACCTTGACATTGATGATATTGACGATGTAGATAGAACACTAGCAAGAGTAAAAGGCTGGGTTCCTGGATTCAATAATAATGTAGAAGATTCGGTTATTTGGTCTACTTCTGAGGATGCGGTTCAATTGACTCCAAATGCTGGAGGAGTAATATCAGGTTTATCATTTAAAGCATTTAAAGTTAAGGCCGGCGAAAAAATTAATATCACAGTTCCAGTTAAAGCTACTACTACGGGTAATATATGGATATATGCCTATCAGTATGATGGAGTCAGTTTACCGCTCGGTAAAACACATGTAAGTGATAGTGCTAGCTATTCTTTAGTTCAAGAAGAGTCCCGGCAATACACAATAGTGGAAAATAATACTATCAGCAGTGGTTGGACTCACAGAACCGGATCCTTTACCGCAGCAGCTGACGGTTGGGTAAGCATCGGCCTTTATGTAGCAACTAGCTGGGACGCGAATAATCGAAAGCTATACATTAAAGATCCTGATATTAAACGCGACTCTTTAACTGTGGGTGATGTGATTGGACTACAGTACTTACTAGGATAAATTATATTATGACAACTGAAATTATAAATGTAAATCCGTCTAATTACTATACCAAAGCAACAGAGTTTAAAAGCGATACGTACTACCCTGGTACAAGCGCTAGTAGTATCTTTGCTGCTTCGTCTAGTGAAAAATTATATAAAATTGTAAATTTAACGGTATCTAACCAATCCGAAGCTTCGAGTGTACAAGGACAAAGTACAATATATAGTCTTTATTATGGTAGTACTCGCATTGCAACCGCTACAGTTGAGCCACAAAGTGAAGTGGTAATCGCTAAGGAAGATCAGCCAATTTACATATCTAATTCCCAATCGCTCACACATGCTTTTAGCTCGAGCTCTGGCAGTAGTTATTGTGTGTATATATCATGGCAGGAGTATAACGATGTCTAATCCCAATCTTGCTGAAGGCATTAGTGATATCAGAATAAGAATTGGCTACGGTGCTGTATCGCCTTCCTCTCCTGTCGGGACGATCAGAATGCTATCAACCACTTCAGCCGATGAAGATTATGTAACTAAGGTTGTAAATTTAACATTTACTTTAGATGCAAGTGCTACTGAAAGTAAAATCATATATCTTACACGTGATAATTTGCCGGGTTTTACCGAGGCTGGAAAAATATGCGAGGTAGAAGTATTTCCGGGAAATAGTGTATGCGTATTCGATAAAGAAAGACCGTTTTATCTTTATGAAGATGAAATATTATCTGTTGAATTTCTCGGCCAGACTGGATCTGGAACGCCGACTTTCTATATCGCAACTGAGGAATATAGCTAATGTCACATATTAATCCCGCTACTATTACTCCATTTACGCGTCTAACTACTATGGCATATCTTTCGACTAATCAAGTAGTCTATGAACGATCTAGTAGTAATGTAACCGGAAAATTAGAAACTCTATCAATATGCAATACTAGCGGATTGAACGACTATATTGTAAGAATCTATCTTACATCCGACAGTAATTCATATGCAGCAATAATTATGGCAACAGTACCAAGAGGTGCGACATATTTTGCAGTAAGCGCAGACGCTCCATTATACGTAGGAGATGCAGAAAGAGTTTTAGTACGTGCGGAGACTCTTAGTGGAGGAGGAAACGATGGCTCATCTCAAGTATTGCATATTGTAGCTTCTGGCCTGGAGATACCAAACTAATGGAAACTTATATAGGAACATATTTCCATTCCAGTGCCGCGGGGGGCAGTACACAATATTTTACAATTGATGCCATTCTTACAGATCTTGGATATTTTGATGTGAGCTTAGATAATGATGACTTTTCCTCAGATATATTAGATATTGTTGGTGTATCAGTTACTTCGACCCACGGCATACCATGGGTTTTCGACTTATCTATTGGTGGTTTAGAAATAATGTCAAAGGTTCTATTGCCGCCTCATGGCGTAATTTATCCAGTTACTAAAGATAATCCGGTTAGAATAACCAGTGATGCTACTCCTACCGCCGGTGGAGTTAATTATCGGGTCGGTTCACCATTCAGTCAACCTGATAGCCCTGCTCAACTTTACGCCTATGATCAAAATAAAATTGCAATAGCTATTAGCTATAGATATATAAAGAGGTAATTACATGGCGACCACTACAGTACCTTATTTAAGCACCGAAGATATTAGAGGTGCGACTGAATTTACAAATTACTCTCAAAAATTTTATGTCAGCAGTAGTTTTAGTGGATGGAAAGACATATCTGCTACGATTAATTCGACAAGTAATACTAAGCTCGGATCTGTGCTTAAGTTGGACAATTTAATTTTACATAATCAAACTCAATCGCCTCACCATTACTTCACTTTAAGATTAAGGCGCGGCTCCGTCTCTGCTTATCTCTATAGAGATGTTAGAGTTTTTACCCACGAATTGTCATTACCGCTAATAACTTCTTCTAATCCTATTTACTTTCCATACGCAAATGGTACTTCGGCTGATCAATTAATATTAGAATGTCAATTTAGAAGCGGTATAAATCTTACCGGAAGCAATAATTGGTCATTTATTACTGTAAGTGGAGTTAGAACCAAATGAGTGATATTAGCAATTCTACGGCTTTATACTTAGAAACCGAAAACACACATTTGACTTGGGGCAATATTTTTAATTCCTCAACGGTAGATGTTACCACCGCGGTGCCTGCGGGTCAGCTGTGGAAGTATAATTATATGTATGTACATTATTATCAATCATCAACAAATACAGCTCAACCTGATGCTTCGATTCTTAATGTGTATTGTGCCTTAGGCGGTACCACGAATAGACTAATTTTTTCATGCATTATTCATCCTGGTGAAACAGTAGTACCGATATCTAAAGCCATGCCTATAGTTTTAAATGCTACAGACCAAATAAAAGTCCAAATAGATTTTGTAAATCATCCGGTTGGTATTGGTTCAAATTCTGCGTATTCTCATGAGGCTGATGTATTTGTTGGTAGAGAGGAGTATACACTATAATGGGATATAATTTATACAGAAGTCGCAATATAATAAATACTATGAAAGGGTTTGGCCAATCAGAAATGAATCAGACGGGCGCAATAGAATCGTCTGTACACTATCCAGCCGGAAAGCGCGATTTAAATGGCCAGCAAGTTTCAGGCCCTCCAGTTGATTATAAAAGCGTTCATAGCTTGTTTAATGCTACCTATACAAATACTACTAGCAATTCTACGATACTTTCAGGGATACAGAACCTAAATTCAGATTATAAGATATGGGCATTGCCGGTCAACGGATCCTTTGTTGAAGATTTGACTGCTACTGCAAATTCGAGTGGAGGACCTGGTACTATAACTACCGCTGGCAGATTTGATTATAGCATGTTTACCAGCGGTGGCCCAGTACTTACTAAGGGTAGTTTTCCAGGTTTAACTCCAAATTGCGCATGGTTTGCTATATCGATATTTCCTGGGCCTTCTGGGACATTTAATGCAGGTGGCTATATGGGAACAATATACATGAGCTTTCCGGAAACACAGGATAAAACAAATATAAAACTTAAAGATTTGTTTTATCCTGTACAAGCAAGAAGAGTAGAATTGTTTATAGATTATGGCGAAATGTCAAATCATAATCATTATACAGCATCATATAATAGTCCTAATACTCGATGGTTATTATCTGGTGAGTCACTAATCTCGCCAAACGGTTATTATAGCGGGGGCGTTCAGGGTTTTTCTTTTAATGACGGCATTTGGGGCGCTAAAACTAATACGATAGTTGATGGTGCAAATGTTGGTCTTTCAACTGGATATTCTGGTGGACCGCAATTGTCATTTGGTATACAAAATTTAAATAGTACCGATAGTACTGCTACTACTATACATTTTGGAGATACCTATATTACCGGTATGACTAACTATAAATGCGTATTGTGGACGGAGGCTACGTAATGAAGGGAAATTTAGGAAGGCTTGCAGCGTATCATCACCCCGCAAAAGCTAAATATCGTGGTGGATCATTAGATGCGCTTGACTATAATATGAATCTTCATCGAGCGCCGTTTATTGATAATCCGGAGGCGTCAGGGCAAAATAGACATACTGCCTTTCAAACTGAAAGGATAGGCGGTATGTATGCGAATTATGCTTCTTATTCGCGAGTATTTGATATAAGAAGCACCTTTGCTAATTTTAGAGGTAGAGCCATTGATTCTCGGCTATATATGGGCAATAACAATGATTACAATGGGGCGTATGATGTGAGCGAAGTGTTCTTTCATATAGATCAGCCAAGAACTGGTCATCTATATATTGCACATCAGCATACACTTGATAGCGGCAGCTATCGTTGGCAGAACGATACTCCTATTGGCGGAATACAAATTTTAGATGCTGGAGGACGAGTAATATACGCTATAGAACCAGATACCGCTTTTCCTAGCCCTGGGGTGTTTTATCAGAATCCTGGGAATTATTCATCTTTAGGTACTCCAGCTACAGTAGCTGCGTATACAACATGGAACAATTTAAGAACTGACGGGCTGGGCTCCAGTACTAATCAAAGCGGTAATGTACCTTCATCTGGCTATTGGAATAGACGAAATGCTACTACCTCAGCGTCGACGGGGGCCGATCACGGTGTACCAATATCGAGTACAGATCCATTGCCAGTTGGCAATGGAACATTAGGGCAAATCACAAATAAAAATTATTGGTATAGAGAAACATCGTATTCGCCTACTTATAGCAAGTACGGCTATATGAAATCACAATCGACGTATGCGTTTCCTGAAAAAGGTTCAATCAGAATAGCATTTTGTAATACCACTGGTCATACTACGCACAATTCTAGCAATAATAATATGAGTCTTATAGATCCTGATCAAACGCTTTTTGTGGGAATGTATTAACTTTAAAGAGAAAATAAATATGAAAATTTATACAAATACAAATAACGGAGAATACCCGCGAGTCTTACCAGACGTAATAATACTTAGTGATGGTGAAACTGTACGTACTGATAGTAGTACGTACACAGAAGAAGAGATAGCCGATGCTGGTTGGGTTGAAGCTCCACCTCAGCCAGAGTATAATCCTCTTACTCATCATCTATCTTGGTCCTATGAAAATTTAGAATGGGTTATAGCTGAGTATGAAGCCGAAGAAGTCAATGAAATGCTAGAGTCTTTATGGGCTGGTGTTAGAAACGAAAGAAATTCTATTTTAACAAATAGTGATTATCTGGTAATTAAAGCTTATGAGTGTGGAACGGAGCTTAATTCAGAGTGGGCCTCATATCGTCAAGCACTAAGAGATATTACTAATCAAGACGACCCAGCTAACATTGTTTGGCCCAATGAGCCTGAGTAACATATAAATAAAGTATATAAATATAGTAAAGTAAGAGGTATCTTAAATGGCTAAACCAAACAGCAGAGAAACATTAATTGATTACTGCCTTAGAAATCTAGGTGCACCTGTAATTGAAATTAATGTTGACGACGATCAGTTAGATGATAGAATAGACGAAGCTCTACAATTCTATCAGCACTATCACACGGATGCCATTGAAAAAGTATTCCTTAAGGAAAAAATTGACTATACCAAACTAGTACTTCCAACCGAAGCTGAAGCCGCGGCCTTTACAGTCGGTGAAACAATTACACTTAGCAACAGCACTGTTTTAACGACTGTGGCTATTACTGATATTGCTGGAAACTTTACATGCGATGCCGCAGATATTGCTGTAGGGGATAGGATTACTATATCTGATTTGTTTGGTACTGCCGACGGTGTTGGGTCTATTAGTGGATACACTGGCGTTGACACTGAATATAAAGTAAGCGCGATTGTTGGAACTGCTCCAAGTGTAACTGGCTTTACCCTAACTGCCTTAGATGATACAGCATTAGTTACGACCGCAGGTACAGTAGGGGGCACTACAGCGACATTGGTTAATGCGGCTAAAGAAGAAGCTATTGCCACTGTAGTGGCTAAAAGTAAAAACATGTTATCAATCAATAATTATGACCCTATTGATAAAAATGCTTTTATTGCGACCAATGAAATTATAGGAACAAC
>PDMW01021613.1_pt1 | contig 12558 bp, 12 predicted proteins | sample 1515511 | NCBI WGS metagenome assembly PDMW01 (sample SAMN07343023, study PRJNA328102) | Marine metagenome, whole genome shotgun sequencing project. | biome: marine; feature: bay; material: water; isolation source: viruses from water sample < 0.22 micron filtered, nuclease treated, low... ... | reverse complement strand
TCCGGGTGGTATGCCTATGGGTGGAAGAGGGCCACAAATGCCTCCACAGTTGGCTCAACAGATTATGCCTCCACCTCAACCGGGCGGTCAAGGTGTAGGTTTGCGAAACCGTGGGCCAGCCGCTCCACAGCGACGAGGAAGCATGGGAAGTGGTGCGCCGTTTACTAATGTACAACAGCGAGGGCCACAACCTTCAATGCAACAGAACATTAGCAATGCACTACTGGACGCAAGACGGCCTCGTGGGCAATAACCTTCTTAAACACGAATGACATGAGACAAACATAGCAGGGATTAACATGGACTTACTGAAAATGCACCCGATGGCCCGAAAGATGGAACAAGCACAAAAAGCATTTATTGATGCTTTGGAAACTGGCGACGGTCAACTTGCAAAGCAACATCTTACCGAAGTACAGAAATTAAGTGACTTTCTTGCTGATGATTTAGTCAGTGAAATTACAAAGGGAGATGTAGTAACACCTCAAGGCCCACGAGATATGTTCGCAGGTGGCGTTCCAGTCATTAAGATGGAAACCAAAGAACTAACAAACCCTATTCTTGAAGGACAGCGACTCGGCTTTATGTCTTCTTCCCGCCACACCACTAATTACAAGCGCAGTGCAGGAAGTTACGGTCGTAGAGTTTGAGGTGTTTGAATGAGTGACACTTCAAACGCAGAACAGTTAATCGGTGTGCTGATTAACAAAATGGAATCAATGGATTCCAACCTCATGCTTCTAAAGGCTGAGAATGACGCATTAAAGCAAGTCATCAACAATCCTCAACAACTTCTTCGTAAGATGGGACTTGTGACGGTAAATACTCCGTTTACAAACGATTTACAAATTGACCCGTTCCGTGGAGATATGGAACTTGATAATGGAACTCTTCTTAAGAGTACACCGGGTATCGGAACAATGAGTAATGAAGATATTCACAACATGTCATGGGAACAAATTCATGAAATGGCTATAGGAGCAAAGGGGGCCGTACAATGAAGCCAAGACCAGTTGATAACGGATATTTAACAAAAGCACTTGAACTTGAACAACGACTTGATGCCTTGGAAATTTCCAAAGCAAAGTGTGACTGTAAAGAAGGAGAATGTGATTGTAAAGACTGTCCTAAGTGCGGCTCTAAGATGAACAAGATGGGTTGCATGAAGATGGGTTGCGGTGGTAAAATGTATAAAGCCGAGCCGGGATTCACAGCAGAAAAAATCTCCAATGTAAATCCTTCTTTCCACGCTGAATCGGGTGGGCAAACCAAGAGTGGATACTTTACTACAAACGGAAAAACCATTGAATCCGAGGATGCAAAACCAAAGCGTGCTAAAGACAATAAGAAAGTTGACATGGGTAAACTCGGCGGTCGTATGAATCCACACGCTGGTACTGGTGTAGAGCGAGAAGACTCGGCTGGTGTTTGAATGCCTAACCCAAAAGCACAATTGCGTGAAAGCGGCGCACCTGTGATTTGTGGACTTTGTGGTGGAACTGAACGAAGTGGTTGTCTCTTAAACAGCGGCATGGATATACACGCTTGTCCACAGTTTAAACCGCTATGATTGGCGGTGATGATGTGGACGACCATTTCTATGTATGCAGTAATGAATTACTGAAATCATTGGATGACGGTCTTGACCTTCGTACTGCGGCGGCTGAGTACATTCTTGCCTTTGAGAATCTTGACAATACTCCTTCCGAGCCGTTGTATAAATCATTGAAGAATACTGCTGATATAATTCTTAAAGACGAAGAAGATGCGGCTACGAAAGAAGAGGAAAAAACATACGAGTATCCCGAAGGAGAAGGTTATCTCTTTGCACAGACTCATACTCACGGTGAGCCTACAAACCATGTATGGAAAGACGGATTACAAACATCATTAAATCCAAAATTTGCTCATGCAATGTGGCCTTATTACCAGCCACCCAGTGGCGCACATCCATATCAACGCCACCACTTTCCTTTCCACGAGACTAACCATCCTCTTCTCCGTACTAATGCTGTTACAGGTGACCCTCATTATGTTCGTATGCTTCGTGCTTGGGCACTTGCTGGACACGGTAAAAGAGAAAAGGATATGGAAAAGAACTTCTTTGACAAACTCGGTAAAAAACACCCTATGATTGCAGGTTTTCAGCACGATAACAGTGGTAAGAAAGTGAACATTATTGGTGATACACGACCTTCGGGTACACTTCACCATCATCAACATGATTTGTATGACCGTGATTACTTTCGTTGGTTAAAGAATAACTCCAACCGTCAAGAAGAGTTGTTAGCAACAGGAATGTCCAACGCAGAAATGAAAGAGCAATTGCGTCAAGAACACTTTGAAGACCGAGCGGCCATGTGGGAAGACAACGATACAACATTGAGTGATTCTTACGAAGAACATCCAAATCGCCTCGGTCATCTTGGTTACATGCTTGGTCTTGAATGGTTAAATCCCGAAGAGCGTTCAGCAGTAATGCAACATATAGGCGAGAAGGGTCTTGATGACCATGAATTGATTACTCTCCCCAATGGAGAAAAGATACCATCCGCTCGTATCAAATACAACGCACTTATGCGTAAGACTCCCGAAATGAATTGGGCTATTCGTCCTATGACACACATGGGACGCAATGCCCATTATGAGCAAGAAGACAATGATAATGATTATTCTAAGGGTGAACAAGGTATGTTCTTACAACAAGGACTTGGTACTCTTGCTCATGAACCGTTAGAAGAGTTTGACGGCCAATCTATCGCTTCTCATATTCTAAGCCGTATAAAGGATAACTACGGTACTGAAAAGCGTATGCGGTATCTCCCTCGTCTTAACATACACAAAGAACCAATGAAGGAACTTGAATATGATGAATTACTTGATGCGTCAAGAAGTCATTTCAAGGGTAAACAAAATTTAGAAAAAGTGAGGATGACTAAAGATGACCTTCTTTATTTGGCTGGTTATGACCCAAAGACACGGGAATTGATGAGCGAGCATCCTATTCATGGTAAACTGAATGAACCTATTGTAGATGCTGGAATGATTGACTACATTGAGGCTGTTGCTAAAACACGGGCTTCACTTCATCGTCAAATAAAAGACATTCGTAATCATCGTTCATTCTTTACTTCACCCTTTGGCCCACACCCCGATAAAGAAAAACCCGAATACTGGGAAACAAGTGCTGATAATGATTTTACTTACGGCCCCGGACATTTTTGGAGTACACCGTTTCAAAGTACAGGTGGGGCAGGAATGTCTTACGCCGCATACATGGAGATGCTTCATGCGACACACGCTCAAGAAGATGGTTCAACACCATTTATTGAAAGCAAGGATGATGGAGGTGAAAACTTCTTTGAGCCAAATATGATGAATGGAACTCTCGCTAATCATTTCATGCCGTTGAGGTCAAAAATCATAGGTGATTACAGCGGTACAGATAAAAAATTCGTATATCATAATGATGCAGAAATACTTCAAAATATGCTTTCACCATTCGGTGTTTCAAAGAAACATCCTAATCGTGAAGGTTCTACAAACAAAAACAACATCACCGAACACAAGTCTTCACTCAATCCTCAGTATGAATACGCCATACGACACATGAGTGGTAGTGAAAGAAAGGACAAATTTGGCCCACATCTTCAACCTCTTCAATTCCCACATACTGTAATTCCTAATTATCACATAGGTAGTAAAACTGGTTATGGTTCAGCACCTTCCGATAGTAACCTTCACCGTAATGCACAACTCGCTCACTTTATAGAAACATTGGGAGGTCGTATGAACCACCCTCACACCCCTGCTAAAAAATCCATGCAAAAAGCAAAAGATTTCATGCGAGGGGATGAATCAGCCAGTGGTGGTATGTCCCGTGATGAGTTTACAGACTTCATGAGATGGGGAAGCGGTACAGGTTTTTCTTTCAAAGCACTCAAAAATCAAGTTCTCAATAACAAGGATATGAACCATACTATGACTGCTATCACTCAAGCATCAAAGATACTGGGAACACAAAACCCAAAGGAGATTCTTGAATACCTTATGCACGGTAGAAACCCCTTCCCGATGGCTGTTGACCACCCCGAAGGTAAACATCCCGAATTGAATGATGCTTTGTTAGCCCGTAAACTTGGAGAATTTGATATTGATAAATTCAATAGTGGTATAAACAGTATGAAAAGCAGTATGAATACTGAGATTGAAAACAAGAAAAAGAATCAAAAAAGTAAAACCATAATGACCACTGATGAAAAAGATGTGGTGTCACGCTTTTTACAATTCGGTGGTATGATGCCCGCCTCTCAAGAAGAAAGCGAGTTGAACACCAATCTTGATATGATGAATCAGCAATTGATTGACACACCTGTTGAGCAACGAGGCGAACTGATGCAACAAATTCGTGACACTACTGAGCAACTTGAGCGTGTACAACAAAAAATGAACAAAAAAAGCAGTTCCTCTCATTGGGAAAAGGATGCCGCTCGTTCACATACAATTTTTAGCGGCCATCGTAAAACAATTGCCGAGGTAGCACGAGATGTTATACTACCAAAATATCTTGAGCATGACCCAAACGCCTTTGACCCGAATAACCCGGAAACATTTATTGCAAACCATCACCAACTTATGCGTGATGCTCAACGCTACATCGCATCTGTACCTCATTCAGTGCATGGTATAACAACGACTAATTATGGTATAGATACCTCGGTAAAATCTTCATCAAAGGGTGTACAAAATCCGCTACATGCTACGGTAGGTGAGCATTTATCCACGGATGGAAAGATGATTGATGGTAACATGAGTGTAGATGAAGTGCTTAAAATACTCAATATAGAAAAGACCCCTGTTGGTAAAGAAAAGGCACGAGAACTCATTGCCGCTTCTAATGAAGCCAATACGCCCTTGTTCGCTTCAACTATCAAAGACATTTTACTTAGCGGTAAAGTCCCTAACATAGATGCTATCAATCTTAATCAATTTACAGATGAAGAAATGATGAGTAAGCCCGAAGAGGAATTGACAGATGAAGAACGCTTCTTCCGTCATGCACGAGAAAATGGTTATCATGATGCAATAAATCATTACCAACAACAAACGGATAACAAACAATGGAAAGGGCACCACTCTCACGCTGTACCTCGTTACATGGCTATGAAATTAAATCCTCAGCAATTTGGTTATTCTATGACGGCGGCTGGTATAGGGGCAATAAGTGGAGATGTACACAATGCAAAAGGATTCAAAAGCAAATCATTGGCTCGCACAACGAACACAACGAAAAATCATCTTGATACCATCGTACACTTTGACCCTCGTGTTATGGATGATGAAGAAGGTATCTTTACTCCGGGCGAAGAAATTTCACAAACAGCAGGTTTTGGACAACGACCTGTAGGTGCGGCTACACCTGCTAACACTGCTTTGACAGACCACTTTGACAGTGGTGCATGGCATCACGGATATGAATTAACACCGACAGTTGGTGCTGAGTTTGACGCTGAGGGAAATATATTCGCAGGTTCACATGTTAGTACAGGATTGTATCACAGTGTACCTCAAGAACTCACTGAGATGGTACATGGAAAAGAAATAGCGAATCAAGTGTACTCAAACGCTCCACCACCAATGAACCCTTCTAACGCTCACCAAAGTATGAATCTTGAATCGGCTGACACAACGAGTGATAATATGTACACCGTAGCGGCCAGTGAGATGACTGAACTTATCACATCACTTCTTGACCCCGATATTATGCTTACAAAGAGCGATGATGCAAAATGGAGTCCACCTGTTCGTCCTATGCACCGTATCTTTGAGATGAGTGACTTAGAACATTTGCGTGGTTTCAGCGGTTCATGGGTAGTAAGTAAGTGGTACGATGGAAAGCGTCTTGTTATTGTGAATAAAGATGAAGAGATTACAGCGTATGACGAAGGCGGTAGAAAGAAAGGGCTTCGTAAAGCCACGAAAGAGGCTCTTGAAAAGATGAACGATAAGAATTACACGCTTGACGCTATACTTGGTGAAGAGGAATTACATATCATTGACATTATCAACTACGATGATAACAATGTGGCTGAAATGCAGATGTTTGAGCGATTGAAGATATTGCGCTCACAGTTTGACAGTCAAGAACATGTTATTGTACCCGGCCCGCACGATACTCGCATGACGGATGATGAGGGACTGGAAGAGGCTGTAAAGAATCTCAAAGAAGACCACGATAACATTCTCCTTCGTGATAACAAATCAACATACATGCGTGGAGAACGCCGCCATCCTAAGTGGGTGTTGTATCGTGATACTCGTGATTTCAACTTCATAGTCCTTGACCGAAGAGGCAAAGGCCCATACACATACCAACTCGGTGCTGGCCCCATTCTTGAGATAGAAGGACTTGGAAACCGAGCAGTAGAGCATAAAGGAGAACACTACATGGATGTAGGTACTGCACACAATCAAAAGAAAGTCTTCAAGGTTGGAGATGTTGTTCGTGCATCCATTACAGGTATCTCAAAGAAGAATCGCAAAAATCGCCCCGTGTACAATGTACAGTTCAAAGAATTGGAAGGAGAGGGCGAAGGAGAAGGTGCGGCCAGTACAGAATCTCTTGACCTCATGACTAAATCCTTCCCTCCAATTCTTATTCCACACGATATAGAAGTTGGTGATAATGAACTTCAAATCGTGTTGAAGGGTATTGATACAGTAGTGTATAAGATGGAGGAATTGAACGATACATGGGTATTACATTCTCCTACAAGCACTATGGGTGTTCTAACTAAAACTGATTACCCAGTAATCCTTTCCGAGAGTCTTATGCCGTTTTGGTCTTCTGTAGCACCGTTGTTAGTAAAGGGATACTTACAGAAAGCAACAGAAGTGGATATGCCTAAGAAGCCCACAGATGAACAGATGGAAGAAGGTAGTGCTGGTATTCTTGAAGAGGATGATGATGAAAGATTGTTAAAACCTAATGAAACGAAGAAAGCGTTGGAGATTATTACACGAGCGTTAGACAAAATATCCAAAGAAAAAATGACATGGACTGGCCCTAAAGGGTTGGGAATAGATGTAGGTACGCCCCAAGAATCACCTCGTGGCCCTACACAACTTCGTGACGAGTCCACCCTTCCCGATTTTGACGGCGAAAAGAAAATTACCGATGAAACAAAAGAGAAGAAAAAAGATAGACTGAATCACATTCAAGTACAAACTGACGAAGGTGAGAATTTGTCTATAGACTACGACAATGACCAGCCTTTGTTATCTCGTTCTTAACGAGCAGTATAAATACCATAAGAGTCAGTCGGAAGGTTAATGCTAAGTATTCAGCGACCCAGTGACGGTATCACTCTTCTAAAGAGTGGTAACGATTTGGTAGTTGCTGGCTACGCATCGGTTGAACTTGTTGATAAGCAAGGCGACCTTATTACTCGTAATGCTTTGAGTGACGCTTTTGACGGCTTCATGAAGGGCGATAAATACCGAAATGTGCAACTGGCTCACTCCAACATACAAGTTGGAGAAGTAATTGACAGTTACATAGATTCCAATGGACGAATGTGGAAATCCGAATGTGATGACACAGGAATGTTCGTTGTAGTACAACTCCGCAATGATATAGAGAAGGCTCGTGAAGTAGCCGCCGAAATCCGCAAGGGCAACCTTCGTGGATTCAGTATTGGAGGACAAGCATTCAAGCGAGTCCGTAAATCCGATATGGAAAAAGGCGACTATCAAGAGATTTCAAAAATGGAGTTGCATGAGGTAACGATTTGTGAAAAAGGGATTAACCCCGAAGCACAATTCCGAATTTTGAAGGAGGACACCACTATGACAAACGAAAACAGTGATTTGACAGGAATTATGTCACGCCTTGAAGCCCGATTGGACGCTATGGAAAAAGGGGAACTACCTCCTGCTCTCAAAGAGTCTATGAAAGACAGCAAGGCTGATGAAGAAAAGAAACCCGATGAAGAAAAAGGTGACGAAATGAAAGAAGAAAAGAAAGAGAACCCCTTTGCAAAGGGAGAATACAGCGATGTTATCTCATCGGAATACTTGAGTTGGATGGAAAACACCCTCAAGTCTGCTGGTGTTGATACTTTCGCCGCTCGTGACCACTTTGACGCTCTTGAAAAGGCGCAACTTGGTGGCTTTGATAACCCCGATGCCGTGGACGGTGCTGATTACTTCGGTGGTCAAGTTCGTGGCCGTGGACAAGAAGGTGGTTCACCATCTACTGGTGCAATCAACGCTATTACCGCCTCCGGTGGAAAAACACCTTCCGGCGCACTTGGCCCTGCTACCTTGTCCAAAGGATACCTTAACCATGAAAATGTGAGCGATGTTGATATTGAAGCCGCTTACGAAGTTTACAAGGCCGCCGCTTCGGAACAAACCTTCCGAAACGACCTTGAAGGACATTTCGCTTCCCGTTTCAATAACGAAATGGAAATTGCAAAATCACAGGCTGACAAAGCCGCCTTTGACGCACGAGAACCACTTTCGGAAATCGTGAAGTCCATTGAGCAACTTTCGGAGCGCATTGACAACATTGGTACTGGAACTACTTCCACTATCCAAAAGTCAGTCTCCACCGTTGATGTCCCTTCCACGCAAGACCTCGCCAACATGGGTTGGGATGAGGTTCACTCGCTTGCACAGCGAACCTTGCGAGGGGCTTGAAATTAAAAAAGAAATGAGGTGAATTATTATGGCACGAGATTATATTAGAAACATTACAGACATGGAACGATACTACTATGGCGCAGGAAACGCTATGGGTTACTCCTACTCCGGTAGCGAATTGCTCAAGGCTGATGCACCTATGCTATCAACCACTGCTGGTACATACCAAGCAATCTACGGACGCAAAGTTTGGAGTCAGTTGAACCAAGAGTTCAACGCCTTCTCCATTCTACCAAAGCGACCGTGGGAGCGCAGTGGATGGCGAGTTATCACCGAGCGTCCTTCCTTTACGGTTGGCGGCGGTGTTGCAGAAAACGCAACTCTCCCCGACACCACCAAGCCTACCTTCCAACACATTGCCGCAAAACCAAAGACTGTTGTACACACCTTTGACATGAGCGAAACCGCAATGTTCCTTTCCGACAAAGATGACGGACTTGGTGACATTCGTGCAATCCTTAAGGAAGAAATGGGTAAGCACCACGCAGAACACATCAACAAGATGCTCACTGTTGACAAGGCCACAGTTGCCGGAAACGACTTTGAATCCCTTGACCGTGTTACCACTGGTGCCTCCGCTGGCACCGCAGAAGACATGTACAGCATTGACCGAAGTGCAAACTCTTGGTCACTTGCAGAGCATGACGAAGCGGGCGGTGTTGACCGAAACCTTTCACTTGACCATTTGGACACTTTGTTCCAAAAGACATGGACTCGTGGTGGAAATCCAAAGGTCATCCTAACTGGATACGACACTTTGATGCGCCTTCAACAACTCCTACAATCCCAACAACGATTTATGGAAGAGAAGCGTGTTACCCCTACCTACAACGGTGTTAAGGGTGTTCCCGGTCTTGAAGCAGGATTCATTGTTGCAACATACAATGGTGTCCCAATCATTCCATCTAAGGACATTGTAACGGACACATTGAGCCGTATGTACTTCCTTGACACTGATTACTTGTACTTTAGTACAGCAATTCCAACCCAATACTTTGAGAGCGGTATTGAAACTGGCGACCCGTTCGCTATCAACCGCCTCGGACAAGAAGGAATGTACCGTACTATGGGTGAACTATGGACGACTTTCTTCGGCGGTCACGGCTCTATCCGTGACCTCAAGTGAGGGTTGCAAAACAAAATTATGGATGTGAAATAATATGGTAGCAACAACAACCAAAACAGAAAAAGGACTTAGTATCAAAGTAGCAGACAGTGACTTCACACTCGTTGACATTCTTGCTGACATTGACATGCGAACAGGAACACCCGTTGATGAAACGGGTTGGTTAGACGGTAATGCTGGTGGTTCATACCCCGGCTCTCTTACCGGATTTACCGCACAGAACACTGATGGTAACGCTTTGGGTAGCCTACGAATGGTTACTTTCACTGCAAACATCGTTCAAGCGACAACCGCTGAACCTCTATTGTTCTCAGCAGGTGCTTCAAAGATTCTCGGAATTGTCGGAATTGTCTCGGCAACTTCCGCAAAGGATGTTACAGCAACAATGACCAACACAGGTTCTTTTGGAGCAACAACAGCCACAGACGAAGCCGACGAAGCACCTCTCTCAACAGGGGCGGCATTGCCTTGTCTTATCTTGGAATCCGAAAGCGCAAATCAAGTAGTGCAGGTTACTGTGCTACTGCTTAACTGAGCGTGAAATAGATGCCTAAAGTGACCTTTACTGGGCCATTCTATGAAAGGCGGCGAAGAGATTCGCCTACTTCATGGGTTCGTGGACAAGTAGTTGGGGTCACACAAGCATGGCTGAACGAGTGGCGACATACGCTACCCGCAAAGCACTTCAAAATTGAAGAGGATGAAGGAGTCACCGTTGATGGTGACAATGACGGAATCCCCGACAACGGTTGGTCACGAAAGGACATCCTTAAGTGGTTGACCGACAACGGAGTAAGCAAGGGTAGTGGTTATCTTACGAAAACCGCCGCTCTCGCTCTTGTAAAAGGGCATCTAAACACAACAAATGAATAAGGTGAAAAATTATGGCATACGCAAATACAGAAGACACAAGAATACATGTACTCGGTGACATGATTATGCTTACAGGTTCGTTTACTGACGGTGGTACCGAAGTGAGTTTTGACTCACAACTTACAGAAGTGTTCGCCGCTGGTGGACATTTAACCAGTCTTACCTCTACTTTGGTGAATATAAACGAAGCATTAGGATATGTTCCGGGTACTGCAACAGCAATAACTGTAGAAGGTGCTGACGCACGAGCGGCACTTACAGTTGGACAGACTCTATACACCGCTGATACAGGTGAAAAAATTGGCGTTTTAACTGCAATTAACAGCGCAACGGAAATTGTCGTCGCTGGTGGTACTGGGACTATACTCGTAAACGACCAAGTGATTGCTGTGAGAGGTGCTTTTAAACCATCAATTACTCTTCAATCAGTGGGCGTAGATGTATCTATTGATGAAGCAAACAGTTTGGTATTGTTTGAAGTAGGAAAGGTAAGTGCAACGGCAACTACCTCTGCTTCCGATGGTCGCTGGTGGATTCTCGGAAAGCGATGAGGTGATTCCTCATGGCGGCACTAACCAAGATTGGCGTAAAAATGCTCGGCCCTTTCTCCCCAAAGGAGTTTAGTGACACAGCAACTTTGCAAGGAGCCATTCAAACGGCTATCCAAGCAATTGCTGATTCAAGCAGTACGAGTTCTGTAATAGACAGCGAAGTGTTTCCTGTACTCGGAAACTTTTTCGTTATGGTAACCTATCAACTCGCATGAGGTGAGTTGGTATGGGGTTTGATGTTAGGAACATTGACTTAAGCGATATTACTCGTGCTGGTAAGCAAGGTCGCAAGGCTGATTATCAGTACGGTGGTGATGTGGTTTCAAAGCCCGAAAAACCACTTGAAGGTGTTACTCGTTCCCAACGAAACCGCAATCAAGAAATAGGTGACATCCTTAACATTGGTTCGGGCACTCGTTGTACGCACTGCGGGTTTCTCCACTTCATGTGGAGGGCAACCTGCGGGGCGTGCGAAAAACCAATGGAATACAATTTAGGAAAGCGTGACGAAAAGAAGAGGTTGTAAACATGAAAGTTCTAATTAAAGCAATGAGGCCACACCGACAAAAGGTTCTTACAGAAGATGGCGAAGAAATGCGCCTTCAACAGTGGGCTAACAAAGCGGCCAGTTCTGCACTTCGTGGTGCAGGTGGGGATGCAAACGGTGAGCAATTTACTCAAGCCCGTGAAGCCCTCATGCGTGAGGCTGTAGCCAATCCCGATGAGCATGGCCTCAAATTCATGGGCGAGCGTATGCCCTTTGATGGGCAAGAATTGGAAGAGTCGCTGAGCGAACCCGATGTAGCAGGTGAGCAAGCCGCTTTTGATAGTGAGTTTGCACCTGCTCATGAAGAACATGAAGAATTACATGCCGCTCAAGAAGAGGCTACAGAAGGTTTGGATGAAAGCGAGATAGATAGAAGTAAACCCGGTGCAGGTTTATTTAATGAGCAGGGCAAACTTCGCCAAACGCTTCCGCAAGGTGAAGAAAAGGAAAAGGAGTTTGACCCCGATGCCGAGGCTGAACACATGCGCCGTATCATGACCTCCCGCCAAGTTCCTATGCGTGATGCTTGGAGTATTTTGAAAAATGATTTCTTTAATCCACCGAAAGTACCGTGTGCTAAATGTGGAAAGCCGACTGAACCAATGATGTATTATGGTTCTAATGAAATGGGGCCACAGGACAACACTCTTTGTGAAGAATGCGAAGACAACACAATGATGGAAGACCAGTGAGGGAGGGTAATGTATGCCAGTAGTGTTCAGTCCCGGTGAGCCGGAAACCCGGCCTCTTGACCC
>PDMW01024804.1_pt1 | contig 12581 bp, 30 predicted proteins | sample 1515511 | NCBI WGS metagenome assembly PDMW01 (sample SAMN07343023, study PRJNA328102) | Marine metagenome, whole genome shotgun sequencing project. | biome: marine; feature: bay; material: water; isolation source: viruses from water sample < 0.22 micron filtered, nuclease treated, low... ... | reverse complement strand
TTCATCTTATTTTATTTTAGTTAGTTTATTATTATAATTATTATCTATCCATTTTTTTACGTCTATGAATCTGAAATTTTGATCATTAACCAATGCCTTTATTATTTCCTTTTTTGACATTCTTTCTTGTGTTTTAATATACCATTTTGATATACGAATTGCTTTTAAATTAAATTTATTTTTTGCTTTCATCTTATTTTATTTTATGTAATAAATTTTGTTTGTATCAGCGTACTTTTCATCTCTTAAATACTGATTGATTGCTTTTTTAATTTTAGAAATATTTGTTCCGTAAAACGTAGGATTCGCATAAGCTGATGCGGTGTATTCTTTTTGTATTAAGTTTATTCCGTAACCTTTGTATGTTTGATATTCTTTTTTCGTTCTTTTCATCTTATTTTATTTTAGTTAGTTCGCCGTTCCATAGTTCGCCATTTAAAAACCATTCAAAGTTTTTTTGTCTTATGCTTACATTTGGTAAAGCATTTAGACGTTCTTTTGTGGTGTTTGATTCCCACCCACAGTTAGTGATGAATAGTTCATTGTTTTCTAGTGTTGCTATACAATTTCCATGTAACCATAAACAAGTTTTATCATTGTATATTGTTACTTCCATGTTTTGTTTTTTGAATTTCGTTCTGTTCAAAAATGCGTTGATTGATTCTTCTGTTATTTTTCTCATCTTATTTTATTTTAGTTTATTATTATAACGTTCTTAATTAGTAATTATTGTGTAAATATCGGTAAATATCAAAATTATATATCTCCTCATCATTTTTATCATTTAGACTATATATGCTCAATGTATTTATAAATTCAAATACTGTTTTTCTATTGTGGTATCTTAAAAAAACATCACAAATATTATCAATGCAGTCTATCAATTCATGTTTACAATTTACTTCTATTGCATGGCAATAATGAGTATTGTTTTTAATGGTTTCTTCAATTATCTTGTTCATCTTGTTTTATTTTAGGTTATTAATTATCTGTTTGCAATCTTTTAAGGTAGGTAAATTAGCAATGTGTTCTAATGAGTCTTTCATTCCGTACTTTGAGTTGTCAACTACAACTTCAAGAATCCATAGTCTCTGCATATCTTCGTAAGAAACTTGAAATTTGTTTGTATCTGTTGTTATCTTGTAATATCCTTTTGTTATTCTTTTAACTTTCATATTGTTTGGTTTTGTGAGGGGATTGCTCCCCTCGATTAATTAATTGTTTTACTCTTCACCTTTAAAAAATTTCGCTTCACCCCAAATACCTTTGCTTTGTAATGTACCAAGTATTTTTTCAATCTCTTTTCTTGTTTCTTTTACTTCTATTTCTTCAACGTGTAAAGCTAAAGACTTAGATATTATTTGTAATTGTTCTTTGCTTAATTCGGTTACCAATACTTTGTATCCGTAATGCGTTTCTTTTTCTGTTATCCTCATATTGTTTATTATTTAATTAATTATTGTTTCTATTGTTTAATTAAGATATAGAATCCATTTGCACTACTATTTTTGCCTTTTTAAGTGTTGGAAAGGATTTTAATATCTGACCATTTTTTTGAACTATCCAATCACCATCTGCTTTACTTGTTCCGTTTTGCTTGTAAGTTCTTTCTCGGTACAATTCATACACTCCACACTCTGAGGTGTAAATGTTCCCCCATTGGTCTACATCGAATCTTTTAATGAATTTCATATCGTTTAATATTTAATTAATTATTGTTTAACAAATGTATATTATTATAACGTTCGATTTACATAATTGTTACATTTAGAATCATTCTAAATAAGGAATTTAACTTAATACATTAGTAATCAATCACTTACAAATGAAAATAATTTATATTTAGAATCAATCTAAATAAGATATTAATATATATCTGTATTATTTGGGGCTTGATTGTTTGCTGATTCATGAGGGGTTACTGTTATTATAGCATCCCTCTCATTGTCTCTAACAAGGGGAACGGGTACGGGAATACGGGACGGGGGAACGGGGGACGGGGACGGGAGCAACGGAAACAAGGGTCACAAGGAACGTTACCTAGTAAACAAGGACACCAATAAGAAGAGCAGGAGCACCCCAATACAAAAAGCCTAAAAAATCCACATCGCACCACGAGAACAACACCCCCCCCTATCGAAAATAAATCACTTTGGGTTTGCAAAATTTTTACGTGTAGCCATATATAACCCAATCAGTCAGCATATCTAAAAAGATTTGTTTAATTAAAAAATTATTATTATATTTGTTTAAATACTTTTATTATGAAAGATTATGTAGACGGATTATATGTGAAGGATGGCAGATTAATTAATGATCGTCCTGATGGTATAAGTGGAATAGAGAAGGCTACTATGATCAGACGTTCTGTAGAGAGAGCTATAAAGGTAGAAGAGATTTCTCAAGGCATTCAAAAGGCTGAGGCAATGAAAATGATTGAGAAGAATATAAAAAGATTCTAACAACGATGTCCTAATATGTTGTTCAAAGGGTTACCCGAAACGGTAGCCCTTTACTTTTGGTGTTAATTTTTTTTTAATGGTGTTGATTTAGTGTTGATTATTTATAGCTAACTACTTGATTATCAGTAGTGGTGTTAATAATGTTGATTTTTAAGCCTCGTGTATAGAAATAAAAAATAGAAGTAATAGGAATATATATATAGTATAGGGAAAAAAATTCAACACCTCAACATCTCATATATTTTTTCTATCTTTGTAAAAATTAAATTTAATATAATATGAATCAACAACAAGGATACTCTCCTAAAGATTTAAACTTTGGAGAGACAGGACGTAATAAGTTAAAGAGCGGTATCACTAAAATTTCAGAAGCAGTAAAGAGTACACTAGGACCTAGGGGTAATACTGTGTTGATTGAATCGCCACAGCACACATCAAGTATAACAGTTACTAAGGATGGTGTTACTGTAGCTAAGGCTATTGATCTAATGGATCCGGTGGAGAACTTAGCGGTTAAGATGATGAAGCAGGCTGCGGATAAGACCGCAAGTGTTGCAGGAGATGGAACGACTACAGCGATTGTATTAACGGAGGCTATTGTAAATGCAGGCGATGAGTTAATGAGTGATGACCACAATAGGATTGAGGTGTTAAGGGAATTGAACAGAACGAAAGATCATATTGTTGAGTCCTTACAGAAAGCATCAAAAGATTTGAGTACGAAAAAGCTACAGGATGTAGCTACTCTATCAGCGAACAATGATAGCTTTATAGGTGAGTTGATAGCAAAGACATATAGTGAAGTGGGTAAAGATGGTATAGTAACGGTTGAGAAATCACAGAGTGCTGAGACTTACTATGAGAGTACGAATGGTTTAAAGATAGATAGAGGGTATTCATCTGAGTTGTTTATTAATAATCACAAAAAGGATGAGTGTATATTTGATGATGTTAGGATCTTAACATCAGATGCTGAGATAAGTAATGTCTTACAGATTGAGGCGGTATTGAAACCACTCATATCAGACGGGAAGAAGTTATTGATCATTGCACCCTGTTCACAGAACGTGATTAATACATTAGCAGCCAATGTGATGAAGAACAGTTTAAAGATATGTGTGATACAGCCACCTAACTTTGGATACAAGCAGCATGAGCTGATGAGTGATATTGCTGTGGCTGTAGGTGGGAAATATTTCTCAGAGAAGACAGGTGATGATCTGAGCTTGATTAACTTCGGTGACTTGGGTTATGCATCAAGAGTGATCGTGGGTAGGAACTCATCGGTTATCATCAAGGATGACAATCGTACAACTGAGGATGTTCAGAAGAGAGTAGATGAGTTGTGGGATGCTCACGCCATCACAGAGAAGAAACAAGACAAGGAATTTGTGCTGTCGAGAATTGCCACCCTTACGGGCGGCATAGGTGTTATCCACGTTGGAGGCGATACTGACATACAACAAAAAGAGTTATATGATAGAGTAGATGATGCTGTATGTGCAGTACGCTCTGCACTTGAAGATGGTATATTACCGGGAGGTGGTGTTTCATTATTACACTATGCTGAACATTACAAGAACAAAGGTTCAAATGATAAAAATAAAAAGGTAGCATATCAGATAATGGCTCAGGCATTAACAGCACCTGCTACGCAGATCCTAGCTAATGCAGGGAAAGATATTAATGAGATATACAAGCACTTGCCTCCTGTTGATCATGGGTATGATGTGAAGAAGGAGCAGAACGGCAACTTGATTGAGATGGGTGTAGTTGATCCGACAAAGGTTACAAAGAACGCACTGATCAATGCAATGTCAGTAGCAACCACTATACTAAGTACAAATGCAATAATCACAATGGCACGCAGTTATGAAACCAATTAATAAATACATTATCGTAAAGGGTATTGATGAGGAGATGAAGACAGACTCAGGATTGTTATTATCAGCCGAGGATGCAAACTCATTTAGATACAAGAAGGGCAAAGTAATAAAGCCGGGCACTGAGGTTCATGACATAAATGAGAATGATGTAATCTACTATGACAAGAGAGCAGGTCACTCAATGCTTATTGAGGACAAGCCTGTTACTATTATTCTTGAGAGGGACGTTGTTGTAGTCGTTTAAATTCATTCATCTTCATGATCATACTGCGATATGTCTTATCTGTATATCGCACATTCTTATGGAAGAGGGGATTAGTTTGGGGATCAACTGATAGCTCATCACCACTCAGCTTATTGTATATATCGGTGAGTAATCTTTTTGACTTGTGAGTGAGCTTGTATATTGTCTCATACTTCTTTGGTCTTTTAGAGAACACTTCTAGCCAACCATTAGCGAGAAGATATGTAAAGCGTTTCTTATTCCATGAGACAAGTTGGTTGAACTCATCAAACTTCTTTTTAGTAAAATACTTTTCTGACTTTAGGAACAGAAGCATATCAAGGTCTGCTGCTTTCATGTCATGTTTACGGAGGTAGTAATACTTAATCACTCTCCAATACTTGAGGTAGTCGTTATCATGCATTAAATTAAATTTTATTATCTTTGTTTACAAAGTTAACTAATTGTACAATTAAAAAAAAAGAAATGAAAACAGTTGCAATGAGAAAAGCCGCAAAAGCGAAAGCTAATGGTGGTCCCGGAAAAGGGAAGAAGAAAAAGACGATTTCTAAAAAGCCTAAAACTTTAACACTAAGAGATTCAAGTGGGAAGGTAATACAAAGAGCTACGAAAAATGGAAAAGTAGTATACGGGGCTGATGCTGATAAAGTTTTTAGATCAGGTTTTAAAAATTTTAATGAGAGTCTTAAAAAAGGAACGATTGTAAAAGATCAGTTTGGATATAAATATACACGCCCAAGAAAAAACACAAAGGGTTATTAAAAAATACAATTAAAAAAAAAAAACGATGGCAACATTAAAAAGTCAAAAAATGGTGAGAGGCAGAGACCTTAAGACACCATTAGCAGCATCCGCAATGGATAAGAAAAGTAACGGTAAAAAAGGAGGACCGGGAGATCCACCTAAGAAGAAAAGTAAATTCCCTGTAACAAAAGGAAAAGTTAATATATACTCAACTGAAGGAAAAAAGATGAAAAGCCTTACTCAGTCTAACTATGATGCATTGAATAAATCAGGTAGAGGTTTAAAAGCCGGAACTTATAAAAAAGTCCCCGGAGGATATATGATGGTAAAAGACGTAGGAGGAGATAGTACTAGAGCCTCAAGAAATCCTTCCGGTGTAAGACATCCAAAAGAGGTTAGCAGAAAACACGCAGTAAAAAAATATTAAGATCAAGCTTTTAAACCAAATACACGCATTCATATCCTTTCTCAATAGAGAGAGGATAAATGCTATGGTTCATTCACATACCCCAATATTTTAATTATGTCATATAGAATAAGTCAACCCCTTGCTCCAACTCCAAAAGGTGATAACCCAAAAAAAAATAGGTCAGAGAGAGTTTATGACCGCTCTGAAAAAGCAGCATCTAAAGGTAGGCGTGCTGTAGATGAGGGTAGAGACAAGAAAGCCACTCGCTTATTAAAGAAAGCGGCTAGGCTTGAGAATCGTTCTATCAACATAGAGGATAGAAGAAAAGTTAGTAAAGGAACTTTTGATGTAGAGGTGGATGGCAAGAGCTATCCTGTTAAAGGAAAGAAAGTGGTTAAGAAACGAGGAAACAAAACAATTACTAAGTTTAAAGCTAAAGGAGGAAAAGACACTCCTGTAAAAAAGATTAAAGACAAAGTAGTTAAGAAAGGTAATCTTGTTATTAAGAATAAAAAGAAAACAAAATATAGAAGTTAAATGGAAGAAACATTATTGGACATCATAGTAGAAGCATATCCTGACGAGGAGATATTAAAAGCAGATGGGTTTGATGAAGCCATCATAGGGATTGACGATCACAGTATGCGATTAATATATTCAATACGTAAATGCATAGAGATATTAATGGAAGAAGACTTGAGTCATGAAGAGGCATTGGATGCTTTTTATTACAACACTCACTCAGCATATGTAGGAGAAAAGACACCAATATGGTGTAATGATTTTACATATTAATTTTTATGATTATCTTTGTGAGTATAAAAAAATTTAATTATGAAAAAGCAAGGATACAACGCAAGATTAGACGACTCATTAGGAGCAAAGCATAAAGGACCTCACAAGCAATCACTAAAGTCAAGAAGACATGAGAGTGAAGCAATGGAGAAAAAAACTTACGATCACAAGTTTGGATCTGATTCAAAGATGTCATACAGACATGATCATCCTGAGTGTGTTAACTATGTAGGAAAACATATCGAAGGTTTAATCAAGAAGTAATGGCTAAAGTAGGTTTTAAAAAACTTGTTTCAAAATTACAGAAAGAAGGTAAGTCTAAAGAGTCGGCTCAAAAAATCGCTGCTTATATTGGTAGAAAAAAATACGGCAAGACTAAGATGTCAAAAATGGCGGCTGCCGGAAGAAAAAAATAACTATGCACACACACAAGTCAAAAGGTTTCGGAGATTCAGTAGAGAAGTTTACTACTAAGACAGGTATAAAGAAAGTTGTCGAGAAAGTAACTAAGGCTGCCGGAGTTGAAGACTGTGGTTGTGGTAAAAGGCGTGATACCTTAAACAGAATAATCCCATATAAAAAATAAAAAATGGCATACCAAAAATTACAAGCCCGTAGAGCATTAGCAGTAGTAACAGATAATAATATTGACATTCCAAACCCTGCAGCAACTGCAGCAACAGGAACAGCAGCCGCACCTACAGGAGATCAGTTAGTGGGTACAGGAACAAACTTCCTTACAACTGTAAAGGTTGGTGATATTATATATGCAGGAACTATTGTAGCTACAGTAGACGCAGTAGTAAGTGACACAGTTCTTACTACATCTACAGCTATTACAGCAGCCCTAACATATACTATATATTCTCAAACTGACAATCCAAGTAACGGATGTGTTTTATTTGCAGGCGGAGCAGGAGACATAGAACTGATCACTGTAGATGATGACACTGTGTTATTCAAAGGAATTGTGGCAGGACAGTTTTTACCTGTACAGGTAAAAAGAGTAAAAGCTGCAAATACTACAGCGACTTTCATTGTTGCATTATGGTAGGAGGCGGACTAGCAAATATGATAGGAATTAACACCTGTGGCGGACAAGCCGGAGCAGGTGGTGAAGGAGGCTTTACAAATACACATTCGATTAATTTTGACGGTGTAAATGATTATATGGAAGTTACACCTTATGCATCATTAGACGGAGCAACAAGTTTTAGTATTTCGTTTTGGATATATCCTGTTGAAGATACTGTTACAAGATATGCTTTGCTTTTAGATAGTACAACAACACCAATTAAATTTATTTATAGAGGTGGTACTAAGCAAATGGATTTAAATATAACAACAACGGGTTTCTTTGCACGCACTTCAACAAACTCAATACCATTAAACCAATGGACTAACGTAGTATGGACATTTGACGGCTCTCAATCAAGATACAATAAATATCAAGTTTACATAAACGGACAACTTGATTCGTTTATTGATGCAGGTTCAAATGAGTCTGCTCTTGGTAATTTTACTTCATTAGATTTAGGTATGTGGGTAGCAGCCAATAGCGCTTATGAGGGCGGTTTTGATGAGTTTGCAATATATAAAAATACAATCCTATCTCAAGCAGATGCAGATACAATTTATAATAGCGGTGTTCCAAACGACCTTAATAATAATGGTTTGACTGTTCCAACAAATTGGTGGAGATTTGAAGAGGGTAGCGGAACAAGCGTTGCAGATAGCGGAAGCGCAGGAGATAACGGAACTTTAATAAATGGAGCAACATTTAGCACAAACGTACCAACATAAAAAATTAAAAAATGAATAGAAATAATTTAACATACGCTATTATAAGCATTGATGATTTGCCAAAAGTAGATTTTTCGCAAGTAGAAGAAACATCAAAAGATACAATTCGCAAAAGTTTAGATTTAACAAAGTTTATTTTAAAATGGAGTGTTGAACCGACATTCATTGCAGATGGAACAATCATACCTGACGGATTATATACTCATCAAGAATGTTTAGATTTAATGGATACTGCTGAATGGAATGAACCAATACCGTAAATATTTTTTTGTATATTTGTGATAATTAATTAATAGACAATTTTTATGTCATGAATCTATCAGAAAAAACAAAACTAACATTTACTATTGGAAACCTTATAACTTTAGTAACAACTGTTTTTTTCATTGCGGGTGTATGGTATCACCTAGACGCACAGATAAAAGAAGCAAAGACTCTCCCCAAACAAAAGAATGATAAGATTGTAAGAGAAACAATCATCCATATGGATGCCAATATGCAATATATCAAAGAAGAAATAGTTGAGATAAAAGAACGCCTCAATCAAATGGAGGAAAGACTTTACGAACTTAAAAGATAATATGACTCTAATAGATAAGATTGCCATAGGCAAGGTACAGGACGTGTTTGCAGAAAAGAAATATGCATTCTTCACAAAAGGAAACTACAACTTAAACATAATAGGAGTAAGAAGCCCTATCCAAGAAGCCAATAACTTTGATGACTATATGCTTGTTATATACAAGAAGTTTGATAAGTGGGTGATTGATGAGTTTCAAATCACCACTGATGCAGGGTTGTATTGGTTGGAGCATCCAATGAATAAGAAGGGGACAGCACTACTTGTACCTAATCAATATAGAAGTACATATAAGATTGATGGTCATGGAACTACAAGGTACGAAGCTCTGTGTCAGCGACTAGCAAACGTGGAAGTATATCGGGATAATAACAAAGACCAAATACTAGACTTTGATGATGTAACAAAAGAGTGGGGTATGTTTGGAATAAACATTCACCGTTCACATCCTTATCATGAGAAAGAACACGTAGATAAATACAGTGCAGGTTGTCAGGTCTTTAAGTCTTTATATGACTTTAATGATTTCATGGCATTATGTAATACCTCATCACGACTGTATGGCAATAGCTTTACCTATACCCTTCTTTTAGAAAGTGATTTATTATAATTAAATTTCGTTATCTTTGTAAAAAGATAATATAATGAAATTAAATAAAGAAGAACTTGAACGACTTCAACAATTAAACAACTCGTTTAATAAATTAAAAATAGCTTTAGGAGATCTTGAGATCAAAAGGCATTCAATGTTAACTGAGCTTGATGGGCTCAAAGCTATGTTTAGTTCAGAGGAGAAAAAATTTATTGATAAATATGGATCCGACTCTGTTATTAATTTACAAACAGGTACGGTGACTAAAAAAGAAACCAATGTCAAAGATTGAATCATACGCAAATGCAGGAACCCCAACCCTAAGTGATAAACTAATTGGAACTGAGGTTGGAGCAACACCTGCTAATGCAACCAAAAACTTTACAACAGGTCAGCTACTAACATTATTTAATGCTAATGATGTGCCTGCAAGTGCAGCAGCAACAGGAACAGCAGGTATGATAGCTGCAGACGCTACCCACCTATACATCTGTGTAACTACTAATACATGGAAAAGAGTAGCTATATCTACATTTTAAAGAATGGATATTAGAAAGATCTCAGTTGGTCCTGACTACAAGTCGGGAGCTATGCACTATCTTGTAGGGCAGGAAGTGCTTAACGGATCTTACCGTATTCATTTAATACAAGTAGATAGAAACAAGAACTCATTTAAAATTTGGATAATAAAGGACAAAGAAGTAGTTTTATGGAAAGAGTTTACTTCTGATGTTCCTATATCAATAGAGTATAACATAAACTTTTAATTATGAAAACACGAATAGTATCAAATTATGTAACAACTATTATTGGGTTGTTAATCATGGCATTTTGCCTAGTAATGATTTACACAGAGAAAGCAGACAGTACTGATATGAGTGGATGGCTAGCAGTATCTTTGTTATTCTTACGATCTAAAGATTCTTTAATTGCTCTACCTAAAGATGGAGAAAAATAAAGATGACATACTTACTATCCGCAATATAATAATAGCGATATTAATTATCTTGTTATGCATGAGCGGATGCTCTGCAATAAGAAGTTACAATAAACTCAAAGACTACAAAAAGCAAATTGAAAAGTTTCAGCTACACGAACAGGAGTTTGAACTTATACAAGATAATAACGGTAAGTTAATTGCTCAACAAGAGCAAGTGATATTAACACAAAAACAGGCTATCAGTAATGGATTGGTAGCCTATGTTGATTTAAAGAATATACAAAGTCAAGTAAGGGTTAGGACTGTAACCAAGCTAGACAGTGTATTCATTCCTTTTATTAAGGACAGTCTTGTTACACAACATGACACAATCTATATAGATACTAATCAGCACATTGCAGATTTAACTACTCCCAAACAATTTAAAATATCAAGAGAGTTTTTTAATATAGGCGGACACATCAAACCGTTTGGAGTGGTATTAGATAGCTTAAATATATTTAATCAAACCAATGTAAGCGTTGGTATGAAGTCGCAAGGTTTTTTTAAAAAACCATTACCTGTAGTAAAGGTGGAGCATTCTAATCCTTATATTAAAACAATAGGATTAAGCAACGTAATAATAAAAGATGAAAAGAAGTTCTATGATCGAAAATTATTTTGGTTCGGATTAGGACTTGTTAGTGGTGTTACAACTACTATTTTTATAACTAAATAAAATCAAATGCAATCACCGGACAGGTTTATAGTTCGTCCTATAAAAGGGAAGAGGTATAACAACACTAAAGACATTGGAGGACTAGACTTTATTACTAGCACCTCTGAAGAAGATTTTAAGTTTTCTAATAGGGAGGCTGAAGTAATATCACTACCATTAGATTACAAAGGCGATATAGAAACAGGAGACACATTACTTGTTCATCACAATGTCTTTAAGTTTTATAACGACATGAAAGGCAGGAGGCAAAGTGGTAGAAGTTTTTTTAAGGATGATTTATTTTTTATTGAAGACGAGCAGTTCTATATGTATAAAAAGAACGGTAAGTGGAAAGCTCATGGAAGGAATTGTTTTGTAAAACCATCTGCAGTTAAGAAAAGTTTTATAGATAAGCCCGGTGAGTATGAGCCTTTAATAGGAACAGTGAAATATATTAATGAAGAGTTAATAAAGTTAGGAGTAAAAGAAGGAGATGAGATTTCATTTCAACCTGAAAGTGAATATGAGTTTAGGGTAGATGATGAGATTTTATATAGGATGTTTACAAATAACATTACATTTATAGTATAATGGAATCAAATCAACTTAAATTAAAAATAATAGAGGCAGGTAAGAAAGCGGTAAAGGAATTGATAAAGGTTGCTCAGGAAGAAATAATTAAACCTGATCCTGAAGATGAGCTTGCTGCAGATAGATTAAAGAACGCTGCAGCTACAAAGAAACTAGCTATCATAGATGCGTTTGATATACTAAAGCGTATAGACGAAGAGAAAGAAAAATTAGATTACGAAGGCACAGGAACAAAACGAACCGATACAAAACAAGGATTTGCAGAGCGAAGATCAAAATAGTTTATACAGAGTAGTAAAGGATTATATCCCTGCTAAAAAAATAGCTCGTTACAACAAGCTAAAGAAGTGGAGCTATGGATACAATAAAGACTATGATGTAGTTGTTATTTCTAATAACGGAACTATTGGAGATATTATTTGTATCAGTGGTTTATATGTAGCCTTACCCTCTGCTCCTGACAAAGTAAATTCAAGAAGCAAAAAAACAAGCGAACAGTATTGGGAGAGAAAAGATTATGATCGTAGCTTAAGCAGAATCAATTCTATATTTCAATGGAATGAAATGCCAAGAGACTTTAAAGACAAGTGGGTAGACTACATTGAAGAAGAGTTTGACAGTAGAGACTACGGACATTGGTTTAAAAACAATGGAACACCTACCTATATTACAGGAGCACACTATATGTATTTACAGTGGACCAAGATTGACATAGGGTATCCTGACTACCGAGAAGCTAATAGAATATTCTTTATATATTGGGAGGCTTGTAAAGCTGATAAGAGATGCTTTGGCATGATATACTTAAAGATAAGACGTTCAGGGTTTTCATTCATGG
>PDMW01035567.1_pt1 | contig 12609 bp, 9 predicted proteins | sample 1515511 | NCBI WGS metagenome assembly PDMW01 (sample SAMN07343023, study PRJNA328102) | Marine metagenome, whole genome shotgun sequencing project. | biome: marine; feature: bay; material: water; isolation source: viruses from water sample < 0.22 micron filtered, nuclease treated, low... ... | reverse complement strand
GGATTACAGGTTCTGCAGGTGGTGCTGCAAATAGCGACCTTGATGCAATGGAGGTTCACTTTTTGTCTGAGAGATGTGTTTGTACTATGGGTGCGAACAACTTCTTCTTATTCCAAGAGTAGTCAATAAGTTTATAGAGGGGGCATTTCGGTGTCCCCTTTTTATTTAACCGTCCCACTTATGGGACATAATGAAATCAAATGAAATCAAATACTAATTATGTAGATAAAGTCTACAAGCTAACAAGAGATGCGGCTCCTCTTTCTTTTATGCTGCCAACTAGGAACACTAAAAGATTCCCTCTTCTATATTTTGACGAAGAGCTAGGAATTAATAAGCCATTAAGATATTCGAGAAACCAAAAGACTCCGTTTGAAGACGAGCAGGATGGAAGCGCAATTATTGAGCCTATAATTTTTGAGGATGGGTTTTTAAGCGTACCAAGAAACAATCCTGTCTTACAAGAGTTCTTACACTACCACCCAATGAACGGGATTAGGTTTGTGGAGGTTGATGAAGAGAAGGATGCTCAAGAAGAGCTTGACTCTATAAATCAAGAGCTTGACGCATTGGCTGAAGCGAGAGCTTTATCTATTGAGCAGCTAGAGACAATGACTAGGGTCTTGTTTGGAAAAGACCCGTCACGATTAACCACTGCTGAACTAAAAAGAGATATTCTTATTTTCGCTAAAAGAGAGCCTTATGCTTTCATGAACTCACTAACCGACCCTAACCTTAAGTTATCATCTAATGTTCAGACATTCTTTGATGACAAGTTATTAGCGTTTAGAAATAACAACAAGGACGTTTATTTTAATCTACCATCAAATAAGAAAAGAATGTTAACTATACCATTCGGTGAAGACCCTATGCATGTGGTATCATCTTATCTCCAAAGTGACGATGGTATAGAGATATTAAAGATGCTCGAAAATCAACTAGAAATAGATTGATTGTTTTTCTATGATTGTTTATCTCGAAGGGGGCCTGAAAAATCAGGTCCTCTTTTTTTTTGCTTATCTTTGTTTAAATGATAAACTCAGTTAGGAATACGGTACTGTCCGTATTAAATAAAAACAATTACGGCTACCTATCGCCATCTGACTTCAACTTGTTCGCTAAACAGGCACAGCTTGATTTATTTGATAACTACTTCTATCAATACAATTATCAGATAATGAAAGAGAATGCTCGTCAATCAGGGACAGGATACGCTGATATTAGGAAAGGATACGAGGAGGTTATAGACCTTTTCTCGGTAACAAACGACCTGACTCACATTTCAGATAATGAGTTTAGTGCTCCATCTATCTTAACCACAGGGGACGATTACTATCTTGTAGTGAAAGTTTTATGCTACGATGCATCAGTTCCACCTAGAGTATTTAAAGGGGAGGCTGAGAAGGTTCACAACTCTAAGATATCTATGTTGTTAAACTCTATGTTAACGACACCTACCGAAACATTTCCTGCTTACGTATTAAATGGTGGAACCATTACTGTTTACCCTGACACATTTGATGCTGCCACTGAGGTTTCCTGTAACTACATTAGATATCCAAAAGACCCTAAATGGACCTATGTTACACTGACAAACGGTGAGCCTGCTTTTGACCAAACCGCTGCCGACTATCAGGACTTTGAATTAACGATTGATGATGAGGTTGGTTTAGCTATGAAGATATTACAATACGCAGGAGTATCTATACGAGAGGCTGATGTTTATTCATTTGCTAATTCTGAGGATACTCAGGGAGCACAAGAAGAAAAATAATATATGGCATACTTAAGCGCATACGAATATTACGAGAATAATGGATTAGTTCCTGAAGATGCTAATTGGGGCTCGTATCAGTACGTTAGCCTAAAGGATATTGTAAATAACTTTATGCTGATGTATGCCGGGAATCATTCGTTAATCAATAACGAGGAGAGGTATAAGATATTGTTCCACGCTAAGAGAGCTATACAGGAATTAAACTACGATGCCTTTAAAGAAATAAAGGCTCTTGAGCTATCTGTGTGTGACACACTTAGATTTGTTCTTCCCCCTGACTATGTTAATTGGGTAAGAATTTCTATCTATAAGGATGGCGTACTAAGGCCGCTTACTGAGAACATTCAAATAAACTCAGCTACCGCTTATCTTCAGGACAACAATTGTAGGATATTATTTGACGCTAGCGGAAACGTATTAAAGCCTGAGTTCTCCGACTTAGATATAGACCGAATTACAGGACAAAAGAGAAGTATTTATCTAAACCAAGGTAGTCAGTTTAATGGCTTAGAAGGGTACTGCTGTGATGGGGAGTGGTATTTTGATTATGGTATAGGAGCTAGGTACGGCCTTAATACTGAGACAGCTAATGCTAATCCGACATTTAGAATTGACAAGCAGGCAGGAGTTATTAACTTTAGCTCTGACATGGCAGGGGAGATGTGCATATTGGAGTACGTGTCTGATGGCATGGAGGCAGGAAATGATTCGTTGGTAACGGTAAATAAGCTATTTGAAGATTTTGTTTATGCTCACATTAGGTACGCAATACTAAACAGCAAGTACGGTGTTCAGGAGTATGTTGTTTCACGAGCAAGAAAAGAGAGGTCTGCTTTGTTAAGGAATGCTAAGATTAGGATTAGCAACATACATCCCGGTAGATTATTAATGAATCTTCGAGGAAGAGAAAAGTGGATAAAGTAGGATGGCAAATATTCAAAGAAATTTTATAAAGGGAAGAATGAACAAGTCTCTTGATGAGAGGCTTATCCCTAATGGTGAATACATAGACGCATTAAATGTTCGGCTAGGCTCTACAGAGGCTTCTGAGATAGGTTCCGTAGAGAACTCTAAAGGAAATACAAAGCTATCTGCACTATCCTTTATTGATGGTACTCCTCTTAGTTCTGAAGCTAGATGCATCGGAGCTATAGCAGATGGAGCCGAAGAGACTATCTATTGGTTCGTACACGACTCTGCGTTTACATTAGGAGCTACAGGCAAGCTTGACCTTATTGTTTCTATAAACCCTGAGACATCTTTATTGGTATACCATGTCGTTAGTATTGATGATGGCGGTGGTGTAAACACAACACTAAACTTCAATCCTACGTATCTCATAACAGGGGTAGACCTAGTTGATGACTTGTTGTTTTTTACTGACGATTATAATGCTCCTAGAAAGATAAACGTAACCAAGAACTATCCCAACCCGTCAACCCTTATTGATGGTGGTGGAACAGTTGCGTTGGCTGAGATTCTAAAAGAGTCCTTACTTGTCATAAAGAAGCCACCTATTGCAGCTCCAATATTCACGACATTCAATACAGGGAATCAAGAGAACTTCATGGAGGAAAGATTCATTTGCTTTGGGTATAGGTATCGCTATGCTGATAATGAGTACTCAGCCACATCTCAATTCAGTGCGGCTGCTTTTGTTCCCGGACCATTCTCTTTTGATGTGACATCGAAGCTTAATGCAGGAATGGAGAACACAATCAACACTGCATCGGTAGTTGTTAATTCAGGTGGCCCATTAGTGATTGGGTTTGATGTGTTGTTTAAAGAAGACACTAACAGCACTATAAAAGTTATTGAGAAGTTCGACAAGCAGGAGCTTGGCATTGCTGATGATACAGATTTTTCTGTTACGTTTGACAACGGAAAGATATACACTATTCTACCAAGCTATGAGATATTAAGGCTGTATGACAACGTGCCTAGATTTGCTCAAGCCCAAACAATGATGGGTAACAGGTTGATGTACGGAAACTACATTGATGGGTACGACCTAAAAGATGCTAATAATAACCTTACAAAGCTTGAGTATTCCGCAGAGGTTGTAACTAGCGAGATTTTAATCAAAAAAATAAACACTAGAAGAGATACAGGGATATACAATATAGATGCAGCAGCACTCCTTCACCCTGTTGTTGATTCCGTCGTGTACATAGACCTAACAGGTATTCCATTACTTAGGGGGTCTTTTCTTGAGCTTGTTTTACAGTTTGATAGTGCAGGATTTACAAGTGACACTCCAACTGCTTCGAGCACCCCTAATACGGTTATTAATTTTACATTTCAACTAGGTCGAGATTATACTAGCGTATACGACCTAGCGACAGACTTAAGGTTTATTGAGACTGTTGGAGCTGCGTACAACATAGCAACAGTCCCATTATCTTGTGATGGAACAACTTGGACAGATGCATTTAATTGTATCATACCGGGAAGTCTAGGTGCTTACATAGAGAATGAAAGTGGTATTGATGCTCCGTCAGAACCGATATCTATAATAGCTAGCCCATCCTCTGACGAGATAGGATTTCAGTTGGTGGCTATGAAGTTTGTTGACCCTGCTCCTCCTATTTTTCCATTAACACACACCGCTTATGAATATTACAAAATAAATAGTGCTAATGCTAAGGGATATAGTCTTGGAGCCCCAAGAAGCTTGCATAGCAACAGGAATTATGAGGTAGGAATTGTCTACATGGATGACTTTAATAGGTCTACCACTGCATTAGTGAGCCCCAACAACGCTGTTCATATCCCTTGTGAGCAGTCAGCAGTTAGTAATCAAATTAAGATAACAATACCACCGACACAAATAGCTCCATCTTGGGCGACTAGATACAAGTTTGTTATAAGAGCTGATAGAGCTACCTATGAAACTATATATAGCACCTTCTATTATACCAATGACGAAAATGAAACTTGGATATTTTTAGAAGGAGAAAACGCAAGGAAGGTTGAAGAAGGAGATAGGTTTGCAGTTAAAGCAGATTCATCAGGGCCTATGCCTAATTGTATATACACTACGGTGTTAGAGAAAAAATCATTAGCAGTAGGTGTAGCAGGAACATTATCACCTGCAGGAGTATACATCAAGATAAGAGCTAACGACTTTAACACCACTCGTACTAGCGGTAATTTATTTTCCGTAAGCAAGGTTAGTAGTTTGCGACCTACAGGAGCAATCCCTAACGCTACTGTGTTTCGTGCTTCAATGAGCAGTTGTGTGGGAGCTGTATGTAGCGATATTACTGTTCCTTTAGATTCAAAAATAACACTAACTCTTGAAAATGTTACAAGTGGCGATACAGTGTCTAATAGACGACTTGAGTATCGTGAAGAGTTTAGAACCATAACTAGCTACTCAAGCATTCAGGATTGGTGGGACGGTAATAATATTACCCAACTAATAAATGACGCTCAATCATCTATTAGTACTGTGGAACTTATAGAGTGTTTGCCTGTCACAGGAGCAGTTGGTGTTGATGGTCCGACTTGTGCGCCTGTTTTTCCTAGTGGAGTTATTAATGCTCAAGTAGATAAAATGTACATTCAATGGCAAAGAGACTCTGTAACAAACGAGTTGTTTCTTCAGGTTATGTCGTCTAAGGCTTGCAGCTCTACAGGTTGTGATGTTAGGTTGTCCTTTGGTATTAGGCTTGAAAGGATTCAGGAAGTATTAATATTCGAGACAGAGCCACAAGACACGTTGCCTGATGTGTTTTACGAGGCTGATAGTTCTTATTCAATTGACTCAGTAGGGTTACATAGCGGTAATGTTCAGGACCAAACGTCAACCTTGCCTGCAATTATCAACACCTCATTCTTCAACTGCTACGCTTTTGGCAACGGAGCTGAGAGCTATAAGATTCGAGACTCAATAATAGGGAAGACTATAGACCTTGGAAACAGGACGCTCACTACATCGGCTCAAGATTTTAAGGAGGCTGATAGATTTGCTGACATCACTTATAGTGGTGTATACAACGATGAGTCAAACGTCAACAAGCTAAATGAATTTAACCTTGGCTTACTAAACTTTAGACCACTAGAAGAATCTTTCGGTCCTATTCAGAAGATGGACGGAAGAGAGACAGACATCTTGGTTCTTCAGGAGGATAAGATATCTTACGTGCAGGAAGGAAAGAATCTATTGTCTGACGCTGCAGGTGGTGGAGCTATAACCTCTGTCCCTGAGGTTCTTGGGAAACAGATAGCTAGAACTGAGGAGTTTGGTATAAGTTACAATCCTGAGAGCTATGTATCTTGGGGATATGACAAGTTCTTTACTGACTCAAAAAGAGGAGCTGTACTACAGCTTAGAGGACAAGGTCAGAATGAGCAGCTAACACCAATCTCTCAAGCAGGGATGCGGTCTTGGTTTAGAGATTTATTTAACGAGTCATTTGCCACGCAGAAGCTAGGAGCCTTTGACCCATACATGAATGAGTACGTGCTGTCATCTAATGACATCGCTCTTCCGATAGAGATTCCATGCGATAACTGTGGAATTACAAGAGACATTACATTGGCTGCTACCGAGACAGAGACCTATTGTGTATATGTAGGATTCTTAGTTGGAGATGTTGATGTTAACTACGTAATAACAGGAGGTGTTGATTATAGGATTACAGCCACCTATAACGGAGCAAGCATCAATACAGGAATCGTTAATGTGTCAGGGACGCTGACTATTGCTAAGAACCTTGTCGGAACAACAGAAGTCTCCATATTAGTTGAGGCTTTGTATCCTTCAGGAACAAACACTATTGGTGTTACTACTAACTGTCCCGATGCTGAGGAGATAACAATATTAGAGGTTTGTGTGTCTAGTGATTCAGATGGAGGAGAGTTCATCCATAATGAATACAGATGGACAGATGGGGTATTTGTCTCACCGCTACATTCTAGTCAGGTGACGCTTGCTTCAGGAACAGACAACGTATTAATATCAGAGTATAGCACAACCACAGGACTGCAAGGAGCAGGTGTAATTCCTGCTGATGCTGCAACCATGAGCTTGATATCTAATAAGTTTGGATTTGATGATTATGATTTTGATTCCTTAAACGATAGGTTCTTATCCCTTAGAAGTAATACTTTGTACGGCAATACGATTGCTGAAATTGAAACCTTACTAGATTTAGCAACCATAATCACCCCTACAGGTAGTGCTCCTACATTCCAAGGAGACTTCGTAGTGCCTGCTACAGGTCAGTACCTATATTTAATATGGGATTATAGAGAGAGAACACCTGTTCAGCTTTGCTACTCAACTACAGCAGATGATGCTTGCTGTAATTGTGTATCTTGTGAGGAAGTTTGTAGTTATTATACTGTCAGCAATACATCAGGCTCAACAATAGCTTATGAATATGCTGACTGTGCTACAGGTGCTATCGTTGGTGCAACACTACTTACAGGCACAGCAGTTCAGGTGTGCTCACGAATTGAGCCTTATTTAGCAAGTAGAGAAACAGGATTAGATGTCACCTTCTTACAGTGTGGGTGTCCTTAAAATTAAATGAATGGCAAACTTAGGAAGTTATTACATAAACGGTCCCACACTAGCGACAGCTACAGGAGTGTATACTGATGTTAATTTACGGTTCTGTGCCCCTAATGGTTTCTATAGTGATGGTGATGTTGTCAGGGAGCAGTTAAACTGCACCTTACTCCCTGCTTCAAAATGTGATGGCTGCGTATGCCTATGCCCTATAAATATAACATCCCCTATTCAACAAGGAGGATATAGTCTTGGCGTGGGATTAGGCACAGGAACAGGAGCAGTCATTGTTACATTCAGTCCCGGAGTTGTCCCTTGTGGTATAAGAGCTGAGTACGATGGAGTTCGGTATAATGAGTTGAGCTCTCCTCTCGATGGATATCACTCTGCGACAGGGACTAAGATAACTTACTTAGGCTCCAACGCTCCATCCTGTATAACTCCACTTCCCATAACAGGAATTATAGATTCATACAAGTATGATTACAGTGATTGCTCGACTCCTGCCTTCGTTGGTCCTGATGGAAACTTGTCGGGAGATATAGATTCAGGTCAAGAATCTTTATCAGCAGGAAACCCGTTGGGTTGTGTTATGGTAATACCAAAGATAAGCCCTACTCCGTCTATATTAGACTTGACATTAATTAGCCCATGTGCAACATCTCAGTTCACTGTAGATGTAGCTTGCCCTCTAGCACTAACCCCTTTCTCAGGTGGGCTTCGTGGTCCGGGACCACCGGGCTCAGGTGACTGTACAGGCTTGCTACCTGAAACTTTTTACAACGCTCCTGTAACGGGTGCGGCAGGAGCTCCTGCATTATATGATTGGATATTCACAGACCCTAACGGTCAGCTCCCTGTAACAGGTGTACAGTGGATTGAGATAGCAGGAAGTAATTGGATAGAGGTGGCAAACGGAGTGGTTGTAGACTTTCAAGCTTGCATCCCGTAAAATAAAATTATGGCAGAATATACATTAACATACAGCGCAGGGGTTGAGGGTTGGCCCTCATTCTACTCATACGTCCCTGATTGGATGATTGGGATGAACAATTACTTTTACACATTTAATGGTGGAAATATTTATCGTCACAACACAAATGAAGTTAGGAACAACTACTATGATACTCAGTATACATCTAAACTGACAAGTGTATTTAATGACTTGCCACTACAAAATAAATTATTTAAGACGCTCAATCTAGAGTCTGATACTGCGTGGACTGCTACCATGCAGACAGATATACAGACCTCAGGATTTATAGAGGCAGATTGGTTTGAGAAGAAGGAAGCCTCGTGGTTTGCTTTTGTAAGAAACTCGGAGGTTGCATCAGAGCAACTTGCGCTACGCTCTCTAAATGGCATAGGTAAGAGCGCAGCTATAACAGGGCCTGTAGCAGCAACTGTGGTAGACTTCTCCATATCCCCATTGGTATCAATTGGTAGCATACTTAGCGTTGGTGATGTTTTCTATTATTCATTACCGCCAACTTATGACACGCCTGTACTACTAGGTACGGTTACAGCTATCAATGTAGATTTACCAAGTTCTGTGAATCAGGTTGTTGTGGATGCTACATTAGGTACAGTGCCACTAATCTCAGACCCTTACTGCTTCTACATAAAGAACTCAATTGCTGAGTCGCATGGAGTTCTAGGACACTACTGCCTGTTTGAGGTGGAGAATACTGACACTACTGCTACAGAGCTATTCGCTGTGGAGTCGGAGGTAATGAAAAGCTATCCGTAAAATACTTATCTTTGTTTGAAATGGAGCTAACCTTAAGACCCTTGCAAGATGGAGACTATGATGACATATTGTCCCATTGGTGGGACAGTTGGGGTTGGGAAGCTCCAAAAAAAGACTTCTTACCTGACAATGGCAATGGGGGTATTATAGTATTAGATGGAGAAACTCCTGTATGTGCAGGGTTCATATATATAACAAACTCAAAGGTGGCTTGGGTTGATTGGATTATATCCAACAAGGATTACAGAAGAAAACCTCAGCGAGCTCAGGCCATAAGAATGTTAGTTGAGTCTCTAACGGGAATAGCTAGAGCTACTGAAAATAAATACGCTTACGCATTGATTAAAAACAAGCCGCTAATAAATGTTTATAGCGACTTAGGTTACACTAAGGGAGATGAGTACGTGGGAGAAATGATAAAATCACTTTAATATGGCAGGATTTACAGCAATAGCGGCAGGAGTAGGATTAGCGACTACAGCAGCAACTACCACAGCTTCATTTATACAAGCAGGCAAGCAGAGAGAGGCTCAAGATGCCGCAGAGGCAGAGGCTGCGAGATTTGTAAAAGAAGCTAGAGCTAGGCTAGATGTAAACTACTATGAAGGATTATCAATTGCTAAAGAGCCTTTTGAGTTGGCTAGGGAGCAGGCGTTGGTTCAAGGTGCTATGGGTGTCGAGGCAGTCCGAGAGGCAGACCAAAGAGGTGCTGCTGCAGGAGTTGGAAGGATTCAGATGGCTCAGGAGCAAGCAGCCGCAGCTACACGAGCAGACATGTCTCAGCAAATGCAGAGGCTAGAAGAGATTACAGCTCAGGAAGAAGCTAGGCTTGAAGGTGAAAAAGCTTCGCTAGATTTAGCTGAGGCTTCGGGAGCGCAGCTCGCAGCAAGAGATGCACAAGAAGCTAGGCAGCAAGCTATACAGCAAGGAATGGCAGGCGTGACAGCTATGGGGGCTCAAGTAGCAGCAATGCCTGAGTTATACGGAAGTAAAGGACGGAGAGATGGACAGAGAGATGCCGCTTGGTACGAAAAACAACAAAAGAAGTGGGGTGAAGAAAAGACTTGGGCTCCCGAAAGTTGGGCGGCAACTAAAACTGCTCGTGATAATAGGCTGTTAAATCCAAATCTTCCTTATGACGAGATTACTAATCCTTACGTTGTAGGGCAAGGAGACAGTAACACCCCAATAACACTCGATTGGTGGGAGGAGCAGCTTACGCCTCAATATTAATACAACAATAGATGGGAACTTATTACGGATACGCAGAAAGAGAAGTAGAGAATCAGATAGATTGGTCTAAGGTAGGAAAGGATGTTTCAGACATGCTTGCTACTGAGACTCAGCTCAGAGAGGAGAAGAAGGCAGAAATAGAAAAGGCTACTGAAGAGTATGGAAAACAACTATCTGAATTTCCTGTAGGTTCGGATGCTAAGACTGCCAAAAAAATGGCAGGGATGACTGATGAGGCTCAAAAGATACGATTAATGCAAGACAGGCTGTTAAGGAGTGGGAAGATTAGTGTAAAGCAATACAACATGATGAGGCACAACACAACCTCAGGCACAAATCAGATGTTTGACTTCGTTGATGAATACACTGCTCGTTTTGATGAGTTTAAAAAAAGGACAGAAAAAGGTGTTAATTCACAATTTGAAATAAAAGACGCAGAGCAGCTTGGAACATTTTCAACCTTTAGAGATGTCTCACCACAATTTAACCATGCTACAGGAGAACTATTTCTTGCTCAAATAGATGGCGAAGATTCTGAAGGTTATAGCTTCTCAACATTACGAACAATGTTGTATAATGAAGTTGACAAATTTGATGTCATTAAAGTTTCAGATGACATAGCAAAAACTTACGCTAAGACATTTAAGATAGTAGACCCTGACGGCAAACTACTAACTATTGATGATATTAGGCAGCAGCCTAATTACGAAAAAACTATTGGTAAATTTGCTGATGCTGAGCTAGATGGTAATCCTTATGCTTCAGGGAGCGTTCTTGTTGATTTTTTATCAGCAGAGGGTTATAAGGTTTCTGATAATGGAGGAGCAAAGGATGTAAAAACGGTGTGGAATGAAGACCTCCAAAAGAAAGTCCCTGAATTAACTCCTGCTCAAAAAGAAGTAGCTAAAGAAGCCCTTATTTCTTCAATCGAAGCATCTTTCCAAAGAGTAGAAACGCCTAAGCCTGAAAAAACAAAAAGTACATACAAACCTCCTGCTAGTCAAAAGATAGACATTACAAAGACCAACCAAATGAAGAAGCTTTACCAAGCTAAAAATCAAAGAGAGGTCAAAGATGCTTTATTGGCTCTAAACCAAGACAGGTTTACTTCGTTTGATTTTAAATACCACGCTAAAGTTGGTAGTGAACCTGCTTATTATGAAATACTTGGAATAAATGTTGATGACTCTACTGAAATAGTTGTTGGAGAAATTAGAGCAGGGGTAGGAGAATTTGATAATCTTATAACCGGCTCAGGCACAGACTTGGCACAGGTAAAAGATATAGAGACGGCTAGGAAGAAAGGTGCGTTTACGGGGGATGAAACCGTAGGAAGTATTTGGAAATTTGATAAAGATTCAAAAATACCTAGCATTCCTGTTGATGTCGGTATAGCGAGAGAACAAAAAAGAACTGCGGATAATAAAGCTTCTTTAGAAGCAGCATTGGGACAGGGGGATAGCTTCGCAGGCGTTACGGCACAGGCAGACTTTGTTAAAAAGTTTAACGACATGCCTGCCATCAAAGCTTCTAGCTTCAGATTAACAGCAACAGGGGGCAAGATTGATTATAACTATGTTTCAATAGTAGATAGCAACAACCAACTTGTCACAGGTATCGACATCGGATTTGAAAATGCAGGAGAGACTAGAAGTGATGGTAAGTTTTATGTTGGAGAAGACCCTAAGGGGGCTTATGATGCAATAGCAAAATACATATTAGATAACCAAGACCCTTCAGATATGGGGGAAATAACAGTACCTTAATGGAAGACATAGAAGAGTTATACAATAGGCTGAGCGAGATTGACGATACCTTTCAGTCAAGATACAATAGAGAGCAGTTCAGTCAGAAGATGTCTGAGCAAGACTATGTAAACAAGCTATCTGATTGGTCTAAGACCTATGCTCCTGAGCTCACCTCACAGATTACATTGCTAAAAAAAAAAGATGGCACTTCTCAAGAGGTCGCTACGGATACCTTACAAGAGGAGACTACTTCATCGGAGCCTGCAAGGTTAGAAGATAGGGTTTCGCAATGGATGCCTGCTCCCACCAAAGAGGAGGTTCAAGCTCAAAGAGAACAAGAAGATGTCTTAGGTCAGCAAGCCCAAGAGGAGTTGGTGTCTCAAGATGAAAGAGCGAATATACCTGATGCGGAAGATGAAAAGTGGGCAGGCTACAGGGCTACAGAAGCTAGAAACAAGGCTACAGACGCTAGAAAAAGGGTAATAGATACGCATCGAGAGAGGTATAGAGTCGGACTACAGAAATCTCAAAAAAACATATCAGATAGTGATTCTAAATTTTTATTTACACGAAATGAAGA
>PDMW01040921.1_pt1 | contig 12611 bp, 6 predicted proteins | sample 1515511 | NCBI WGS metagenome assembly PDMW01 (sample SAMN07343023, study PRJNA328102) | Marine metagenome, whole genome shotgun sequencing project. | biome: marine; feature: bay; material: water; isolation source: viruses from water sample < 0.22 micron filtered, nuclease treated, low... ... | reverse complement strand
ACCTAACTCATTCGGTGCGTCAGGTGGCTTCAAGCTAGCTTTATTACCTGCAATAGGGGTTGTATATGTAGTAGAAAGAACTTCACTAGTAGTTATAGGTTTATTCTTACCCTCTACATGAAAATTAGATACTACAATAGTACCATTAGCATTACTAGATGTTAACGGTTTACAGAATGTAACACCTGGTCTATATCTTGTGAAAGCATTAATTTGTGGCCCGGCAATATCAGCTTTAAGTAAGTTAGTATAGAAGACATCGCCTTGAGCTTTATAATCAACTTGAAGCTTTCTACCATAGTTACCAAGACGTGCTCTTAGTGTTTTAACCCCACTATCTGTAAGATTGAATGCACTTATAGTCTCGTTAATATTAAGATACTTATATGGATTAGTTGCGTCTGTTGCTAGTTGACGAGATGAATCAACTCCACGAACTGATATACTATTTAATTTACGTGCAGTAGGATCGATACCATCTCTAGTAGAGCTATCTGCATATACCTTCGGTAGAGCGAAGCTACCTAAACTATCTAAACCTATACCTATAATTGCACCACTTAGTGCATCATTCGCATCGGCTGCGAAGCCTGTAACAGCACCGGTATATCCTAAATCAGTACCATTACCTCCACCATTAAATGTTGTATATGCATTTTGCAAGAACATACAAAAGCCTATCTCGTCAGAAGCTCCCCAGTTACTTAATTCATAAGTAAATGACCAAGTAATATCAAACTCGGGTGATAAACCTTCTTCGAAAATTGCTACTGATGTAGCAGATAGTGGTAGATTAGACATTAACACCTATATTTAATCTGGTGTATGTCAGATACAAGTATAATAAATAGAATTTACATTCCCCATTCGAATTTAACTAATCCATCTACAGTATTGTATTGCGAACCACCGGCACCTCCTGAACCTGCACCTGGTACACCTTTACCTCCACCCCAGAAAGAAGCAGCTCCTGTAGCTTCCTCATCCCCTTCATCAACATCAAGACCACCAACGCCACCTGGTATAATATAGCCACCTATGATTCGCGGATCAGATGTATTTAAAGTGCCAGAGGATGGTGAAGCTGATGGATGTCCAACTGGTAATATAGGTCCATTACTAATCATAAGATTTGTAGCTCCAATAGCAATTTTACTTAAATTACCCGCGGCGGCTGAAGAAGTAACACCTGCGCCAACAGTTACAGTAACTGTAGTACCAGGCTGGCAAGAAAGTATACCATAAACAGTTGCAGCAGCGTTACCCGACCAACTAGCTCCTTTAGATCCAGAAGCTGTAACCCAAACTTTTGTATGTTCAGCTACGGTTGTAAATGTACTCGTACCTGCAGAAGTAACAGTCGTAATACCTGGAGGAACTGGACCAATCTTAATTGCACCAGCTAGCGTATTTATAGGAACTCCATTACCTACTGGTGCATTATTGTTAGAAGCAGTTAACCCACCGTTGATTGTTAATGTAGAAGTAACTACTGCATCAGGTAGCGCTTTAATATAATAACTTACTGCTTTAGTTGTGTACGTAGCACCGGTAGAGTTAAGGGTACCATTACTAAAACTTTCTACATCCTCCTGTCCTACATGTACAACGTCCTCATAGTTAGGTAAGTTAAAGTTATTACCAGAACCACCATACTGCGCACCGATAATACTTGAAAGGACACCGTAGGTTGTATTAGATACAGATGAACCATCGCAAAGTAGCCACCCAGCTGGAAATGCTTTACCACTAGCAGCTGCCATTATAGTACCAACTGGTATAAAGGCACTAGAGGAATTTACATAAAACTGACCTGTATTAAGCGGTGCAGACCATGAAAGTTGTCCGGCAGAATCAGTGCGTAGAAATTGATTATTAGCAACTGCACCTACTGGGAAGTTATAATTAACATCGTTAATATTGAGCTTTTCTGGTAGCTTAAGATGAGTATCGTTTTTAACGTTAATTCTATCAGTTAAGATCTGCGTACCACTTAATGAGATTCTACCAGCTACTAATTCAAGTGAATTACCAAGAGCATCGTTATCAAAGTTATTTGCTGATAGCGTACCTACTCTTATAGTACCATTTACATCATCAATAACAATTGAACTATCGTATGCTGCTAATACTTGTGAAGCTTTTACCCATGCTCCTTCCCATAATGTGTATAAAGCTTTACTTGTTGTATTAAAAGCTATATCACCGTCTTCTGCACCAGCACTTAAAGCTGAATGATCAGAAGCAGTACCTAAGAACTTATTACCAGTTACAATACCACCAGATGTTGATGCATCACCAACAAATAAACGTTTATTATCTGTAGTATAACCTAACTCTCCTTCATCAAGTGTTATATTTTGACGATCAAGATTTCCACCACGTCTAACAAGAAGTTTTAATAGAGTGTTTTCAAGAATTTCAATTTTATTAGACATAGTATATTTTATGAGTATTTAAATACCGGGATTACAAGGTTACCGCAAGTTCCAGAGCTGATATCAATAAAGCCGGCGGATGATAGTACTACTGCAGCAGCGGTTGTATTATTACCTGACATCGCGCAAATTATAGTTTGATTAGCACTAGTTTTTGTAAGCAATGATCCAAAATACATACCACCACAACTTGATGTTTCTACTCCAGAGAAGTTTTGTTGAATTGTAGATGAAGTACTAGTAACTCTACCAAATTGGTCAAAGCATGTTGCATTGAAAGGTTTACTCTCACCTGCTCCAATAGTAGCCATACCTAAAGTATTAGAAGTTACTACTAGTCCATTTGTAACAGTAGATGCAACTAGTGCACATGCACAAACTGTATTACATGGTGCATTGCAGAATGCTAATTTACCGAAAGGTAGTCCAAATGAATTAGAAGTAAAAAGACCAACTGGTTCTACTCCCCCACCACTTAAACCATTACCAATACAAGTTGCAGGTATAGGTGCACCTAACACACTAAGTTGTCCTGTAGTTGAATTTACTCTAATAGATGTCCCATCAACAGCAGCTGAAAGCCCTTGAACTGGGTTAAGAACAATACCACCGTTAGTAGCTACAACGTCAGAATTTAATGAAGTAGCAGAAATAGCACCAGTAACAACATGTAGCTTATTGTTAACATCATAGCTAATAGATGCAGTATCTGTTTGCGATCCTATGAAAGCCCAACTAGAAAGTAGGGAAGAATCAGTACCAGAGAGTTGATATAGCAGGTTATTTTCATAAACTAAATCATTTTGAACAGCTTGAGCTAATGAAGTTTTTGCACTTGAAGTAAGAGGTGCATATACCAAATTTCCAGCTACATGACCCCCTGGTGTAAATCCATCACCTACCCAGACTCTTTTACGATCTGTAGTATAGCCCATTTCACCTTGTTCAAGTGTAACAGTCTGACGCTGCACGTCAGTACCTCTTCTTAATTTTAGTTTTACGATTTCAACGTCTGGCATTTTTTTAAATTGTTAAGATGTTCTTTGCCATACATACAATCCGAATGATGGTGGCATATTATTATGTGGTGTTCCGCTTCCTGTAGAAGCTGAGGTAAATGTATTGACTGCGCCTTGTCGGCCAACAGCATCTCGTTGCTGGTTATTGGAAACACCCTGCCCGAAAAAATCACCATCAATACCAGCATTATTACTAAGTTGGTCAAGAGCATGACTATGTGAAGCTAGCTCAGCTGTAGTTAGTGGGTGGTTATATTTACCAGTTGTGTCATTACCTGCAGGTATTGTTTTAGCTTCAGTACCGTCATTACCAGCACCTTGCCCAGCTATAAATCGACCGGTCGCGATTTGTACCCAGGTCGTACCGGTAAATCGAGATCCTGGGTTAGTATTGTCTTGTGAAAATGTAACAGACCCAATAGGGTAAATTGCTTCAGCAATAGCAGTTTTAAAAGCATCACCAAGTGGACCATCAACATCAATACCTTTACCTGCTTGACCTACCTTAAGAGCGCTTTTATTACCAAAGCCATCGTAGACATCTTCTTGTCCAGTAGCTGGTAACGCTGCACCTTTCGCATGCAGCACACCAACGTAAGTATTGCTGATGTTAGTATTAGTTAAGGAAGTACTTGCCATATGTATATTTATGTCAATGGCAGTATTAGGCAATCAAATATTTGTTAAAGCATCTTTATTAAATACAGGTTGTACATCAGCTTCAACATTTACTTGCACTGTATTCATTATCTTTTGCTGTAAATTAAAAATTAATTCAAAACACCTATTTAATGTACCAGTTAAATTTTCCTCGTTCCCATGCACATACAGATTTTCTATCTCTTGATTAAGTAATTGCTTAAAGTCAATTTCATAGTTATAATCGTCCAACTCGAGAATATCATTAACAAATTTACCAGTAAATCTACCAATAATGTTGTTTTTAATAGCAATTGTATCATTAATAACTTTAAACAGCTCAGTATTAACAACAGAATTCTGTATAAAGCTATCTGTATTCAAAGAAAATGCTGCACTACCATAATTATTGTAGTTAACATCCTTTATTACTCGTTGATATGCATTTTGGGTAGGTTCATTAAAGAAAAATAGTCTACCAGTAGTTAGCATAATGGCACGATCAGAAGAACTCACACCAGGGAAAATAGAGAATGATGTAATTTTGTCATCCAATAGACCGTCAACAGCAGCTGTTGTTGGAATACTAGAAGGAGCAGCATCAGTCGCTTGATTTACATTTTCAACTTCAATTTCAATACCTAAATTCCATATGAAATCAGCATTAGAATAATCTATATTAATAAAATTCCATCTATTATTAATAGTATTAACTTCTACTTCTTTATTTTCAAGAACTTCTTCTAGAGCTATTTCTTCTGTTGTTTCAGTAAAATCGAGTAAATATAAACGCTGTGTTCTAAACTTACCAATTATTTCAACTGGACGCGTTTTAAATTTTTTGTAAACTGTCTTATCTGTACCAAAATACCAATAATTACTATCCGTACCAGAGAAAGTTAATGAATTAATTGTTTCATTTAATCCTAATGTATCATTTAAAGTAAACTTCTCACTAAAGCGATAATTATCACCACTAAATCTATATAAGAATGGAGTTCTAATAGTAATTTTATTTGTAGTAATATCTCTATATGTTATAACATAAAGCGAGTTAAAGTCAGGATCAAATCCCATAGCCCCAAATGTTTCCTTTCCAAGTTCAATAGATGTTATTCGAGTTATAAAGTTAAAATCACCATCGAAAATCTTAATGTTTTTGTTACCAGAGTCTAAAACAGCTAATTGAGAACCATTAGCTGCTAAGAAAGTTGGTCTTTTAAATTTAGTCTGTCGAGTGGCACCACCAAATCCCCCTACTAACTCTAAATAGTTTCTTCGAAATCTTAAAGAACTATCATTATTACTGTAACCAGCTATATCATATTTTAAAACTACATTATTACCTGTGTCTGATATGTATAAGAAATCTTTTGTAGATGTAATACCTCCTAATTCATTAAAAGATAGATCATTATTTTGACTCTCGTAACCTGTAGTATCTTCAACTACAGTAAGCGCAGTATTATTACCTGTTAAACAAAGTAAATTAGTTTTAGTTATCGCAAATAATGAAAATTCACCACTTAGCGGTTCGATATTAGTTTGCGCTGTTGCTGCAACCACATTGCCAAATGCACTTAGGTAATTATTGTTTTCAAACCTACTATTAGCAGAAAAAGCTGGGGTTGAGCTATCTGATATTCCTATTTGAAACTCGGTTGCAGATACTGATGATACTGATGCGTAGCGTAGGCTAGTGGCAAAAGGTAGCTTATTTGATGGTATAAACAATTTAGAATATACGTATGTATTATTCTCTCTCAACTTATCTAACTTAAATTTAAATAACTCATAATTAAAATTATCATTTAAAGCAAATAAACACTCATTTTGGGTATTGGGTAACTCTAAGTCGAAATCTGCAACTACTCTATCTCTAAAATAAGAAGTGTAAAATTGATCTGTTCTATAAGTACCTTTAGGTGTAAGTGTTTTGCCAGTACTCACTTCCTTTGCTAGACCATCAACGGTTTCAGCAAAACCATAAAAATCACTACCAGTTAATGTAAACATATCACCGGATGTGTAAATCTTTTTGTAGCTATAATAATTAGGAATTGCCATGATCAATGAATGTTATGTTATTAATTTTAGTACCTACTGGTAAAAACTGCTTAGCTTCTGCTAATATACTAGTTTTAATTTGATCTCTCACAATAGAGTTTGTAAGATTAAGATCTCTTACAACTATATCAATTAAGTTAGAAGAATTATTTCTATTAAACTTAAAGAATTGCTGTATCTCAGTTTTTGATGTTCGCTGACCACCTGGTAAAGATAATGTAATATCATCAATATCTTTAGTTGAAAGGTAAATTGCAAATATCTCTTCTGTGCTAATAGCTCTATCGTAAATAAATGGATTACGTACAATCAGATCCTTAGAGTAGTAATACTTAGATTGTTTCAAGTAAGTAGCAAGATCAAGATTACTCTGAAACCCGGTTGATCCTATAAAGAACTGATCGGAGAAAATATCTTGAATTAAATACTTTCCTGGTTGAAAGGTTTGATTTTCATATAGATCTCCGTTTATATACAAAGTAGAATTACCTTGTAGACTATCAAGCCTATAAGTAAAGTTATAAAACCCTGGCTCGAAAGAGCTTGGTTGGAAAGATATGGTCTGATTTAGAACATCTTCAGTATCTAGATAATTTCTTAAACTTAATTTAAAGTCTATAGATGTATTATCATAAATTCGATTAATAGTATTATAGTTAGTAAGATTATTTTGACTTGTATTATCACATAGATAAACACCTGATAGAGCTGCAGCTGTTAATGTAGGAAACAACCCTTTTGCTAAATACATGTTTTTATCACTTCCTTCAGCAAGAATTACCGGGTATTGATATTGAACACCTTCAATATATTCATTAACCCAATCAATAGATGTGAATGCACCACCAGATAATGAAAACGTAGTATCATTAAAAGGTATTGGTATACTAATATCCCCTATACTACCAGATAGTAAAAATACAGCGCTAGTATTATGTATAAAATATTTATCTGTAGTTAAAGTTACAATTGTATCATTTAAAATATTAAAGTCAACGATTTGGTCATTCGATTTAAGAAACGACTGCGGTCCAAAATCTATATTATGCTTAACTATAAAATTACTTACTTTGTAAAAAAATGTATTATTGTTTTCCCATTTAGTTTTTGAACCTGGCAACTTATAAATTGTATCATTGTAATCTACTACATTATCATACAAACACATTTCATCCTTATAGACATCAAACTCTGTAGAAGAAAGAGCAGATACAGACATAGTGTTAATATTCATCCGAGTAGTCTTTTGATCAGAAGATATAAAGTCAATATGATCATGCTCCATATGTGTACCATAGTAATCTAAAATACCTGAACCACATTCAAGCTTAATCTTATTACCTTGAGTATTTACTTTATAATATATATTACCAGCAGTTGCAACAATATAATCATCTAATGCACTTCTCTTGAAAACATGTTTAATTTTTGTTTTAAATTCTACTTTGTTAAGTAATACAAAGTCCGTATTGTATATATACAAAGTATAATCTCCAACAACATGTATAAATGGCGTTACTGTCTGATCTTGAAAAATACCAAATCCTCTGTTAGTATTATTACCAATTAATTCAAAACCATAATTAACCGCAGGATCTAGATACATATCGAAGTTCAAGGTAAATGATTTAGAGTCATTAATTGCATCTTGAACATTAAAACTGGTATAGTTACTACCATTAAAAGTTAATTCCTTACCGGTGTAATCTACACAAATATTTTCTGATTCACCCCTTACAATTTTAGATGTGATATAGCTATCATACGATGATATTAAAGGAGCAGACGAATCGATAATTTCTGTAATATCCGCGCTACCGATACGTTGATATTTAATATCGATATTAGGTTCAATAGCCGCATCACTCTTTTTATCGAAAAACTTTTCTCTCGCTAGAACAGCATCTGCAACAGATAAATCAACACCATCAACACTATCATTTAACGCAGGCGCATATCGAGCTGAACTTGAAAGAGCTGCTGTTTTTGTAATTTTATCAGGGTAGTAGTATCTATCAACCCAGATACCAGTTTCTTCTAATGAACTACCAGATAGCCAAGTACATAAATACCTACCATTATCATATTGAGTAGAATTTTGCCGTTTAATAAAAATCTTATCTGAAAGCTGTGGTGTCGGTCCAGCAAAAGCACCATTATTTACAAATGTAGAATCATTTACATTTAATTTAGTATAAGGGTAAGTTGAAGATGGTGCTTGGAAGTAAGTATCCGTGCCATTAGTAATAAATACATCTTTATTGTAAAAGGTGTAATTTAGTATAGGATTTGTTAATCCTCCTTCCTGATCATTACCTAAATAGAGGTTGTTATAATCTCTATTTTCATAACCAGGCAATCCATAAGGAGTATCAATTAAATTACTACCACGCTTAATGAAGTTAAATTCAGATCTACTAGTGTCAAGAGCAAAGTAGTTAATAGGCATCTTATCACTAGATATTGTATTATAGTTAGTGATAAACATATACTGACCATTATCATCAAATGAACTCCGCTGGGTATTAAGAGTTAAATTAGATGCATTTTTTGAACTATATGAAATAAAGCTATTATTAAGAAACTGCTTGTTAGTATCAAGGTTATAATCAATATTAATTAAATTATTAAAATCTCTATTTAAACCAGAAGGTTGTAGAGGAGCCATGATAGGTACTATACCAGTGGGTATAGAACTTAACGTAAAGATGGTAAGGGTTGTACCAATAGTTTTAAATAGCTGTAAGTAACCATCATCATCTAAATTATATCGGAAAACATCATTTCGCTCTTGTGTTATTTCTTTATAATTATCGGTATTTTGATAGAAAACAAACTCTCCACCTGATAGAGACACACCAGAGTAATTAAGATAAAAATCAAATATACCATTATTATGCTTAATTCTTAATAAATTATTATTAAGTGCTTCTATTTCGAAAAAGTAATTATTACTAAATGAATTTGCTGCATTAAAAGGACGTACACCGAGAGGTTTTTGTTGGTCCGTCGCGACCTCACCATCAGAGTTAAAAATATATAGATATTGATCTTGTTCCCCTAAAGCTCGTTGAAATCCTAACTTGGTAACAAATGATGTACTCTCATCTCCAGCTATACTAGATAGTTGCAAAAAATCAGAAAGCTTACTTTTGTTAGTGATATGGAAGGATGTATAGTTATTAATTTTACTATCTTTTGCGCCTGATAGAGCGGTAATATTATTTACCTGAAATCCTTGCTCTAAAACACTGTCATACTGATCTAGTGTGACAAATCTATCGTCATATTCCCCTGTTGGGAAAGAGATTGAACTAACAGATTTTGTATATGAAGAACTCATTATACTTATTTAATCTGGAAGCTAGTTGTTGCAATCAATCTTTATCGAAGAATGTAGTATAGGTTCTCTTATTAAATCTAGATTGTAGGTTAGCAATAGTATTTGATGCAGATGTGCCGATCATTTGAGTATTAAGGATACCAAGTTTTTCAATACTATCATAGTATGATTCTTTCAATAACCTAATTGGTTGAAAGATATTAGCAAAAAAGCCATCATTGAAATATATAAGAAATTGAACACTCAGACTTGTTACTTGCGTGCTTAGAGTAGGGGTATATGTATGCTCATATTCTTCTAGAACACTACCACCAATTTTACCATAAAGTACTTCATTTAAAATAGATTGCTCTCTATAATCATAAACAACATCTCTTTGATAGTACTCGATATTACTATTATCACCCCAGTTAATATCTAATGTAAGAGCTTTGCTCTTAGATTCATCAATACCTGTAAGTACAAACATTATAGACGGTGCGCCTTTAAAAGTAACTTCTTCTAAAGTTGCAGATATAGATGACTGAAGCGCTGTCCCACTTAAAGCAGGTAATTTAATAAAAATATTTGACATTAGATTGTAACAGTAAAATTGTTAGTATTGCGTGTGAATGCTCCGGAGTTAGCTGATATAGAGCCAAACATCGAACTTAATCCAAATGTGGTTGATCTTAATATATCATCATCATCTTCATATTTGTAAATACTTTGTAATGTTAGATCATTATCAACCTGCTTAAATGATACATCAATAAAATGTGACATGTCATTAAGATCATTTACAATGTATGTTAACTTGAATATATCATTTTTCTTATTATACGCTATCTTCGGTGTATGAACTTCTTCAATTGTATAGTTTCTCAAAGCGCTTAAACCTAAGCTTAATGCCGCTGTATTAACGTTAAATACACTTAAAGTGGTAGATGCAGTATCAGATGGATAAACTTTATTTACTTTATTATCTAGTATAGAGTATTCATAAATCTCCGGGTAAACTGTAAGATTATTTTTAGGTGAAGCTTCACAGCTATTAACACCAATAGTTTGAAATCTGGCAAAGTATACCTTACCAGTACCTTCTACATAAAACCTATTTGAGAACGTTTCTGCGCCTACAGAGCTACTTACACTATATAATGTGTTAACTGTACTCGGCTTATTAAATTTAGAATCTTTATACTCAATCTTATCTATTAATAGATTAGATTTAGTTTCTAAGAAAATAGTATTTTGTATAATATCAAAATCTAGTAAAGCTAGATTTATATCTGTCTGAACACTAGTTGAGTACTTTTGAAGTATGTTTGAAAGTGCAGTAGAGAGTGGTTGAGAATCAGAATAAGCACCATTCTTTACATATAATCTACCATCCAAGGCTTTACGCTCTTCAGTCGTAAGAGTTAGATCTTGAGAAGATAATGTTGATAATACAGTAGCACCACGAGGATCAGGGTTATCTAGATATCGATAATTATCTGAATAGATAAAATCATTAGGTAGATTTACTTCATCTGTAAAGAATCCACCATCGTAATTAGTATAAGGGTCTCCTGCTGATAGGTAATATCGGATATCTTGTGTAAAGTCGATTTCAACATCCCCTGTAGCAAGAAGAAAATCTGCTTCAGTTGTAATATCAGATAGCGGAGTCTGATCAGTAGTTAAGACAACCTCTTCAGGAAAGGTACCTTCTGCAAGAACTGTGTAATAGTAATTTAGTGGTGAAGGAAAACCTGGACCTATTCCAGATATTGGATTAGGTAACTCACTACCATCAAAAAAGGTAAATGCTCCACCATCACGCCAGAACGGCTTAAGATTTCTAGTCTTCTTAATAAGATTTTGATAAGGTGAAAATTCTCTAAAATATAACGTTAAAAATGTGTTTAACCCCTGATATCCGTTTGTATTAGCTGTTAATCCAGACCTAATAGTATCACCATTTACACTAGCCGTACTATAGTTAAAATTATAACCTTCATTTATATCCCAAAAAGTATGACCATCTAATAATAAGTTTTTAATATAGTCTTGATCTGTAATTCTTGGTTGTAGTGGTGTATACTTAAGTAAAGCATATTCATTACCAAAAATATCTGTTTGATATTTATCAATAACTCCTTGATCAAACAGATCCGTAAAGTTTAGCTTATAACTAATATCATTTAACTCTTTTAATTGAGTGCTATTACGTTCTTTTGTAGTATATGGCTCAAAAGTAGTAACTTTATTTGTAATTTTTGGATCACCAGAAGCTATACCACTAGAAACGTTTCTTACATTATCACGGTAATCAAACTTATAGTAAACCGGGTAACTACTAACCGGGTTAACTGATACATTACCATACTTATTTGGATCTGGAAAAATAACAAATTCGTTGCTTAAAGCGGAAAGATTAATTGAATACGTGTAGGTTTCAGCTTGTAACTTAAATAAACCTATATTATCTGGTTTAAAGTTTAACCCTATATCTCTCAATAATCTAACGTCATTTGACTCAACTTGTGATGCATCTGCACCTAATAGGTTTAATGCATTTGAAGTTGGATTATCAGCAGCAATTAATAATCCAGATGTAGGTGGGGTAGTGGTAGTATCTATATAGTAGATATCTGTACCTAAATACTTCTTAATTAACGACCGCTTAAGACTATATACTTCTGCTAAACTAAGACCACCGGTTTTATATGCATTAGTTGCTTGAACAAGCTCATTATCTGGATTACATATAGCATCAAACTCCTCTGGCGTAACAGCTGGTGGATTAATTTTAAAGGTTCTAATAGCACCGATAAAGTTTTCTTGACCAGTAATAGCTTCAATCGCGAGAGGATCTAAATAATATTTTGTATCTATATTATTAATATTATTAGCTTCACCATCGGATGGTAAATCAAAATAATCACCATATACGTCAACAAATTCTTCTATCTCTATACCCAGTCCACTTACTGAAGCGGCAATAGTAGCAGTTTGTACTTCTTTTGAATCTTCTGCTGTAAATATAAAATTATAAATATTATCGAAAATTGCTTTTTCAACACCTGTAGTGCTTCCCTTAAGCTTATTTCTATCAATAACATACTTACCTTCATCTCT
>PDMW01066035.1_pt1 | contig 12629 bp, 12 predicted proteins | sample 1515511 | NCBI WGS metagenome assembly PDMW01 (sample SAMN07343023, study PRJNA328102) | Marine metagenome, whole genome shotgun sequencing project. | biome: marine; feature: bay; material: water; isolation source: viruses from water sample < 0.22 micron filtered, nuclease treated, low... ... | reverse complement strand
CTGCCGGTACTGTTGACATCTACATCCCAGCGGCACACGAATCCCAAGTAGACTTCGGTGTTGGTTCGACGCTCATGGTGCTTGGACAACCATACATCAGCCGTGACAATGAGGCTCGCCTCGTCACTACCGGCTGGTGGTGTGCTGAGTCGATGGCTGTTTCGGCAGACCTCGAAGACGCAAACACTGAGGGGTGGGACTGATGGCTTGGGCGAAGAGTGAACAACCAGCCGCAAGCAAGGGTCAGCAACCTACCTATGGTGCTGACTACTACAAGGCCCTGTTCGAGAAGAAGCGTGAGAACCACGCTCCTATTCGCATGGCCCTCGTTGGCAAGGAGAACACGGCTAAGACCGGACTCTCACTTGACCTCGCACTCAAGCATACGGACAAAGAAATCATTGTCCTCGACTGCGACAACTCAGCGCAGAACACTGTGGACCTATTGCTCTCTAACAAGGTGAAGGGCGCAGACCGAATCCGTGTTATCCCGCTCATCGACGAGATGGATAATGCCATGTGGAACGCAGACAATACCACTAACTGGCTCGCAGTAGTCAAGAAGTTGGAATGGTTCACCTCCTACTTGGGTGAGCAACACGAGAACATTGGCGCAGTGGTCATGGATGGCGGCTCTACTTTCCTTAAGTGGTGTGAGTTCGTTATGACTGAGCGGTTGATTGAGCGTGGCGTTATCAAAGACGACAGCGACAACTTCAACCAAAAAGAATGGCGTGAGCGCAACCGTGTGTTTAAGGGTGTCCTTAACCGCTTGACTGCTCTACCAATCCCCTACATCTTCTTTACCTTCCACTTGAAGGACAAGAAGCAGTTCATGGATGTCGGCAACGGCACAAAGGCCATGATGAAGATTGGTGAGATTGTCGATTGGGTCGATGGTACCCAGCGATTTGTCAGCCAACAGATTCTGCTACGACGGTACACCAAGAAGGGTGACAAGACCGCTGGTGTCGAGGCTGACAAGAGCCTTAACGAAGGGGACTTCATCATCCGTGCTACTGTCAATGAGATGAAAGGTCGCAACATGGAGCACTTGGGCAAGCGATACGATGTCATGTCGGTCAAAGCCGGAAATGTTTCTTGGGAAGGACTACCATTCGGGTGGGAGTGAGATGGAACCTATTATCAAAGCACTCGAACAGATACAGATTCACTCGCAGATACTTGCGGTACGGCTCGATACCATGCAAGAGTCAATCAACCTACTAAGACAGCGGGTTTCCGACATCGAGAGTGAGGTTGAAGAAATTCCTAACCTCGGAAAAATTCTCGCCGCAGTGCAAGAACTGCAAGACCAATACGAGGCTCCAGCATCAGTGTTCACGCACTACATCTCGGGCGGTGTGCCTCGATGATGCTACCCCGCAAGGCTTTGGAGCAACTGCTCATGGCCACGCTACGGGAGCAGAATATCAACGGCAAGTCGCAAGACCAAGTTGCCGGGTGCGTCTTGTCCCTTTCGGATAATCGTGTCAGCACTACGAGCATTGTCAAGGATGGCAAGACCTCACTCGCTCGCTTCTCTTTTGAGTTGGGCGAGCATGAAGATGAAACCCTACCTGTCCCCGACATTAGGCGTATGCTTGGTGTTCTAAAGCACCACGACAAGGACTATGTTCACCTAACCCATAAGGACGGGAAGGTCGTCGTGAAGTCAAAGAACAAACAGACGACGATTACTGGTGGCTTTGATGCCAAGGCGTTTGCTAACAGTCAATATACTCTTGATGAGTGGCACAAGCAAGCCCAAAAGCGAAGTGAGCAAATTGTCAATGCCATGACCTACCACACTGCCGATGGTACGGTCATTCCCCCATTCTTTACGGCTGAGGTCGATGCCAGCGAATTGTACAGTGCGTTGCAGTGTGATGGCATGAACGGGCAGAAGTTGAACAGATACAACTTCGCCGTGACTGACAATGCACTCTCCGTGACCGTGGGAGGGCCCTTCAAGGGTCTGACTGAGGTTCACTTGGGTGACTACACTATGGACGACTTTGAAGCCCTCTACGAGGGTGGTTTGGAAAATGTCGCTAAGTACTACCGGGGCAAAATTAAATTGCGCTTCTTTGATTTCAAGGACTATGGGCAAGGTATTCGCCTACTGATGGCTATGGAAAATGGCGATTGGGTGTTCCAAGCGGGGGTTCTTTGATGACTCTTGGTCATAAATACGACTCTATCGCTGGATTCAGTATGCAACAAGTTGAGGAAACATGCGAGCATCCTGTGTTCAAACGCTGGATTTTTAGGGGCTCCGACAAAAGGCGCAGAATGCGTATTGTACTCTCTATGGTCATTCACCATGAAATGGATGAGGAACGGTGGTACACTACTGATGAAGTGAGGGCCTTGTGTCTTACGCATGATGCGAGAGGCGGCTCTTCTATGATGATGTCCAATGTTCGCATAGGCACACTAATGCGGGTTATGATTTCCCGTGAGGTTGTCGAGTTCCGTAGAGGGCTTGGCTCGAGAGAATACAAGAAGGTGAAAGAAAATGATAACATGGAAATGCCAAGAATGCAAGACTGAGAATAAAGCGACTGACCCGTGGGGCTTGGCAAGTGTGCTGAGTGACTCGCAGATTAGCACTGAGTGCACTGAGTGTGGCTCATTGCACCTAATCACGGTCAGTGTCAAGACGCTGAACGATAATTTTCGTACCAAGAAGTGGCTCACTAATGCCTATACTACCGAAGGATATACCATGGCGCAGATTGCCCGTATGTGCGGGGTCACGCCAATGACTATACAGAATTGGCTACGACGACATGACATCCCCACAAGGGGGCGAGGTCGTGGCAAAACAGGACAGTAAGTACGAAATCATTATGTGTTGCGATTGCGACAATATAATTCGTATCAAGTTGCTTAATGTCGGGCTGGCTGAATCCAGCAAGACCATTGACAACTTTATGACCTTCCACCCATGGTGCAAGTGCCTATGGGACGGATTGTGAACAGTTATATACTGCCGACAACACATGGCTTAGTATGATTGTGACACATGTTGGTGGACGGAAGGTAAGGATTCGCTCTCGTGACCCCGATACCCAAGAGCGCAAGGACTATGTGGTCGAAGCATATCCCTACTGCTTCACCAAGAATGTCAATGATAGATACGGCCTTGTTAAGGTGGAAGAGGGACACACTGGTCTGTATGGAACTCCTTTGAACAAGGTGTACTTTCGTACTGAGTACGATAGGCGCTTGTGGTCCAAGAACGCTGAAACATGGGAGGCGAATATCACATTCGCCAACCAAGTTCTCAATGACCGCTTGGTAAATGGGGAAGAGCCTATACCAGACTATGAGCACAGGGTGTGGTATCTCGACGGTGAGTGGAAGACTACCTCCGGCGAAATCACGATGCTCTCGGTGTTCGACTCGTACACCAAAAAGATGCTAACATGGGTCACAAGTCCCGACATTGAGCCGGGGCTACACAAGTCCCTACCCTGCACCGACCACCCGGATGGGGTCAAGGAGATTCATTTCGATACTCCCGTCCGAGCATTTGCTAACGAGCGTCAATTGCTCGCTCACTTTGCATCACAGATGTCCAAGCATGACCCCGATGTCATTGCTGGTTGGTATGTGGTGGATGCTGACATCAAGCAGATATGTGACCGCATGAGGGCCGTGGGCCTTAATCCCAAGAGCCTCTCCCCCTACAATCGTCACGATTTCATGTACAATTGGAGTGACAAGCACTGGTCGCAACCTATTCCGGGGCGACTTTGCTTCGACCTTATGGTTGGGTTCAAGCGACTGTGGACTATCAAGAATGGTCAGTTGGCATCGCAGAAATTGGACGATATTGCTTGGCAGGTGCTACAAGAAAGAAAGGTTGACTTGCCTAATGGCCACGACACCTACTACTCGGATGTAGGCACTTACCTTGACTACAACCAACAAGATGTACGACTGCTCCCTCGATTGGATGAGGTGGTGAATGCAGTAGGGTATCACACCTCGATGCAACACCTTGTGCAATGTCAATTGTCAACCACTCCCCTAATCACTGCTTGTTCGGCAAGTCTATTCATACAAGACGCTAAGTTCGACCGACGCATACCCGACTCCCCTCAGTTCGAGAAGAAGGATTATTCCGGCGCTGATATTCAAGAGCCCGAGCCGGGCCGGTACAATAACATTGCTATTATGGACATCAAGGCGATGTACCACTCCAATGTCAACCTGCATAACATATCTTGGGACACCATATACAAAGATGGTTTGGATTGTGGAAACGGTGTTAAATTCCGACAAGGCGAGCGTGGTCTGCTTGGTAGGACTATGGACAAGTTGACTGTCAAGCGCAACGAATACAAGGCACTTATGAAAGAGGCTCGTGCGGCTGGTGATACTATCGCCTACAAGAAGTGGGACGGTGGTCAGTTCGCCACTAAATCAATGGTGGCTTCCCTGTACGGTATATGTGGTGATTCTAAATTCGGTATGTACCACCCCGACATCGCTTCTGCCATCACCTACACCTCTCGACAAACGCTATTTAGACTGCGTGACGAATGCAACAACCGTGGGTACCCTGTTAGGTACGGTCACACTGACTCAATCTTCTGTGAGGTACCCTCTCCAAAGGAGGGCATGGCGCTGGTTGATGAAATCAACAAAGCCATGGCACCTATCGAAACCGAGTTCGAGAAGTGGTGTGAGTCTATGATTCTCAAGCGAAAGAACCGCTACGCTGGCAAAGTCACATGGACTGATGGTCAGTCACACGAGCCCGAGTACTACTACAAGGGCCTCGAACTCAAGCAAGCAAGGATGCCCAAGGCTATGAAGTCCACCATGGACTCTATTCTTCGTGCAATACTTGACGGTGTGACTCAAAATGAGGTCGATACTGAGGTATGCGGGCTCATCAGCAAGGGCATCAAGGGTGAACTCGCAGAAGATGTGTTGATGGTAGGAAAGTTGAAGCGTCGTCTTTCACAGTATAAAGTACTATCGGGTGCATCAGCCGGTGCTGAGTGGGCCAAAAAGCACCTCGGTCGCAGGTATGAGGTCGATGAAGCATTCCTCACAGCAGTCAACAAGCGGGGACAACACATCGCCTTTGATTCATTGGCGCAGTTGGATGGCGTATGCGACATTGATTGGGCCAGAATGACTGAAACCTACATAGTCAACAAGGCGTGTGACATTTACGACCTCGTTGGGTGGAGTACACAAGAATTGTGGAACGCTCATAGAGGACTTGGTGCTGTGGAGTGGGTATAACACTTATATACTGCCGAGGATAAAGGATTAGATATGAGCGAAGAAAGCCGATACCGGCGCAAAATGACAACGAAAGAACTTACCGAAGCAGTGCATGGGCTTGGGAACTCTATGAATAGGCTCGCAAATGCCTTGACCGAAGATATGAGCCAGATTATGGCTGTTCTTGGTGGTCTTCTAACTCACTTGGGTCTATTGGAAACAATCACCTGTCCCTCGTGTGGCACTGAACTACGACATCCGAATCTCGATGAAGTCCCAGCGCCTTCCCACTGCCCTGCATGTGGTAGCGATTTGGACCCGAAAGAAGAAGAATGATTAAAAAACACACGGGATGTGGAATGAATATGGCAAAAGTACTATTGGCAGACATGGACGAGAAATTGGTCGCTAAGGCTATCGCACAACACGGCAAGCGTGATGTGTATGTCGCTATGGACCGCAATGTAGTCAATCTCCAACGAGCGGTCGCTCTTGGTCTTGATACCTTTTGTTTGGCCGGCGCTGATGCCGACCCCGAGATGTTCTCCGAGTACATCACTTCCGCCCCTGTGAAGAAGGCCGCACCAAAGGCCAAGAAGCAAGAGGCGAAGAAAGATGAACCAAAGTCCGAGTAAATACAGCAAAGAGTGGTTTGAAATCCACGGTCCCGAACACGGACACGCTAATCCATTTAAGGCCAAGAACAACGATTGGCCGGTTCGACTCTCGAAGTCGGCGTTTATGACTTATCTTGGTTGTCCCCGCAAGTATTGGTGGGGAAATGTTGCCGAGATACGAGGTCCACGCAATCACTTTATGGTCCACGGTACAGCCGTGCATCGTGCTCTTGAGAACCTCTATGGAAATTGGGGGCAGGGTACAGAAGAGTCTTTCGACTCCTTGATGAAAAAGGATTGGGAGGACGAGTCGGTGCATGAGCCGCAGTTGGAGTGGGACGATGAACAGAAGCGCATATATGACGGCTCGGTGGAGGCGCTCGCTCAACTCGAAGAAGAACGACTACGACGATGGGGTGATGATTCATTCGCACCCGAAGAGTTCGAGGTAAAGCATACCTTCAAGGTTCCCGAGCGAAATTTTATTCTCGTCGGTATGATTGATGGTGTTCATCGACATCCCGATGGTGGCCTTGTTATCACCGAATTGAAGACTGGTAAGGCTACCAGTGGTAAGTTGAGCAAGACTCGCAAAGAACTGTGCTACTACCGCTATATGCTGGCTATGCTTGGTTGGGATGAGGCGGTGTATTTTTACTACCTATTCCCCGAAGCAACCAACACCAAGTTGTTCCACGAACTCGACGGCAAGAAAAACACTGAGGTGTGGCTTGGCGACCTTCAAGGCATGGCTGTCTTGGAGAAGGTGCAGAAGCGTTCTGTCACAGCGATGCACAAGTCCCTCGATAAGACCTTCGATGGTATCGAAGAGTCATTGTGGACTATCAAATGGAATGATTACTTCTGTACTGAATGGTGTGACTTCAATATGTCCTGTGAAGAACAACTTCTCGGGATGAGTGGCGACCCAACGGCTTCATATACTGCCGACGAGGAATGGTGAAAACATGAACAAAGAAACATGCCCGGAATGTGGTAGCCAAGACCACCAAACAGATGCTATGATGCTTGTCACAGGACAAGTGGGTGGCGAAGAAAAGATGCTGATTGTGCACACATGCGAAGAATGTGGTCACAAGTGGAGGGGACATATTTGAACTTGCTGAACTTCCCTCGGGAAATCGGCCTCAAAAGAACAGTCGTCCACAGCCAACACCAATACAAGAGATACCTTGACAGGATGAGAAGTAAAACCTCATGCTACACGAGCCTGTACTCCTTTTCAAAAAGAAATGAAGACAACAAACCCGACTACCGGTACGCAGTGATTGATAGAGCATGGTGGGATTTTGATGCGGGAGAGCGAGGCGGTATTGAACTTGTCAAGCGGGATGTCGCAGAACTCATCGGCAGGTTGGAGGGTGACATACGACTCGTTGCCACAGGGCGTGGCTTTCATGTCCACCAACTCTTCAAGCATTCGGTCTGTGGACCGGAGTTCCGATTGAGTCTTGAGCACTATCAGCGCCGCAAGGCTAAGGGGCTGGTCACGCTCGATGGCGTAGGCTTCCCCGAAAAAATGACTCGCATTCCTAACACCTACAACCCCAAGCGGGGACGATGGTGTGTGGTTATCGACGCTCACGCCTTTGCCGCAGACCCGGACAACTTCGTAATCCCTAAATCACCACAGCGTTTGCCTCGAACTCTCCATCCGTTTGGCATTAACGGTACCCTACCTGCCAAACATCGCTTTGACTTTGAAGAATGGGCAGAAAAATACGCCCCGGAAGCAGAAGATTATTCATTCGCAGACAGCGTGGAATTGGACGAGAAAACACTCACCGCTGGTACAGTACCACTGATGCCTTGTTTGGCCCGTGCGGTGCATGAAAACAAGCCTAATCACCATGTTCGTGTAGCACTCGTGCAGCACATGGCTGACAACCTACGAGATTTCGCTAATCCCGAGTCCTTGAGCAAGGAACAGCGTGAAAAAATTGAGGATGAGATATTCGACTACATCAAAGGTCTTGGGTGGTCTAATTGGAATCCCACTCAGTCCCGCAAGGGGATAAAGACTACCATGAGGTACAGTCGTGTACCGTCGTGCGCTTGGTTTGTTGCACGAGGTATGTGTGCTGGCAAGTGCTGGCGGTATGATGGTACGGCAAAGGTGCCCAACGCTGTATGACCCTCATATAAGCATAGCCTCTACGATAAACAATGCTGGTAGTCGACGACCGTGAAAATGACCTTTTGAAACATAAATTGCTGGTTGCTATGGGCGACCATGTGAAGGTCAAGCGGCTGAAATCTGCTGACTATATCATCGGTGAGATTGGTATAGAGGCCAAAGAGATTAACGACTTGTATCACTCAATCATGGGTCACGGTAGGAGTCGCACAATCATGGGCCAACTGCACGAACTCAACGATACTTTCGAGAAACCTATGCTTGTAGTGTACAATACCAAGTTGAAGCCCTATGTCCGTGGTGGAAACAGGAGCGCAGTGGCCCGAGAGCACAAAAAAATGCAAGCGGTCATAAAAAAATTCAAGCAGACCTTCTGCGTCATGTTCCCCAACATTCAGTACATGGAGGTGCCCAGCATGGACGACTTCGTTGATTGGCTTAATGCCATGCACCACAACCTACGAATCCGTGGCATAAGCACCTCGGAGCCACCGGAAATACAGAAGAAGGCAGTTCGTGGTGTGGATTCAAGAATTGCGGCACTCACTGCTATCGAGGGCATCTCCGAGAGAGCGGCTCACGACCTACTCACTGAGTTCGGTTCACTACCTCGCATATTGAGAGCGAGGACAAGTCAGCGTATGCTTATGCAAATCGACGGTATAGGGCGCAAGAGAGCCAAGGCTATCCTATCTCTAAGAGAACGCTACCCAGACCAACCCGACCGTCACTCCGAGTAGGAGTAGGACGAGGATTCGGGCGTACCCTGTACGGAACGGTTGTCGGTCATAACTTGCACATTGTGCAACTCAACCGACGAGTACTTAGCGTCGTCGTCGCCTGTCGCTGGGTTTCTTTCGATGGTGATATTCAGTGTGTTGTTAGCCACATCTGCCCCATCGACATCCCCCGTGAACAAGACCACATTGCCTCGGTCTATTTCAGTGATGCTCACTTCCCTCGTGTACGCTCTACTGGATTCACTGCAACTAACCGTGACGAGAAGCACTGCTGTATCACTTGCGGCACCCATACTGACCCGGCCCATGACTCTCACTGAGTTGCTCGACGCACCAGATGGTATTCGTGCAGTGATACCGAACTTAGTCGGGGGGGATTGCCAACCTGCATCAGTTCCGCCGCCGGGGAAGGTCATACCATCCTCACCCAACACGGCATCACCCGATATAGGGGTGATGAACGAATCTATGCCGCCGATGCCGGATGCGTCCCGAGGTGGTGGTGTTGTCTTGGTCTGTCCAAGCACACCAAAAGAGCCACCTGTCACGCTATCGTTGTTGAAGTTCATGGTGCCCTTCATTCTGTTTAGGGCAAGAGTACCCATTGATGATGAGGTTGTGGTCAAAACGCTTGCGATAGCACCACTTAGTCCGTCCGGTCCATTGATACGACCGGGTGTGGTGTTGGGGTTTAGTTGCGAACTGCTTGTTTGAGCCACTCCACCGTCACCCCATCCTCCCCAATCCTTCCAATTGCCGCCAGCGGGTTCTCCGCCACTTGTACCACCACGACCACCGGTAGTGTTGCCACTGCCCGGAGTGCCATTGCCACCGCTACCTTGGTTGTTGCCGCCACCTTGGTTGCCTTGGCCGGCTGATTGCTGACCTCCACGGGCCACACGAGGTAGGATGTACGATGCGAAGTTCTTAGCCGCTCTCGATACATCTCGTTCTAATTTAAGATTGACTTGTTCAGTACCACGCCCGTCGATAGTCCAATCGACTGACCTAATCGACATCTTCTCTTGATTCAATTCAAGAGCCGCATCAGTGTATGTCAGCGTAGTTGCTGGTACGAAGTTAAGGTCGTCCACAATGTGAAGGCGTGGTGCGTACCATTCGGAGTTCTTGTTCCAATAGTCAGCCTGTCCGAACTTTCGTGCTCCGAGAGGGAAGATGCTATCAGCATTGAACCCGGCGGTGTATGCAACACCTGCCCAATCGTGTGCGTTTAGATGCGTGTTTGATGTACCACATCGCTGGCGTAGCAAAGAAACCAAGTAGTCGTGATTAACCGAAATGATAATCCTCTCATCACCGCTTTGGTTGGTCCAATAAGTGCTTGGGACTGCCAACTGATAGTAGCCGTTAGCGGCCACGCTAACCGAGGTGCTGCTACGCAGCGTGGGTACCGCCGCTACTATGCCAGCATCCCACTCGTAGTCAAGCAATCTTACTCGGAAAATAGCGGTGTCGAGGTCGGTATAAGCGCCCTGTCCGTCTTCAATGTCGATAACAATACGCAAGTGCCCGTCAGCATTGTAGTTGCCACCTCCGGGTGTCTTCTCGCTGGTCTTTGGCATACCCTTTGGGATGTGCACAATTTGCGTTGCGTAGGACACCGAGTTAGCACCGTACCAATAGTAGTTATCGTCATAATCCAACAGGCTCGGCGTGTCGGTGTGACTGAGTGTGGCACCATCTCGACCGTCAAGAGCATTCTGTATTCCGGGGAACAGATTGCCACCCCATAGCGAGAACCAAGCCCATGCTTTATTCTCGGTGTACACCCCAGCAACGGTTGATGTGCGGGGGATTGTTCGAGATTGGTCGGCTACATATCCGTAGCGAGCGTCACTGAGCATGAGGTCGTTGAGTCCGTCGAGAGTGTTTTTGTTATCGAATCTTAGCATATTGGCCGTGATTGACAAAGGTGCCATTCGGTTTTTAGCATACTCCTGTTTGGCGACAGCCAAAGCCTCGTTTTTTGAGGTCACACTTGGGACACTAATGATTTCCCACCGTGGTCTTGTGCCGAGTGTTGCCGAAGGATGGTCCACATACGAAGTTCCTCCGTTGTAAAAGACCCTCACATTGGACACTTGAGTGCCTCCTTCTGTCGAAAGGTTGGACACCCGTAGGTTGTCACGAGTCAACACAACGCCATTGCTGTAGGTGGGGCGGAACGATGGTTGCGAGTCCCTACCCATTAACCATGACATGACCGAGCGTGACGAATCCTCGATACCCACACCACTACCTTGCTGGGTGGTGGAGTAAATGTTGGCAAGGCTTGTGTTGCGGCAGTCGTTGACGGTGGCAAAGGTATCGACTTGCCCGACCTTCCTCCAATAGCCAGACCCGAGTGTAGCAGTCTTACCAGCGGCGGCTACTTTGAAATTGTGAGAGCCTGTACCCCCTACATCCGACACAGCATAACGAGTACGATAATTGTCGGTGGAAGAACTGAGTTGGCTATTGCTGATAATCTCAATAATGTCACCATCGACCAAGGCAGGTGGGTCGTAGGAGTTATCCCCGACCACAATGACATTCCCCGAACTCGTCGCTGATGTCGAAAAGATGTAGCCACCAAGACCACCTTGCGCCACACTGAGTTGAGTTGTGGTCATGTTGTTTGTGAGGGGGATGGATGCAAGTGAAGGCATGCCGTAAAGTGTAGACTGTTGTAGCCAGTTGTCAGTGAGTGTGTCGAGGTATGGCACCCGGAACTTATCGCTGTCATTATGTGTCATGCTGGCCTTATTCTCAATAAACCCATCCACCTGCATCATCAGTCGCATTGGGAAGACTTCCGCCAGACCAACATACACTGTTGCATCGGGGTAGGAATTATCGACATCCGGGTCGGTACTAATCGCTACCTCCGAGAAGGGATTGAGGTTGAAGTTGGTAGGGTGTGTTTTACCGAAGATAAGTGCCTCAGCACTTTGTGCGGTTGACTGACTGGTCCCTCCGTATGCGGCTCCATTCCACTCACCAGCCTGTGTGCTGGAAGGGTTAGGTTTGCCCAAATCACTAATGACCTCCACAACATAGGTCGGGAATGCGACATCAAATGTGCATTGTCCATTTGAGGTCACTACTACGCCCACATCAATTTTCAATTCATAACCAGTGAGGTTTCTATTGCCATTGTCAGCGATTATCTCGTAGGTTCCGTCAATGGATGGCGTAGTAGTGGAGTTCGTGATGATGATGTGGTGCCCTGTCCTCAAATTATTTCCTTTGAATGTGACACCCGACCCACCCGTTCCTGTCAATTTCACAATGTTGTTAGCATCATAAGTGACTGTTATTCCGTCCTTGGCTAATACCTCCTTGAAGGCGGAGAAGTGGAAGATTTTATTCTTCTCATGCGATACAATTTGACCAGCGACCTTATCGTCAGCAAGTTCTTTCGGGAACTTGATAATATCGTCATTGATTTGGATAACTCGGTCCCCCACTTGGATGTCCTCAGCGAGGGTTGTGAGTGCGCTGTTGAAGAACTTGTAGTTGGAGTTCCAACTGTCGGAGTCTGTTTCTTGGAGGTTAAACGGCCCTGTTGGTGCCTTGACCCAATAGTTGTCGATGAGCACAGGGAACCCTTCGGTTTCGACGAGGTAGTCGCCAACTTCTTTCCTACCACCTGCAAGTTGCCCGGTGCGACCACCGTTGCTTTGGGTGTTAAGGTTGAAGAACTTAGAGGTGTCGAGGATAACGAATGAACCGGCCTTGTCTTCCCAATTCTGGTATCGAGTGTTGTCGGAACCACTGAATGAGGCGGGTGTGAACGAGTCCGAGTCGGCTGACGACCAAGTGTTGCCAGTGATGGGGTCTTTTTCAGCGTCCATAGAC
>PDMW01001648.1_pt1 | contig 12660 bp, 12 predicted proteins | sample 1515511 | NCBI WGS metagenome assembly PDMW01 (sample SAMN07343023, study PRJNA328102) | Marine metagenome, whole genome shotgun sequencing project. | biome: marine; feature: bay; material: water; isolation source: viruses from water sample < 0.22 micron filtered, nuclease treated, low... ... | reverse complement strand
TTCCACTCAAGAACTTTCTTGGCGTTGTTGGTAGCAGATTGTGGGTAGTCATTGTATGTAGCCATCAAATTAATTTACAATTATTGCAGTAGTCCTGTTATAGTCAAGTATGCGTAATCACCAAGCACTTCTCCTTTTGCACTCTTTACAAGAATATCGGATTGGTTTATTCTTGATGCGCTTAAAGTATTAAATAAAAAATCTAAAGATGAAAGCTCAGACGTAGGTATTACCATATCAAACTCTATAGTAGGGCTGTCTGAATATCTTACCTTTTCGTTTTGAGAATAAAGGCCATAGTAGTCTGTCGTGTTACCGCTCTCATCTTCAGCCATTAAATTCCATCCAGCAGTATTGTAGTGAAACAATCGCCCATTAAAAGGATGAACAGTCCAATCTTCATATATACGCTGAGTTATAGTGTATATGTTTGGTCTATATTCTTCGTTAACTACTTTAGGTCTTTTAATTATTGTATTGTACAACGGCTTATCTACATAAGCAAATCGCAACCCTATGTCTTGATGCTTTGTAAAAAGATTAGGGGTAAAGGCAGCCTCTCTTTCGGATATAATACCATTTATTAAGTTATTGTTATCCGCTCTAAATAGAACTTCACCCGCTACAGAGTTGTAGTATATAGAAGATTTTAAATCTATATCTAAATCGGATATGCCGTCTACATTTATTTCTTGAGTAGTGCTTCCTATGGTTATATCATCACTGTTTTCATCATCATAATAAAGACCGTAGTCCTTATTTTTTATGCTTAGATTTTTAATCTTATCTCCACCAAGATATACTTTTACGGATTTTAAATCATCTATAAGTTCGTTTATATTTTGCCCACCGCTTCTGACTAAATGCAATGGGTCAACTCTAAGCACGTTTACATTTAGTGTGTTATCATACTCATAGAATATACCGCAACCAAATCGTTTGCATATAGCTAACAACACATCATATGGAGATGCTGTAGCTGTGTTCTCTAAAGACTCCTTGATATTGTACTCATCGTCAGTGAAATACGGATTAAAGTTAGCATTAGCTCTAAGCTTAATATTTAATTGTCCGTAATTTTCCGCTCTTGTAATGGCTTTACGAATGTCAGATACGCTAAATTCAGTAGCACCAATTGTAGGCCCAACGACAACATAGTGGTCACCTTGGTCTGACAAGTCAAATCCTACTTGTGACCTTATCTCGCCTTGTATCGGTTCAATGAAATAGTTTACACCATACCTACTTTCCCCACTAACCTCAATTGTTTCATTAGGAAGGTATAACTGATTCAATCCTAAATCAGCTAAATTCCAAGATAACATATCTTGAACATCTGTCCATCCAGATGGAAATATAACATACTCATCTCTGTCGCTATCATACCAGTAATTATGATTGGTATTACCAGTATGCTGAGTTTTATTTGAAAAACCAGCCACGGCTGTTGCGTCAGAAGCATTCAATACAACGGCATCACCATTAGAGTCTTCAAGCCTTAGCTTTTTAACAAGCTCGCCATTTTCGTACACTCCTATGAATATACCAAAAGTCATAGTAGACTCTGCTCTTTGAGGTTTTAATTGATAGACTATTTTATCTTCTCCGAGAATAGGCAATTCAAAATTTATTTCTGATATATCAGCAAAAGCATTTCCCGACCTGTAAGATATATCTGCATCGTAAGACATAAAAGGAGCGAAGTAACCTCTTTCGTTTCCGAATGCTTCTTCTTCTGGATAAGCAGCATTTGTTGCGTCTAAACCAAACTTCGTTTGATTAGTTACAGGTATTGTGTTATTTGGGTCCTCGGGGTCTACTGTGTGCGGGCCAAAGTTTCCAAAAGTTTCCATTGAGTAGAACCAATCACAAACAAGTATTTTCTGCCCCCCATCGCTACTTGTTTTTCCAAATAAGTTTTCGTTTGTACCCGTCCAAAATGGTGCTTGACGCATAAAGAAATCACGAGTATTTACGTCTTTATCGGCTTCAAGTTTTGAGGGTATCAGTAGTTGTAGTTTCTCGGGCTGCACATCTGTGATAGCAGCAGCATAATTTAATCCAAATAGTTTGGAGTCAACACGAGTATTAAATCCGTTTTCAGTTATGTAGTTTCCTATAGCAGTAAGAAAATTCTTCAAGGAAAAAGTAGGCACTATACCTGCTCTATCCATTCCTGTTCCGTACTCAGTAAATTGTCTCGCCCCATATCCAAACTTTCCTTTTACATCGTTACAAAAGTCTATGTACGGAAATATGATTGGTCGGTCTGTAGGGTTTTGATTAAGCACACCCGCTTCACCGTTGTTGGCAACAGTGTTAAAGAAGGTTGAGAACAATTGATTTGTCCTAAAGTAAGTTCCGTATGTTCCTTGGTCCGCATTATAAACCTCAGCAAGACCTGCGTCTTTTAATTTACTAATGTACTTACTTACATAGTCATTAAGGTTGATGTCAATATAAGGCTCATCTGATAGATACTCAAAAGCTTTAACCGTTAGGATACCTTCTATATCAACACCGAGTGGTGGGCCATATATAGTTATCTTAAAATAAAAATTATCTTTCGGAAATAAATCCTTTAAATCAGTGTTGGGATTGTAGTTAAATCTTGACTGGCTCATATTCAACTCAGTCATAGGTATCTTCATATCGCTTGAAAATGGAAGACTTATCTTACTTACATCAAGAGTGTCATAAAAATCCACATCATACTCTAATTGAGAATCGGGGAACAAATCAACTTCAAAAAATGATATGTTGTCTCTACTGATTTCTAACTTTAAAACCATATACTAACGTGTGGCGATATTAAACTCTAATGAAGACTTAAACTTATTATTCAAAGCTACAAAAGTATCCTCACCAAAGGACACGAGATAGGCTACATCATTACAGCTATCCTTAAAAACAACCCAAGTTGTAGATATTAATTGTTTGACATCTCCAAACAACAGCCTTTTTCTATCATCAATAATTATACTATAATTAAATGAAGTGTTATAAGGTCTATAGCTTTCTGAATAAGTTGCTACAGTGGCATTTGCTTTTATCCTAAAGGAAGATACAGTATCGCTTAATAATGTTCCGTTTATATCAAAGTAGTAAGCAAATACAGGAGTAAAGCTACTTGGTATATCGGTGTATATGTTATTATCAAATTTACCTCTTGTTACCACTTGTTGAACTACTACTACAACGCCCTGTGTATCAGATATCTTCATATAAACTACATCTCCCGGGCTACCTAACGGGTTTACTGCTGCTATTGTCTCTGGGTCAGTAAGGGTGCAAGTACCTGTATTTATTGCTACAGGTATGTTTGCTCCGTAAAAATTATAGTCACTCATTATATCTTATCGTTTCGGTCCCTTAATCTTCTTTCTGTCTCGTTTTTTCTCAAGTCGCTTGAAGTAACAAATGCTCTGACAGGCTTACTTGTTTGAATCGCTGTTGAGGTGGTAGCCTCTGCGATAGCCTTTAGGTAATCTACACTTTCATTTGCTGGTGAAGATACTAAACCTCCTTCAGCAAATTTACGACTCCCAATAATAGGTCTAACTCTCGTTGAATCATTTATCCTTTTTAATAAATCGTAATTCCTTGACGTAGCATATTTGTTTACGATAAACTCACCGCCTTCCATTTCATAACCACCTCTTCCTTGAACACTAAATGGCACACCGCCTTGGTCGTGTGATGGTCCGTTAACCATACCACCATCAGCAAACTTCTTAGGGAAGAACTTCTTCTGACCAATAGCAGCAAGTTCCGCTCCGTAAGCTGCTGTTGCTAAAGCACCGGATAAAGCTGCTTTAATTGATAGCCCGATTGGATTAGCCTCTTTATCGTAGATGATTAAGTTTGGAATAATAGCTCCTAACGCTTGAAGATAACCTGTAGTAGCATTTTGTCTATCTCTTTTCTTTTCAGATTCAAATATACTCTTATCAACTGCGTTCTCTTCTGCAATTTTAGCCCTGCGAAGTTCTTTCTGTTTAGCTCTAAATTGACTTTCCGTTATAAGCTGATTATCTAATTGAGACTTTAATATGTCTTGCTCCACCTCATATCTTGAAGCTATCTCGTCTTTCTCAGATTCTAAGCGATTCTTAGTGTTCTCTAAAGCCGTATCATTGAATTTAGAAATCATATCACCCGTAGATGCTAAAGCCATACCTACAGCCTCCTCTATAGAAAGGTCAACTACGAATGACTGCCCTAATGCTTTGATTACTTTTTCTGTCTCCTCGCTTGCTTCTTGATAATCTTCTGCACTCTTCTTAGCGTTTAGATAAGACACAACAATCTTATCAAGCATATCCTTTAACTCTTGATTTGCAACAGTGCTATCTTTAAGAGTTGTTATTGAAGATATTAGTGATGCTTCAAGTGCAGCTTCCTTAGTTTGATATTCAGATAGGGTAATTGTTTCGTCTGACAATTGTTTGCCTAATTCCTCAAAAGATTTCTTATAATCGGATAATATATTTACCCCCTCCTTACCTATATCTGACTGTGTGAATTGAGTAAACTTTTCATATTTATCAGACGCATTTTGAATTTCATCAGCGAATTCTGGATAAGTATCTTTCAGATTATTGACAGATCGTAATGAATTTGCATAGGCTGCTTGAATAAGCTTTTCTTGTTTTAGTCTTATTTGTGCTGCTTCCGAACTTTTTGCACCCTCTAACTCAACATCTGTTACAGCCTTTATGGCATCCACCTCGGCCTCAAGTGTCGCTTGTATCGCTTCTGTTTCTTCCTTGAAGTTCTTTTTTCTTAATTCAGCAGCATCCTTATCTGATTTCTTTCTCTTTTCAGCAAGTGTATCTTCATCTATTTTTAATTCACCTATTTTTTTGCTTTCCTTTGCTAGTAAGGCTATTCTTTTTTCAAGTATTTTAGCGCGTTCTTCTTCAGCCTGTGTTAAAGGACCCACTCTGCTTCTTAACTTATTCAACTCATCTGAATATTCTTTTGAATCTTTAGCTATTTGAGCTTGAAGCACTTGTTTTTCTTTATCTACGCTTATCCCTTGAGCTGTCAGCTTTTGAAGACCAGAATATTCTTTTTTGTAATTTTTAACACTTTCATTATTAGCTTCTTGAGCAATGTATTCTTCATCTAAAGAGCTACTTCTTCCTTTTGTTAGTTCAATTAATTCTTGTATGGTTAAAGCAGCTTCTGTAAGTTCACTATTAAACTTTTTGGTAAGAGCAGTTAAAGCTGATTGAGTATCTCCTGTGTTTTTAAGTTCTCTATTGAATTGAATTAAAAAGAACTCTTCGCTGACATCTACAGAGTCTCCAAGAGTCTTAAAAGCTTGAGCTACTAACTCCGTGTCGGAAATAGCTGTATCAGCACCTTCGCTGAATTCTCTTTGGACATTTATTAATCCTTCAACAGCTTTTTGTGTTTCTTCAACTGAAGAAGATATTAATCTATACGCACTTGCTTGCCCAGCAGCCTTTTGGTCAAAGATTCCAATTAAACTAATAAAGATATCAGTCTGAGTTATAGCTTCACCAAGATTAGTTGAGAATTTATCGTAAGCCGAAGATAGTAATTGTAGCTGACCCTCTGTAGAAGCCATTTGAACAGCATTAGCTTTAAATAACCTATCAGATGTCCGCAACTCTTCAGATAACTCTTTGAATCTTTCTACGTTGTCACTTAACACCAAGGCTTGCGAAGCACCTATCTTACCAAATATCTGAAAAGATTCAGCCGCGTTTAAGTTTCTATTCCCAACATCCTCTAAAAAATCATTAAACGGTCTACCGTCTTTAGCTGCGGCTGTAAAGAAATTACGAAGCCCTGTACCTGCTTTAGAAGCCTTAAAACCATTGTCGGCAAGTATACCGAGTAATGCAGAGGTTTCTTCAAAGCTAACACCTAATTGCGCTCCTAACGGACCTACATAACTTAAAGCTGTTCCGAGGTCGTCTAAAGACAATGCTGTTTCATTTACAGCACCCGTCAGTATGTTCGCAAACCTATCAGCCTCTTCAGATGTGGCTTGGAACTGATTAAGTGTTTTCTTTAATGTTGCTGCTACTCCTCCTGCATCTTCCCCTAAAGCCTGTGATAATAATGCTATAGGTCTTGTTAAGTTTTCTATCTCATCAACAGGGGCGCCTAATTTAGCTAATTGTTTTTGTAGCTCAACAACCTCTATTGTAGTAAGCGATGTGGCTCCTGCTACGTCAAATACAACGTCTCTTAACCTTGAAACATCTTCGGCGGACAATCCTGCTACAGCTCTTAAATCAGCCAAAGACTTATCTAGGGCAATAGCTCTTTTTGCCGAACCAATTGTAATGTCGCTAAAAGCTCTTATAGCAAGATTTAATATTTGATAAGCACCATAAAAAGATACAATGGTTTTAATATTTTTCCCTAAACCGGAAAAGAATCCTTTACTTTCCTTGTTAGCCTTCTTGGTAGCGTCAGCTTGTTTTTCTGTTTCTTTAGTAGCTTTTTTAGTTTCTTCACCAACCTTTTTCTGAGCTTTACCCAACTTAGTAGAGTTGCCCGCTAACTGTGATATTTGGCTGTTAAGTTCTTGAAGTTTATTAGCTAGTGTTTCAACTACACTGGCTACATTACTTAATGTGGTCTTTAAACTTGATAGTCTTTTATCCTCACTCATTTCTCGAGTTTTTCTAACATTTTATTAATCTTGTTTGTCATAGTAGCCCAAGTATACGCAGGGTAGTCATTGAGATACTTTCCGTAGGCGCGGGTTAGTGCGCCCTTAAGTCCTGCGGGTCCTTGAAGGAATTCCATCCATCCACTACCTGCATATCCATTTACTTGTAGCTTATCCGTTATAGGCTTTGCTATATACATAGCTATAGACTGAGTTACCTTGTCTCCGTAATAATCAAAAGTTTGGTAACCGTCTTTTCTTTTATAGCTTGCTTGCCACCTACTGTCTGGGTTTCTTCTTGCTTTCGCTTGTATCCACCTAGCTACCTTGTCTTGCGTTACATCAGACGATGAATATCCGTCACTAAGCTCTTGTGCGTAGCTGGCAGCCTCTATATTAACGGAGAACTCATCTAAGTTTATACCTAAACCTAAGTATCTATCACCTGTTAATCTTACTCTTAAGAATCGTTTATTAAACACCCCTGGCCCATCCTTAGTGGGGTTTATAGATTTCTCTAAAAAACCCGTTGCCCTGTGATCATAAGGCTTTCCTTCCTTGTCCTGTGGTCCGCTGAGGTTTCTTTTAAGCAGTGTAATTACCTTTCCCTTATTCAGTTGGTCCTGTACATAGAACATCAAGGCCCCTCGTTGTTGCTTTGTCGCTTCACCCGATGACTTTCTGTTAAGTACAATCCTTTGTAGTCGACGTTCTATGCTCGGATTAGACATCTATACTTCTGTTGCTAGGGTTTCTACCTACAGAGAAACTACAATTCGCCGTAGCAGTAGTTATATTGTAATCATCAGCAGAGAATCCTTGCAGATTAACTTCGTCAAATCTGTCTTCTCCCAATAAGTTGTCTCCAAAGTAATCTTGTAGTTGACCCATAACAAACAAGTTCTCTTGATTTGAGTTTATAAGACCCATCTCGTCATCCAAGGCTACCTTGTCTATAATTATTACATTGAATAGAATATCATAAACGGGATTATTATTGTCTCTAGATACATTTGCGCTATCTAGGTTAACATACATACCTCTGTGGGATACTTCAATCTGTTGCAGGTCCTCCAGTGAACCTATGAGCTTGAACTCATTGATCATACCGTGAGAGTCTCCGAATGTCTTGAATAACTCGTATATAGTTGTTAAATCGTTCACAGCAGTCTTTTCTTAATTTACAATTTATTCATAGCCTGTTGCTGACGTTGTCTCGCAGACTCTATCTTACTTTTCTGTGCTAAATAAGACATTTCTGGTAATACGGTACTCATAGGTAACATATAGATTTCCTCATACTTCGTGACGTCTTCATTGGCTAGATTTCTAACGATGGAATACCAGTACCACTGCTGGCTAAAAAGCATATCCGATGTTTTATCTTCTTCTTCTTGTTCTTCCTTTTCTGCATCATCTTGAAGATCATAGAACACTCCAGCAAAGTCCTTAAATAGTATTTTGTTTCTATTTTCTATAAACTTATCTAAAACCCAGTATACTTCTCTAACATCCATATCCAGAATGTCTTCTTGGTTCTGTCTTTCTTGCATAACATCATCATTATCAAACACTTCGTTGTTAGCGGGTCTAATAATAAGTTTTGCTATCTCAAGGTCTACTAGGTGATCCGCAAGCTTTGTCTTTCCTGTTATAATTTGTTCAAGCATTATGAACTGCCCCAGTACTAGACTGTGGACGTTTGTATATAGCCTTTTCTTTGTTTTGGGTTGTTTAATCTTTTCTTTTATTGGATAAGTATTCTCTGAAGACCTTGAGAAGTCTAATGCCTCTAGAGGTTTCATCTCTTCAATTATGGTTTCCGGAGATTTACCCAATTGGATGTATTCCAAAAACTTTATGTGTTGTCGCAGTGATATCATAAGAACATTGTTATACCGCCGTCCTGCTCCTCTACGGCACAGTATGCCGCGATAGCTAGGCTCATCACACAGTCATCGTGCTTTCCTTCGGTATTGCTAAACTGTAGGTTTCCAGTAATAGGATTGCGCTTACTTTTGTAGTCGTACAATTCCTTTACCAATACATCGTATTCGGGTATTTTAATCTTGTGATCTTCGAAGAGCTTAATAAGGTTCTTAATTATCTCTGGCTTGCTCTTACTCGTTGTCTGAAAGGGTATAAGCTTATACATCCTATCGTCATCGGTGATCTCATCAAAGAGTAAATCATTGTTATTAACCTCAAAGTATGCCGCCGCAAGTTTATCAAAGTGTTTAAGGTAAAAGTCTTTAATGCGCTGCTTGAATTCTACCGAATCCATATTTTGCTCCTTAAAGTTGAACCTATCAATATCAATAACTGCATAATCCTCAGTCATCGCAGTAAGCACCGTATAATCCTGTGCGACACCAATGTCCATACCGATGTATATCCGTTCGTATTCTAGGGGTAGTTGTTTAGTAATGGAATCCTCAATATCAGAAAACAATGCATCCGCACTAACGGGTCTACATAAAAACTCTTGATTGAACTGCGCCTTAGTCATACTCTTGCGTATACCTAGCACCGTCTCCTCTACCTTATGGTCGTTTAAGTCAAGATAGGTCTTTTTAATAGACTTTATCTGCTTAAAGTTATCTTCCTTGAGTCCCCTTTGATACCATTCCCAGTACCAGTTCTTACCATTAAATGTAGACGACATAACCACCCTACCATTGGTCCGGGTAATCATAGGCAGCAACACCTCGTTGATAAAAGCCTCCTTGATAAAGGCAGCCTCATCAATGTAGATAAAATCTAAGGTCGCCCCACGCAGGTTATCCCCCGCCTCGGCAGATCGGAACTTAATAAAGCTACCGTTATAAAAATAAACCTCATTGTGCTTTCTATCAAACCTAGTTATAATCTGATTAAACACCTCTTGATGCGAGCTAAACATAGCCTCTATGTCCTTCATCACCTTATTGGCCTGCTCCTGTATAGGGCTTACCCAGAACATCCTATGCTTCTTATTATTCAATGCCCTCATTACAGCATCGTTCATCATCGCATAGGTCTTCCCCGTTTGCCGCCCCATAGCAGCTAAGGTTATAAAAGGCTTATCCTCGTAAATAATCTTCAAGAAGTCCTTCTGAGGCTTAGTAGGGTTGTATAGTTTTAACTCCATTAAATATCAATATAATCAATATCCTCGTCTTCTTCCTTAGAAGTAAGATCAATAGTCGCTTTAACATCTATCTTGGTCTGCTGCACCTTCGTAGGAGCTTTATAACCTTGCATATCGTTAATTATCTTAATGGCTTCCATAGCTGCCTTTGTATCTCCATTGGACAAAGCTACATCTCGTATCTTAATCAAAGCCGTTAGATTAGTCCCCTTGGCTGCCTCGATACTCTTCATCTCCGCATTAGCTATAGCCATAAGCTCCCTATGGAACGCAGTTCCTACGGTTCGCCTATCCCGATAATAGGAAGTATAATTAAGCTCCCTAGCTATCTTACTAGAAGCCTCCATTCCCTCTTCAGCTATCCTTTCAATAAAGGTACTCTGTAGATCCGTTAGTTCTGCACCTTGGCCCCTAACTATCTTACCGTTATTATTTCTAACTACTGCCATTACCCCTCGTATTTATACACAGGTATGTTATGAGCGGCAAACCTACCTGTAAACGTTAAACAATCGTATGTCGGAGAGGTCTCATCGCTATGATACCATTTCCAAATAGAAGTCTTCACCCGTTGAATACAACTGCCACAAGCAGTCTTAGGATTCTCACTCTTCGGGAAGTATTTACTCTTGCCGACCATAGAGTTGTAAAACTTAAACATCTCCAACTTGGTGTTGCCTTTAGGCATTGAGGGGCTAGCTAAAGCTATTAGAAGGTCCTTGGTTGTCATTACTGTTGCTTTTGGTATGATTGTATAGAAGTGTTTAATTAAGGCTCTTAGAATGCCTCTAAATGAATCTACAAGATAGTGAATAAATCTATTCATTACTATATCCGAACTAAAAACTTCCTGTATATACTTAGTCTACAGACTTAGTATACCCGTATATACTCCCCCTAAAGGGGAGAGTATACGGTTCTCCTTTGTATATACTAAGTTCCTAAGAGTATATATATACATAGGAATACATACTATGTATATACAAGGGAATAAAATTAAAAAGTAAGGGGGTCTCCATTCGTTTAACTCCCCCGCACTCAAGGGGGGTTGAGTTAGTCTTTTGCCTTCCTCCTCCGGTCACTACTTCGGCCGGTGGGCCTTGTTCGGTCGTTTATACCGGGGCCTATTGTATAAACCGGGGGCCGTTGGTCCTTGTTGGGTGTCCTTTGGTGGTCCTCCGTTGTATATAGGGGCCTTTGTTGGTCCGCTGGTGGTGTTGATCCGGTGAAGGGCGGCCGTATTTTTGTAAGGGGTGGTGCCGGGGCGCGTATCCTCCGGGCCTCTTTCCCTCTTTTTCTTCCGTCTTTCCTTCCTCAGTTGGTCCCACTTAAGGCCATAAACAAGCCCGGACGTATTGCCGGGCCTTTACTGGTTGTTGATCCTTTACAGGTGCTTATATATAGTTTTTCAATTGCTTTACCTTTTGCCCGTTGTCGCTAAATATAAACGTTCGGCCGTTGCTTAGGTTGCTATGGTGGTTCCTGCTGGCTAAGTTTATGCGCTGGCCGTTGGTCTTAATCCAGTGGTTGCGCTTTCCTTCTCTTACTTTGAGCGGACGCGCTTCTATTGTCTCGAACAGGTTATACATTGGCGCCGGTGTTTAAGTTATCGATTGTAAAGCCGGTGGTATCTTTTTTGGCGTCCCCTTTGGCCTTTAAAGCAATTATGACCGGTTCTGGATCGTTTACTATATCAATAATAAGATCGTCTCTTAGATCGCCGTCTATAACCTTTATGCCTTTGTAGGTTTTTGGTATCCCGTTTTTGAATACTGCTGATACTTTGCCGTTTTGCTCCAATACTTCGTCTACTTCTTTTTGGTTGTCTTCTTTCTTGCTGAAGATTAGCGCGTATTTAGTCCCCTTGTACCTTTTGTATTTGTGGGGGTTTGGTGTGTAGTCGTAAAATATAATTCCGGGTTCATTGGTCCCGGGCTGGGCTGCTTTTTCTTCATAGTTCCAATTATGGTACTTTTTGAACAGGTGCAGAAAATCAATATCCGCCGTCCCGTTGAGTCTTACGGCTATTTGCCGGCCGTCCTTCTTTGCTTTCCTTCTTAGGCTCTCGATCTCTAGTATTAATTGAGCGGTGAACGTTTTTGGATCCTGTACAAAGTACTCCGTCTTATTTCCTCGGGCGGTTCTAACGTTGTTAAATTTTCCGCGGCCTGCACTAACTAAACAAGCGGCGGCGCATCCTTTAGAGGCAAAAGGACAAAGGTTTTTATGCTTGCTATTTTTGTCCGTTGGTATGAGGTATAAAATATGAGTTTCGCGGTCGTTTTTCTCGGTTTTCGCGTTACTCTTTCCCAGTAGTTTGGCCGGGATCGTATACGCGGGCGGCGTTGGTGCTGCTTTTAATGTTTGGCCCGGGTTCGGGTTTACTGCGTTGGCTAATTCTTCAAAGTTGATCATTGTTTAAGGTTTTAAATTTTAGTAGTAATTATTGAGTTCGGTTTCTGCGTTGCTGGTTAGCGCCTTTAATAGGTCCGGATCAAGTGCCGCGGCTGGTATTGTGTACTCTTTGCCGTTTACGTCTATTATAAGGCCGTATATATTAGCGGTCCAGCCTTCCGGTATTCCGGTGCCGTTTAGATAGTCTAATTCTGCGGCGTTGAATTCGCCTTCGCCGTTGATCATTAGCCCGGCGCCGGTGTCTATTTCGGTTAAGTCTTTAAACATTTTTTTTTCTTTTTAAGGGTTAACGTAAAATAAAGGACGCGAGCAAATAAAGGGCGCCAATTACTGCGAGGGCTTCCAGCGTTCCGCCTTCGCTTTTTTTCTTTTGTTTTGTTGTGCTGGTTTGTAGTTTGTTTGTTTTCATTGTTTAAGGTATTGAGGGCCGGACGGATCCGGCCCGGGTTTATATTAT
>PDMW01039153.1_pt1 | contig 12682 bp, 3 predicted proteins | sample 1515511 | NCBI WGS metagenome assembly PDMW01 (sample SAMN07343023, study PRJNA328102) | Marine metagenome, whole genome shotgun sequencing project. | biome: marine; feature: bay; material: water; isolation source: viruses from water sample < 0.22 micron filtered, nuclease treated, low... ... | reverse complement strand
AACAAGTGCTGCAAAACATAGGAGCTCCAGCAGCAGTACCAGCAGCAGCCGCAGAACAAGCAGCACAACCACAAGCACAAGCAGAAGTACAAGGAGATTGCAGTTGTTCAGCTGAATTTGCTACACTTGGAACGACAGTAGATACTGTCGGTGGCAACATTCAGACCTCTGTTACCATGGCGAAAGAAGCTGTTGTAGCTGCTGTAAATGATAGAGTTGGAGCAGCAGACATAAATATTGTTGCTGCTGTCAATGCTCAAGGAACCAATGTTGTGGCGGCTTTAACTGCTAATGCTACAGATCTTGGAGTAACCGCTAAACTTACAGAGGCTCAAGCTGCTATTGTACAGGCTGTGAATGCCTTGGCTGCTGCACAATCACAGAGAGATGAAACAGATAATAATCCAATATTAAATGTAGAAGCATTTAGTGCTCAGGTACAGATATTTGGAGGATATGTAGAGACTCTTTCTCAGGCTTTCGGAGGCTTAGAAGGCTCTCTTGGTGTAATTAATACTGGAGCAACACAGTTAAATACGGCTGCTAATAACATTAGTAAAGGTGCTGGAAGGTTCCAAAGGGCTGTAAATAGCTTTTCGTCCAAGACAGACGCTTTCCTCAATAGACTTGAAGGAGTTAGACTAGATGGCACTATTACTGTTCAGGGTACAATTAGCGTTGAGCCCATGACAGTGAACATAGCTGGCCTAGAAGCAATTGAAACACGACTTGAAGGATTTGGACAAATGATTAGTCAGAATATTGCAGCAGGTTTGGCACAGAGTAACCCCGGTTTTGACACTTCAGCAATCACGGCACAATATCAAGCATAAATTAACACCACTAATTTAAACAAGGGATAAAAATGGCTAATAACAAACATTTTAATTATAGATACAGAGCAACAGCAGTAGCAGGTGCTTATGGCACAGGAAACTTCAATGTCACAGCCGCTTCATCTTACAACGAAATTACAAGTTTAGTAAATACCACCTCTCCTAATCAGCAGAGATTTGTTTATCATCTTACTTGTGTAGATAGTGCTATAACTTGGGAGTACGGTATTGGATATTTAACAGATTTAGGTGGAAGTAACTATCAATTTGTTAGAGAAACAAGCTTGTCTTCTAGTGAAGGAAGCAATAGTAAGGTTACTCTTCAATCTTCTTATGGTGTTGTGAATATTGATGTAGTACAAGAAAATCCTAACTTTGCTCCTTTTGAAAGAATAGCTAGTAGTTCTAGTGTTGCAAATGTCAATAGTACTTATGCTGTAGATGCTGCTACCAATCTGACCCTGTCTCTTCCTGCAATATCTACGGATTCTGTGGTTATTGGACTAGTCTTAACTTCTCTTGCTGGTGTAGAAACAGAAAGAGCTAATGCCCTTACATTAAGTCCAAATGGTTCAGATACTGTTAATAGTACAACAAGTTATGTTATCACTAAGAAAAATGATTATGTAAGATTAGTCTCCGATGTTGCTAATACTAATTGGATTGTATTAGACCCTATATCAGATGCCGCTGCTTCTAGTGGCCCCGATGGTTCTGTTCAAATAGCAGCAAGTAATCTTCTTTCGAATTCTACAGGTCTCTTTTTTAGCAGTAATTCTTTATATGTAGGAGGAAGTGGTGATTCTTCTGCTGCTGTTAAACTTGGGCCTGCTGTAAATACATTTAATTTACAATCTGGTAATATAGACTTTAAAGTACACGGCAATGGTAAAGCAGACTTACTCTGTATAGATGCTTCACAATATGGAGTTGGTATTGGAGGTAATTATCCTACAGATAGACTTTATATCAAGTCTACAGGGACAGAAGGAATAACTGTTTGTTCCACTGTAAGTGGAGGTATTCCTGTCATTACAATGAAGAATAATGACCCCGCTTTTACAGAAGGTCTTGATGTAGGTCGTTTAGATTTTATAGGTCATAATTCTGCTGATGAAAATATTATTTATGCTAGAATTTTAGCAGAAGCTAGTGATGCTACAGACTCTTCTGAAGAAGGTTTACTTAAATTACAAGTAGACAATAATGGAACTCTTCAAACCGTAGGCTTGCTAACATACGAAGATATTCAAGTAGGCCCCAATAATTCTATCTCTGGTGGTATTATCATAGGAACAAATAATACTAATAAGGGAAATAATGTTTGCTTAGGTTATTATAGCACCAACTGTGGAACTAGTAGTATTAACATTGGACATCAAAACAATATTCAAAGTGGTTCTTATGCAGGTGCCATAGGAACGGCACACACTGTAACAGGTGCAAATATTTGGGTTATCGGAGGCTCAGGGGCTAGTATTACAGGAAGCAATTCTACATATTTAGTATCTGATGATAATAACTATATAAAGATTAAAAAAGACGCAACACAAAGGATTGGCTTCTATGTTGATTCTACAGGTACAGAAGTCAACGTTGTCAATAGTCGTATTTCTGCAACAGGCACAGAACATTCTCAAAGTTTTATCTTTAGCAATACTTCTGGCATAGCTGTCACAGGAGCTAGATATGGCGTAGAAGTTCTTAATCCTGCATCAGGTTTAGAAACATCAAGATTCTTTGTTAGGGTCTTACAAACTGGAACTCCTAAAGATGTATTAAGTATTAGCGACAATAATGTAAATCTTTCAAATTTGTCTGGACTAGATAATTCAGTATTTGTTGGTTCTAATCTAGCGGTTACTGGTACTGGTGCCAATATTACTGTTGTTGGTTTAGCTAATATTGTACAGGCTAATAGTGGTGAAAATACTATTGTCGGATATAGCAATACTCTTTCTACTTCTGGTAATGACCATGTGATTGTAGTAGGTAATTCAAATACTATAGATGATAATTATTCTACAACAGTAGGAACTTCTAATTCTAATAGTGGTCTTTATTCTGCTGTAGTTGGTTACAACAATGGTGGTTATGGAGAAAACCTATCTATTGTTGGTGTCAATAATGATATTTCTGGCAATAATTCTAGTGTTCTAGGTTATCAAAATAATGTAGACAACCATAATGTTTATATAGTGGGGCAAGGAAATACTTCTACCCATTCTGGCGTTCACATCTTCGGGAATAATGTTAGTAGCACTGGACATAATACTAGCTATATCAAAAATACCGGAGTAACTATTACAGGAGCTTTATTAAATATTGATTCTGCATCAGTTGTTACGAAAACTAGACCTGTTTTAGCGGCTAGTGGAGCAATGCTTGTTAGTGGTGATCCTATAGGCTTCCTTGCTAATAATATTAATTATGTTACCAGTGGCGATAATATCAGTGAATTAGTAAATGATGTTAACTATGTAACAAGCGGAGATCCTGTTAGCGAATTGGCTAATGATGCAAAGTATGTTTCTAGTGGTAATAATATTAGTCTACTAGTTAACGATTCTAAGTATGTTGCTAGTGGAGAGAATGTTAGTAAATTAGTTAATGATTCTCAATATGTTGCTAGTGGAGCAAATGTTAGTCATTTACTAAATGATGCTAATTACGTTTCTACAGGAAATAATATTTCTCTTCTAGTTAATGATGCTAAATATGTTGTTAGTGGAGAGAATGTTAGCAAATTGGCAAACGATGTTGGATATCGTGTTCTAGCAGACAATCCTACTATTTCTTTTACTGTCTCTAATACTGGAACTAATAGTTTTATCTTTAGTGGTGGTGGTACAAATGGAGCAGGAGTAGATGAAACCCCTGACATATATTTGTATCGTGGGTTTACTTATAACTTTAATTGCACAGGGTTGAACAATTCTTTCACCATTATACATGGAGGAGGAGCATTACCTATATCTAGCGGAACAACTAATAATACCGGAGTATTTAATGGCACTGTTAGTTACACACCTCGACACGCTGCTCCAGAAAGTGGAACATATTATGCTAATCCCGGTGCTACAGTCAGTGGAAATATATATATAGTAAAATAGATAAAAGGATTTTAAATGGCTATATCAGTCGCAGGATTAACTTTTTATAGACCTATTGTTAGCGTCAGTACAGAATATAATACTGATGGCTCTAATAATACTGTTGGTATTGCCGACAGCGTTTCTATTACTGATACTGTATTAGTTACAGACACAATAGGCTTAGACTTAACTGCGATTTATAATAGTGCTCTCGATCTTGCTATGAATCCCGCTGCGTTAAATATTTCATATCCCGGTAATAGTAACACAAGAGCCTATATTCAAGGAGTATCTGCGAGCAACGATTCAGATTTTGCAACTAAATTAATATATACTCTTACATTCAAAGCTACTCCTACTAGAAATTTTTCTTCTTTGTATCCCGGAGTAGTGGGGCGAAACGTACAATCAATCTCTTATAGTCAGTCTATAGATATTCCTCATGATCTTTCTTCTGTGGTTTTACCTATAGCTAATAGTGAATCGACAGAAGGAGAAGAAGCTGTTACAACTGGAATATTCTACAATAAACCTTGCTCCTACACAGTTGCTATTTCTGTTCAGTGTGGATCAACCCAGACTACCACTGCTTTTCAAAATGCAGATTCTGTGGCCTGCGGTTTGTTTACAAGTCAACCAAGTGGAGACTTCCTGCCTAGTGGGTTTGGTACAGGTGTAAGCCCTTATAGTTTTTCAAGAACTGTAGATCATGGTGCAGGAAATATTAATATTAATTATGTTGGATATTTTATGCCTAGTGGTGCTTATGGTATGTACACGGCAGAACAATCAGCTACTGAATTAGTTAATAAGATTGATAATTATACAGATAAGACCTATCAACTAAATGTCACCAAGATCCCTATTTTAAAGGGTGTGAGCTGTGCGGGCTCCGAACCTACTGAAGGCTTATCAAGTGATGCTAGAACTATAGTTCAAGGTGTTTTGGATAAGTTTATAGAGGTTTCTGGAGTAACAGGAGTGACTGTTGCTCAACCGGGAGGCACTATCACCCAACCCTGTATACTTACTCTTCCTACTTTTACCAACAGTGGTTGTGATAAAGTTAAAAATGTTACTATAGAAGAACAAAAGGGTAACAATAGTGCTTCTTTAGCTGTAGAACTATCTAATCAAAATGTAGGATATTGCATCACTGGTGATTATATTTCAAATTATAGTATTATTAGGAAACCACGGAAAGATCAAAAAACTATCGTAGAAGTTCAAGGGTGGTCTTCCAGTGGCTATTGGGTACAAAACATGAATGTTAGTCCAGATACGGTTTATGAATATACCATAGATGTAACCGCTAAAAGAAGCTGCGTTACTGGTACTGGCATTATAGGTGAGGCAACAGGTATTTTTGGTAAGATTGATTACATGAATGGTAGCGGTATCATAACTAATAAAGTGATTAGTGTAAATGATAATAAATGTTCTCTTAAAATTACACAATACTCTGGAGTAGATCAATCAACTAGTGGAGTAGGATACGAGGTACCAGAATTATGATTACAGTAGGTGGTTTCAATCCCATACCAAAAGGTTCTGTATCAGTAAGTCCAGATTATTTCTACTATGGAGAAGAAGTTATAGGAGGAGTTATTAATATAGAACTTAATGGAACTCACCATGCTTCTACTGCTGCGGAATATTCAGGGATGATAGAAACAGTATTAGCTATGATAGACACCTGCCAATTACTTTCTGGATCGGTTGAATGTGGAAGTAATATAACTTCTCTAGATGAGACACAAGGAGTAGTAAAAGATGTTAGTGTTTCACCGGGAGGTAGTGCTTTAGATTTAAGTTATAGTATTAATATAGAATGCTCTAAAGATAGTTCTAAAACCCCTTTAATTGGAAATCAGAGTAGTATTGAGTTTAGCAATATAGACGCAAAGGCAGTAGCTAATTCATACGAACAGTCTGTCTCTTTTGAAGATAGTACTTCTAGTAGTTTTACAATAGACACACAGGGCAACGCATGGAAAAATCATGGTAAATATACTGTATCAGTAGGTGTTGGAATTTATGATTCAGACAGATGCGATAGCAGTAACATTGATTACGAAAGTGGTATAAATACTTTTTTACAAGGGAGAGCAAATGCTCTAGCTCCTACTAATTCTTCAGATTACTCTTACTATGGCTTGTCATCAAATAAAAGTATTGGAAAGACAGAAGGAAGTGCAAGCTTTGAATTGATAGCTGCACCAAACACAGCTGGTGTGGGAGCTCCGTTACTCGCTAAGATAGATTATACAGTAACAAAAACAACAGACCAAAAAACAGAGCTATCAACCACTATCATTAAAGGCTCTATTCAAGGTATTGATGGTGGTTCTAGTTTTTTATTACCCTCATTTAATTCATTTGCTAATGCAAAATCTGCTTATAATCTTGTGTCTAAGGAGGTTATTAATCCAGAACAGAATTTTTTGGGAATAGCATGTCCAGCAGAAGATGAAGAGGGAGGCACACCTTCCGAAGGAGTAGGAAATGGCGGATCATCAGACTTTTCTGAAGGAGTCGGTTCATCTTACGCAGCACCTGACGGATCATGCTTGAAAAAATACAGTTCTAGAGTTTCAGAATTTCCAGCTAGTGCTAAAATAGACTTTGAAACAACCTATAAAGAAGTAGAAGAGTGCGAAACCCTTGGTTACAAAATCAAAACAAGCTATGAAGAAAAACCTGCTGTTACTGGTAGGGCTGAACACCTAGCTGTCAATAGGCCAAATACTTACTATCCATTAACTTACTATAGCCAATCTACTTCTGCACCAAGATATAGACTTACTGTGACAGCAGATATGCCCAGCACTTGCATCAGCAATCCTGTAGGTCCGAGTGGTTATGCTCCTACTGGTATAAAAACTAACGGTGTTCTAGAATCGGCTGTTACCACAGAGTTGGGCAATCAAAAAACTAGATTTAATTTAATTGGAGCAAATATCATGAGGATTTCTAAAAGTATTACAGATGCAAGATATTCATATTCTATTACAGAGGAATACATTAAATGTCAATAGATAAAAATAAAGAATTATATAATAAGATATTAAATTCTATAGATAATGAGCAAAACTTTCATGTTTTGAGTACTTGTGACATTACTGTAACTACTGGTACTGCTAGTTTTAATGAGGCTGAACCTACTACATCTGACATTGTTATTGGTAATTTTGCAGTAACTGGTACCGGGACTTTCGACACAGCAGGTGTTCCTTCTTTTGTTAGCATGAGACAAACTACTACTAGTGCTAATTTTAATGTATACGAATTTTATGTTGCTAGTGGAACTACTGTAGATTACGATACTGTAGCAACTGCTCAAAATTCTACTAACTTTACTATCAGTGGAAGCACATATCTAAATTGTAGTGGAGAGTTAGCTTTTACTCTTAATGATCTTAATGATGAGCCTGTAAGTGTTGTTTTTGTTAATGCAAACAAGCCAGTATGTACGGGAACTTTTACAAATGTTGGTTATTTTAGTGTTGAAGACCTTGATGTTACTGATGAATTTAGAACTATTTATTTTGAAATAGTCCCTGATGCTACCAGTGATAGTTTTAGTCTTGATAAGACTCAAGTGCTAGGGGCTGGTAGGGCAGACCTGTTTTTAAATACGACAGGAGTAACAATCTCATCAACAGCGACTGTTAATGTTGCTATTACTGATAGCGGATCTTACAATACAACTGGATCAGTTAGTGTCAATGTTGACCGAGCTTTTACCCCCAATATTAATACATATAACTATGTCAGTGGTCTTCCTGCCGGGATGTTTGCCAGTACAACAAACCCTATTGTTATCGGACATAAAATTCCATTTTTGAGTTCTGGCATTAATGACTCTTATTCATGTAGCAATAACTGCACTATGGTAGGTAGCGAGAATATTAATTCTACTAGTCCTTCCTATATCTTCTATTACCCAACAGGAAATGGAGATTCTATAGAAGTAAGTATACAAAGAAGTATTGGAGGATTTCCTTCTGGTGTTAGTTTTGGCGGTGTTGGAACAATACGTTTTACTGGTGCTGACGTTCCCTTAAGTAGATGTTGTGGTCTTGACGACGCAACTATTAGTACAGATAATATTATATTAGGTAGACATGATCCTTTTCTTACTGGTGTTGGACAAACTATTCCTTTTAGTGGAGGAACAGGAAATGTAGAAAATTCATATTTTGAACCATTAGGTACGGGTCTTTTTGTTTTAGCTCCACAAGGAACAGGAGGAGCAGGAACTGCATCTAATGATGATTATCTATACACTTATCAATATGGAGCTTCTTCATATAGCGGCATTAAACATCCAACAGAAACAGGGTTGGTAGAAGTAGTTGGTGCAGCATCTCGATCTTCTTACAATAATTATATTATTTGTAGATTTGCTTCAGACCCTAGCAAAATATACAGATATAATACTATCACGCAAAATTGGAATCCTCAACAACCTTTCGGTGGTGCTGGTGTCGTTCATAGAATTTCTAGACTAGACTATAACAATGGTAAATACTTAGTAGTAGGTACTGGAATAGGCGAGTTCAAGATATATAATGCTGTTACAGATAGCATAAGTTCAGCATTGACAGACAATTCTACCGGAGGAACAGCAAGAGTTCTTCCTGCTAAAATATCTGTTATCCCAACATTAAGACAAGAAGACTGTTATTGGAATGTTCAGAATTCTGAAGATATGGTTGTACACAGTGGCTTGTATCATATCTTAGCAACAGACCATCATTATAGTGGAACGTCTGACTATCCTCTACTTCTAGATCTTAATACAAGCAGTTTAAACAGTGGAGAGTTTACTCTATCTGGAAATATTGCTTCTGGTACAACATACCTACATAGCTATCTTAACTATAGGGCAGATGCCATTACAGTAGCAGATAAGCTGGTTGTATCTTTGTGTAGCACAGGTAACACTGCTAGTCAGCTAGTTGTTAGAGATAATAGTTCTCTTTCTATAAATTCAGTACATGCTGCACAAGGAAGAAGAAGAATATCTAAGTTAGTTAATGATCAAGTATTATGGGCTTCTAGTCAGACCACCGGGACATCTGCTGTAATAGACCCGTACAATATGTTATCATATTCTTTATTTGACAACATAACAGGCAATATAGCAGCAACTTATTCTTGTCCAGCAGAGTTCAGGACATTACTATTAGAAAACGGGGGTCAAAAAGCTTATGCCCTTAGAGACTTGGATAGACTATATGACACATATAGTTTTACAGGGTCTTTGAATATGGGAACCTATCACGATATTATAGCATTTGAGAGACTATCTGGTACTGTCAATCAGTCTCACAATTTCTATCTTATGCCTTCTACTATTACTTCTAGTACTTTTCCTGAAAATCAATTAATTGCTCTATCAACAACTACAGTCTCTGCAACTGGAGTGACATGGGACAATGGTAGTGGTGTTTTTGAAATAAATGAAACTGTGGTTGCTGGTAATGCAACTCAAACTACTACAGGATTGATTCCTCTTGGAGGATTCACTTTTTCAAACGATGATGAATTTTTAGGTTATAATCAGCTTGTTATTGAGACAGGGTCAGTGGTTAGCGGAACATTTAGTACTGTAATATCAGGAAGTAGCGGTACTCTATTCCTTAATTCTGGGGTGTCATGTGACCATGAAACTACTCCTTTTTATGCTACTAGTATGACGGGTAACGATCCGTATGTTGGTACGATTTGTCCTGAGTGTATAGTTAACGCTCCTTTTACAGTCAATGTCTTAAATATTTCAGAAAGACCTACAGGGATTATATTTACCCCATCAGGTAGTGGTGGCTACAACCAAAATAGTTCAACAGCATCTGATGTATTAGTCGCTATATACTCAATTCAAGACCCTGACAACTCAGGGAATGGAGATAATCAAGTTACTCTTGGTGGTGCTGACAGTAGTTTCTTTAACACAACTTTTAATACCGGAACTCAACAAGGTAATATATATCTTAATAGTGGCACAGTTCTAGATAAGAATGTTAAAAGAGATTATAATATTAGTGTTATTGCTAACCAAAGTGGAGAGGCTCCAAGTGTTACTGGAGAGTGGCTATTTTTCGTCACTGATAATCCTCCTGTTTCTGCAACACTATCTATTAGTGGGGTAGATGTAAGAGAAGATCAAATCATACCTTCTACAGGTTTTAAGGTATCCGAGCTTACTGTACAAGACAATGATACTAGCAGTGATAATTTTGCTATGATGTTAGGTGATGATGCAAATTTATTTAGTTTAGATTACAATGCAACTGCTGGTACTGGTGCAATAGCCATAGCAGCAGGAGTCATATTAGACTACGAAACCAAATCTGTTCTTACTGGGTTAGTAGGTGTTGGTAATATTTTTGGACAATACTCAGCAACCGCACAAGTATTAGTTAATCTTCTTGATGTGGTAGAAGCTACTGGAATTACCTGTACTCCTGATCTGCTTTCTTTTAATGAAGACTATAGTGTTAGCACAGGGACTCTTATATCGTCTTTAATATTTACTGACCCTCTCTTACAAAACGATATACAGATATATGATTTAAGATATGTAGGTTCAGGTTACAGGTCTGCTCTAGATAGATTCTTTATAGAAGATAATGAAACAAGAACTCCAGATATATATCTACAGCCCGGTGCTTCTTTAGACTATGAAACAGAGCCTAGAATTGACTTAGTTGTTTCTGGAAGACCCCCATTCTTAGCTCCCGGTGGAGAATATGATTTAGGTGGCCTAATAACCATTATAATTAATGATGTTAATGAGCCTCCTGCTATTAGTTTTGATCCTGCGTCTTTGCTGATTGCAGATTATACGCCAACACAAGCTGGCAGATTTAAAATAGCGGATATAAAAGTACAAGATGAAGATCAATCTACGGTTACTTATGCTCTCACTGGAACAGACGCATCTATTTTTAGTATTGATGTCGTTACAGGAATTTCCTCAGATAGAACACAATTTATTAAAACAGCTGAATTATTCGTTAATAGTGGAGCAACACTAGGCTCATCCGACCGTACTGCAAAAATCATAGCCACAGATGTTAGTGGTGCTCCTGTTACAGGAGATTTTGTTTTAGGGATTTCTTCTACAGGAGTAGATTGTAGATATTCCTTATCTTCTACTGTAACAAATATTTTGTGTGGAAACGAAACTAATGGACGAATCAGTATTGACGTAGCATACACTGGAGGAGAAGGAGAAACTGATACTGTTTTTGGTTGTGAAGAAGACTATCCTTTACGAGTAGAATGGTTAAATTTACCTACTGGTGCTGGTACGGGATTAGATGGTACTCGTATCAATAATTTACCTACTGGCAGTTATTCTGGATATTTATTTGGAGGCACTCTTCCTTTAACAGGACTCAGTTACTCTGTCGAAACAAGTTCAACTTTACAATTATTACAGACTGTAAAACAACAGAACCCTTGTGAAACTTCAGGAGTTATGGATATTACATGGAGTGGTGGTGTTCCTCCATATATTGTCAGCATGGGTAATTTTTCATTAACGGCTCCTTCTGGAATCACTTCTACAGGATTGAATATATCGGCCAACGTCAATGCTAGACCAAAAGTGAGAGATGCAAACAACTGTCTAGTTACTGGTGCTGTAGTAGACTTTAGTTTTTTAACACCACAATTTAATTTGTCAGGACAATCTCCACCTTTAATTCTTGATGCTCCATTACAGAGTTTTGAATTTAATGTTTCTTATGGTACTGGGCCTTATCAAATAGAGCTATATTCTACGACTACAGGAGAAAAAGGTTCTGTAGTATCGACTTTTGACAGATACGACACTACGATTTTACGGAAATTAGGACAAGAAGGTGCTACTTATGTTGATGATAGTGGGGTTACGCAAACTGTTACTAACAACCCTAATCCAGAAACATACTATTATGATTTAGGAGGAAAGATATCTCCCGGTAGTTATGTAATTGAATTTATTAATGCTGATGATTGTTCATTTACTCCTAATACAGTGCTTACTGCACGAAATGTATCACCTATTAATGTATCAGCACAGGCATATAGCGATCAGCCTAATGATATTAGTTCTTATATTATTTCTCAACCTTTTCTAGATACTCTTTTTATTCCATATAGACTTTTGATTGGCAATTCTGATTTATTAGCATACATATCAGGACTAACAGAAACAAGTGAGATAAAGATTGAAGTGGATGGACAAATATATGTAAGATCTGTATTATTTGGTGCTGTTAATTGTGATACATATTCAACTTTAAATGTTAAGTTTTTTGGAATAGATAGTTTAGATTGGTATTATACTTTGAACTTTTTTCAAGCTTTCGATATTACAGACCCAGACATTGATATCTTAAATAAAGAGGCTTATATTATACTCCCCGGAGGAGATAAGATTCTTCTAGAGACTTCTTTAAATAATAATATTAATACTATTAAATTACTAAAAGGTTCAATTATTACCACAGACTTAAATACATCTCAATACAAACAGGGAACAGATGTTGCACTCTTTACATACAATCTAAGTATAGGTGATTTTACTAGATTGCAAGACGTTAAAACTGAGGTTGTAGATGTAGACGTATTGACCAATAAATATCTTCCCGGTTCTGTAACAAGAGTTGAATTTTTAAATAGCACAAAACTTTCAGCAAATTTAAGATCTGACCAAATAGAAGACGTTAGCTTTAACTGCCAAGAAAGTATGGG
>PDMW01039074.1_pt1 | contig 12682 bp, 1 predicted proteins | sample 1515511 | NCBI WGS metagenome assembly PDMW01 (sample SAMN07343023, study PRJNA328102) | Marine metagenome, whole genome shotgun sequencing project. | biome: marine; feature: bay; material: water; isolation source: viruses from water sample < 0.22 micron filtered, nuclease treated, low... ... | reverse complement strand
CTCTCTATTAAGTTCACCCTTTAGCCATAGCTTAACATATTCAATAGGGCCTACTCTTTTATAAAAATCAGACTTTAAGCTTTTAGCTATAACTTTAATAGGTCTTGCTTCTTTAGCATACTCTTGTGTAAACCTAAAGTACTGCTGTTCTATGATACGTGTCATAGCCTGTACATCAGGATTGTTCATGTCAACGTCATTAGACATTAACCACTTTTTCATAAAGCTTACATCCCCTTCGTTTGCATTAGCATACCCTTCTGGATTTAATGCCATTTGACTATCTCTAGCTTTTTGTGCAAGTTTAATTGATATTTCTTTAACTATAGTATCTTTTGCTAATTGTTCTATTTCTTTCATAGATACAATCTCAGAAGCTAATTGCATCAATTCATCCATAGAGTATGTATCTAAATCATTCAATACTTTAGATTCAAACCCATCTATAAATTCTTTTGATGTTTTTAATTTTAAAAACTCTTTTTTAAGTTCAGAGTTTATAGTTTGATTTTTGGTAAGTCTATTAGATATGTTTCTAGCTTGTGAATACTCCTCAAAAGTCATGTCCTTATTAAAGCTTCTCATTTCGGAGTTGCTTATAACCTTTCTTTGTTTAACTACAGGCCTATTGCCCCTAGTCATTTTAGCTACTGTTAAAGCTGAGTCTTTACCAGGTGAAGGTTCTGGAGTTACATTATCCTTTTTTTTTATCCACTCAGTAGTAGGTTTACCGTCTACTATAGATTGTAAGTCTATGTAATTTACAAAACCATCAATTAATACTGGCATAATAGTAACGCCTCCATCAACTATACTTTTTACTTTTTCTAAACTAAACTCAAGTCTATTATTTTTTACTTCATACAAAGCATCAATTATACCTTTAATAGATGGGGTAACTTGCTTAAAACTTATAGGAACAATAGTTTTTCCGTCTATAGTCTTTATTAGACCTGAACCTTCTACAGATATATTATCTTGATATAAATTAAATAAAGAGCTTATGTTAGACTCAGCAATATTTAATATATCATCTTTTGATAATTTAGCAGCTTCAGACATTTTTGTTTCTGAAGAAGCATTTGCTATTTTTTTAATTAAAGATTTAGGCATTAAAGACAGTATGTTTGTAGCATTTTTAAGTCTGGACTTTTGACCCGCACTGTTTGGCTTATTATATAAAAATGTTACAATAGCTTCTGCTACAGGAATTTTTTTACCTTCTACTTCTATAGTTTCGCCACCTATTTCGTTTTCAATAAACTCTCTAAGTTCATTTAATGTATCCATAGTTGTAGCTCTTGAGACTATACCAGGACTAATAAATATATTTTCTGTGGTAACTTTAAGAACACTTTGTAAAGGAGACTCTTCATTTAATCTTGAATAAAAATCTAATATACCTTTTATAATAGCAGCAGACTTAGCCTCTGATAAATTAGTATCTATTACTGATGATAAAGCTTCATCAAACATATTATTTACCAAAGTGTCTGAAATATTTTTAGATTTATAAGCTTTATCAAATTTAAATATCTTTGACAGACTTAGAGTAATATCAGAAGAAACAGGATTAGATATAGAGTTTATATCTTGATAAGCTTTCGATAATCTATCTAAAGAGTTTTTTCTGTTAAATATAATAGGGTCTGTTTTTATTGTACCGTTATAATTGACAATTAATGAATTATTTTTTGCGTTTTCCCATTTAGTTAATCTAGCATTTATTTCTAAATCACTTTGTGGATTTGTATTATAAACGTTTAATAAGTCACTTAAAGCAGAAATATCATTATTTACAAACTCTAATATTTTCATCATTTTATAAATATCATTTGAATCTGCTTTTGCTATACCAGCTATTTTTCTAGTTTGTTTTGAACTTAAATTAAATGTTTTACCTGCTCTATAGTCTGGTAAGGTAGATAAGTTGTAACGAGATTTTTGGTCTTCTATATCTCCTTTATTTTTTGGTTCATTAAGATATTCGTTTACATTATCTGTATTCAGCTCACTAGAAAGCCAAACTTTAAATTCAGGACTATAATAATCATTTCTAACATCCTCACCTTTTAAAGTGTTAGCGTCATTTGTATATTGATATTTAAGTTTAAATTCTTTAGAGTTAATAAAATTTAGCGCTGTCTTTGCATCAAGACCCATTCTTGCTAAAACGACTAAGTCTTTAATTACAACATTATTTATACCTAAACTAAATACTTTAAGCTTGCTAGGGTTGTCTAATATTAATTGTACAAGCTCTGATATAAATTGTACCTCAGAGCCATCAGCAGAATCACCAAATTCATTTAATTTTTTGCCGTCTACAACAATATCGGTTTTTAAAGATACGTTGTGAAAAGATAAATAGTTAGTATCTCTAAATGCGTTAATACAAACACCTAATATATTTCTTATTTCTAAGTTGTTTTGTAAAGAATGTTCATCAAACTGCATAGTCAATATGTCGTCTGACATAGTTGGAACACTTACATTATTATCTTCTAAAGATTTAATAAGTTCATCAGCTTTTGTTTCTACACCTTCTAAAGATAATGATGTCATAAAATCCATTTCAGGATTAGTTAAAAAGTCTACAGACTTACTTATATAGTCATTATACTGTACTTGAAATTCTGATAAGTTTTTACCACTATATTTACCATCTATAAATAATGAATCTCCATCTTTATCAGAACCTTTTATACTTGAGTTTGCTTCAGGAGTTAAAACAGCTTGACCACCGTCTTTATCTAAAAAGTCTTTTATAACATATACTTGACTCATAGATAATTTATCAGCAGGTATACGAGTAGCTGTTACAACGTCTCCTACCTTAAAGTTTTTTTGCATAGACTTAGGCAAAATTATTTCTGAAACTATAGCAGTATCTACTAATTCTCTTAATCCAGCACCTATATTATAATCTTCAAACAATTCTCTTGCTGGAACTCTTGACTTTAATTCCATACCATATGGTGAAGATTCAAAACCTATACCTCCAGGCCCTCTTAATTTTGTAGAATTAGTTATTATAGACTTAGATATTACCTCTTGCAATTTAGCTTGTACGTTAGGTAAATTAATAAGACCTTGTTGAATAAGATATGACATTGGATTACCAGCCCATTTAGGGTCAATCATTTCGCCCAACTCTTCTTTTAGGTTTTTCAATTGCTCGTCACTATTTAATTCAGCCGCTTTTGTGTAGGCATTTAATACACCTAAAACATTTGCTTTTAAATTAACTGGTACAGCTTGTAAGTAATTAGAAAGTAATTGTATAGGTGTTGTAGAACTTGTTTCATTTCTTTTAGATTCTAATATATTTTGTATACCAAATTTAGAAGCGTCAAAACCTTTATATATTTCACCTTCATTAGTAGTTTTTCCAAAATCTTCATCTCTTTTTTCAAAATACTCAGAAAGAGTTTGTTCTTGTAATGGAATGTTAGAGCCTTTTTCTTCTGCCTGTAAAATATCCTGAATTACTTTATCTATATTAGATACATCTTCATTGTTAGATTTAGCAAAGGTTTTTCTTATATCACTATCAGTTAACTTTATTGTTCTAACATCTAAAGGTTTCAATAAAGAATTGTCTTTATTTGATTTTACACCAGATTGTGATACAGCAATAATTGCAGCGTTAACTCCATATTTGTTTTGTATATGTATTTTTCTGGCTCTCATTATAGCTCTTAATTTGGCTAATCCTGTATAACCTTTTTCAGCAGAAAGCTGCACGTACTTATCGCTTGCAATTACCGTATTATGTTTTAAATATAAATCTCCAGATTCTACACCGTCTACTCTAGTGTCTCTACCAGAATATACAGTTTTAAATACAGAGCCATAATCAGTACCTACTCCAACGTTTTGATTAAGTAGACGCATGTCTTCTGGCAACATTAAAGACTGTGAATCATCTACTATTTTATATCCTTCGGCTATATCTTCTTTTTCTTTTTTTAATTTGTTTAAATCATCCTCTGTTATATATCGTAAACCTTCTTCAGCGCTAGGATTATAATATATGTCTGGAGTTACTATAACTTCTAAATTTTCAAATACAGGTCTACGTCTAGCTATTGCCATTGTAGAACGTTTTGTATAGTCTATAGCGTCTTTTCTGTCTTTATGTTCAGCAACCAAAGTTTCTTGTGCAGAAAACTTATTTAACGCAGTAGTTATTATAAAATCTTCTATAACTTGGTCGGTAATTTTTTTATCTAAATTTTGCTCTAATTTTTCTGTAATAAAAGAGTTTCTTTTAAGTAAGTCTTTTACAAACTCCACTTGTTTTTTTAGCTCATTTTTATTTATAATTCTATCTTTTACTGTAGCTCCAGTAGATATTTCAAATAAATTAGAAACTTTTTTTCCTTGTGGGTTTTCTTTAGTAGAAGCATATCTTGCTTTAGATATTGTATCTGCTAAATTTTCTACAAATTCAGATTCTTTGGAAACTCCTGAAGTTCTAAAATCTTTATATTTAGGAGAGGTGACATTGTATCTTCTTGATTTTTCTGCAAAAACCATAATAGGCATTTGATATGAATCACCTTCTTCGCCAAAATATCTAAGTATATCGCTAACTAATATTTCAGTTGGAGACATATTAATATAACTATCACCCTTAACGACACCGTCTGATGTAGTTACTTGTGTACCTGATGAAGCTGAAAGTCTAGGAGTAATTCCTAAATCATTAATTAAATACTCTAATGTAGAGTTTTCAGCAAGTTGTTTTGTTTTTTCATTTACAGCCTTTATAGGCTCATTAATGTGTTTTATAGTAGAAGAAAACACTTCATACAATGAAGACGTTTTATTTAGTAAACTAGTTTTTGTTTCTAGTGCAGCCATATCTACTAAAGTAGTTTGATTTAAGTCTCTTGACCTAATTACAGCTTCTTTTGATATAGAAAACAAGTCTTTATCTAATTGAGTGTTTTTGTTATTTAAATCATAAGTTAATATTTTATTTAATAAATCTTTAACTTTTATTTGTTTTCCAAAATAATCTACAGTGAATACATTTTTAATTTCATAAAAATCTACATAATTTTCTACGTTAGATTGAACAAAAGTATTTACTCCTAAAGCACCCATTAACTGAGCTAAAGAAACTTTATCTTTTTTACTTAAACTTCTTAAAGCGCCTTCATTAGCTTTTAAGCTATAATTGTCTCTAACTAAAGAATCTATAGCAAAAGATTCAAATTCAGATAAATTAAAATCAAAATCTATTCTTCCCGATTCTTCTTTATAATATAATATATCTCGATTTTCTACTACATTAGAAGATTGCTCGTGATGTATACCTCTAGCTATACTAACCAATAAAGAATTAGAAAAGAATACAGTACCTGTTGATTTTTTATATTCAGCTAACACAAACTCTTTAAAAAACTTTAATAAAGGAGTTTTAGGATTAGTTATAGAGTTTATGTAGTCTGCTACACCAACTACTTCGCCTCTATCCACTAATGCTTTTCTAAATTCTTTTCTTAGGTTTCTTTTTATTATTGACTCATTTGGTATTCTAACTTGTGTTTTTGGGTCTGTTGTATAAAGTTTACCAGTAAAATCTTCTGATTGTTCTATTAATACTCTACCTTCTGGGCTGTATGCAAACGATACAAAAGCATCTATAACTTTTGATATAGAACTTACCTCTTCTGTTATTAAAGGGTTATCATTACCGTCAGGACGTATAGAATATTCATTTTCATCTATTTCTGTTGGTAATAATATTCTATCAGACTTTTCATTAATTATATTTGCGCTTCTTAAAGCTTCCGATATAATGTTTTCACCTATTGTACCTTCAGCTATAATCTCCGTAGCAAAAGCTCCTGCAAGCATTTCCATTTGCATTTTAGAAGGCCCGAATCTAGTAATGTAATCTATGACTTCTTGTGATACATCAGGAGAATTAACAGCATCATAAATTAATAAGTCATTTGCTTTATCTCGCAATAAGTTTTCAAATTCTTCTCTTGTAATGTTTTTCTTTTCTGCTAATACAGATATAATATCATTTATAGCTTCGTCATACTCGTCTTTATTTTTAGATATTATATCATTAGCTTGTTCAGATGAATTATAATTTGTTTTAGCTATATTGTCTAAAGATGTTTTTTGAGGTTTAAATCTCATTATTCTGCCTACACTTTTATAAGGATTGTGTAAAGACTCTCTAATCTTACTTTGTTTTCTAACTAAAGCTAAAGCATCTTCTATGCTATCTATATCATCAAAACTTTCATTTAACGCTTTAAGTATTTCAAGTTTTTGTTCGTCTGTAGCTTTTTTAGGTATTCTTATTTTTTCCATAAGAAGATTACCTTTTCTTTGAATAGACTTTTCGTTAGACACACTACCACCTATAACACTAGCAATATTTATTTCTTCATTTTCTAGTATATTAGCAAAAGCCTCTTCTATAAGTAGGTCTTGCGAACTCATAGGGGCTACAGTAAATAAATCTGTTTTTAAAAGTTTTCTAGCTATTTGTTCAGATTCATTAGTGTATATTCTATTTGTATTAATTGCAGAAAGCGCTTTGTTAATATCCTCAATGATTGTTGGGTCTTCATTAGATATTAATTTTTTTAAATAATCACTTTCAATAATTTCTTCAACAGTTAATCTTCCAAGTGGAGTGTCAAATATTACTAACTCTGGATAGGTTTTTATTGTATTTTTAAGAATTTTATTATCACCAATTATAATTTCTTTAATAGAGTCTACCAAAGGAGTGTCTTTATATAAATGATAAATCTTGTGACCATACTCGTGTTTTACAATTTTAGCAAAATCTGGCCCGTAAGAAGCGTATACAACGCCCTCCATAAAAGCAGATGTTCCAGCTTCACCAAACATTTCTGTGCCTTGCGCTAAAGTAATAAGAGCTTTATTGCTATAACCAGCGTCTTTTAAAGCGTAAACATAATGTATGTTATTTTCTTTTTTCTTTTGGTTGTATTTTTCTACAGCTTTTTTTATTTGCTTTTCTCTTTTCTTTCTTTCTTTTCTAACTTCTAGTATTCGTGCAGGACTATACCACTTAGACTTATATTTTTTCTTTTCAGCTTTAGCTTTTTTCTTAGCCTCTTTTGTGGTTTCTTTTTCTGTTTTTTCAACAGTTAACTCACCTTCTTGAGGCTTTCTTTTTCTAATTTTTTCTAAATTTCTTTGTAAAGCCCTTTTGCTTTTTTCGAGTGAATCTTTTTCTTCTTGTGTTAATGTATCTTTTTGTTCTTCTAATGTAGAATCTATTCTACTTATTTGTGCTTCAAAATTTTTAATTTGATTTTTTTGCCTTTCTGTTAATTGAAACTCTACACCTTCTGTTTTTTCTTCAGTAACAGTAGCTTCTTCTGTTTTTTCTTCAACAACAGGGTATTCTTGAGTTTGTGTTTCTTGAAAACCTTTAACTAATTCTGCATAATTTTTAGATAAAGACTCTTCTATTTTTGCTTTGTTTTTATCTATATCTTCATTTGTAGAACTTTCAGTAATATTGTTTTCATTAAAAGATTTAACAACAAGCTCTTGTAATTGTGCTTCTGTTAAAATATCAGTGTTTTTATTTTTATCTTGCTTTAGATTACTAACAACTCCATTAACAACATCTTTGAAGTAATTTTCAGGAGCTGCTGATGGATTTTGCTGTGCGTTTTCACCTTCTATATTAACCTTTTGATTTCTAGTAGACTTAACTCCATCTACAATGCCTTGCAACACTTCTTTAATTCCTTTACCAAAACTGGAAGCTCCTTTTGCAGCATTTTTTAAAGTGTTTTTTACATTTTTTTCTTTTCCAGCAGCTCTATCTTTGCTGTTAGATATAACTTTAGTTGTGAAGCTGTTTATATCTTTTTGTATTTCATTGTTTATTAGATTTAAGTTTTCTGTTAAAACATTAAACTTATCATCTATAGACTGTATTCTTTGATTTAAATTAACTACAGCTTGTTCTTTTTCAACAGCAGACAAAGAACTTTCTCTTATATCAGATATTTCTTTTTCTAACTCTGCTTTTTGTTCGTTGTATATTTCTTGTTGTTCTAAGTACTCTGCTTTATTTTTAGATAATAAAGATTGTTTAATAAACAATTCTGCTTTTTCAGCTTTAGTTATGTCATCTACACCTGTACCTATCTTTTCATAAGCCTTGGTTTGCTCTTGCATAAAAGATAGTAGTTCATTTTTTAACTTATCATCTATAGAACCATCTTCTTTTGAAGCTTCTGAATTTATCCAATACTCTAAGTTAGATTGATTTTCATCCACAACAGCTTGTGAAACCATATCATACATAGCAGATGTTTTTTCATATGTAGTTTCTGCATCTGTTGAACGAGCCATAATAGAAGTTATAGCATCTATTCTTTTATCGTTTTCGTAATTTCTATCAGCTATATCATTTATAAGGTTTGTGTAGCCTCCAACTGTACCTCCTGCTATACCAGATACTAAAGACACCGCCTTAGTTCTTCTAGCTTCATCTGACGAATAAAAATCCCAATAGCTAGGTGTTTTATCTTTTTCTCCCTTAGCCTCATTAAAAGCTTTTTTCTCAATCCACTCTTGGTAAGTCTCTTGAAACATTTCTTCTATACCTTCAGGCGCTAACATAGTAGCAGCTTTTACTCCACGTCCACCACGCAAAAGTCCAGCTCCAAGTCCAGCAACAGCTCCTTTTTTCATAGCTTCTGACATGCCTTCCTCGCCTAATGTAGCTGCGCCTGCAATCGCTGCGCCAGCAGCACTACCTGCTGAAGCGTTAGCTAAAACGTTTACAGCTCTTTTACCAAAGCTGTTTTTAACATTACCCATTTTTTGTATTGCTTTAGGCATAAGCAATTTAGAACCACCACCAAATGTAAATGCCCAGGACACAGCGTCTACAGCCATCCATTTTGTGTTGTCTATAAATATATTTGCAGCTACTTGACCTGCTAAATTTTCTTTATCAGGACTATCAGCAAACTCCTCTAAGGCTTTATCGTAAGCCATACCAGCTACTATACCACCATCCACTAAGTTCATTCCAGCACCAGCAGCCAAACCAGAAGCTGCTTGACCTGTTGTAGAAAGGCCTATAGCTCCTTCTGCTTTAGTAAATAGTTTACCAATACCTTTGCCACCTACACGTCCAATAACACTACCGCCAAGACCTAAAGTTTTACTTGCTAAAGCTCCTTCAGCAGCTAATGCACCGCCTTTTGCAACACTTTTAGTTGCCATACGAGTCATAAGGTTACCTGCACCTTTAGCAAGTCCTGCGCCACCCGCCATCATTGTTAAAAGATTAGGCACTTGTCTTGCAAAGTCTGTTGACCAAAAGTCTGCTGTACCTAAGTCTGACCATTTAAAGTTTTCAGTACCAGGGGTTTTATACTTTACAGCGTATTGTTGTAATTGACCAGCAGTGTTTTCTTCTAGCCAGTCAAACATGTTTTTACTAAAGTCTAAACCTAAACCCTTTTCTACTACATTTAAAGGTGTTAAATAGTTGTATGCTAATTGTGACAAGTCTACAACTTGCTCCATAACATCGCCAATACCAGCAGTTAAACTTCTACCTAACTTTTCACCTTGACCCATCAAGATGTCTTCTTGAGTAGCTCCTACACCAACTTTTTCATAATCAAATGGGTCAAAAGCTGCTTCTGTTTTACTAGTTTCAGCGTCAAGCCTTTCTCTTAATAATTCGTTTTGTAAATCAGCAGACGGTGATTCTGGTTGGTTTATTTGGTTAGATTGTAAATTTGCAAAAGGATTAGAAAACTTTTTAGCCATTTTATCTGTTTTGTGTATTAGTATAGTACCCGTTCCAATCTTGTATCAACTGATGAAACTCATTTATTTCTGTTTGCGAAGGCAGTCGCTTTTCTGCAAAATTAATAAAATCGCTTGGGTTATTAGTTAATAAAGCTTTAGTGAATTGATTTTGTTTGTCAGGTAAAATACTAAACATTCTTCTCATTTCTCTCGCTAAAGCATTGTCTCCAGTAGTATTAGCCATCATAAAAGACATAAAAGGTACAAACATCTTTCCTTCATTAATACCAGAGTTATGGAAATATGGTTTAATATTAGTATACATTTGGTTTTGAAAATTATCTACATCTTGTATAGCTCCGCCTTCAAATTGATTATTAATCAAATTGGTTACATGCGTTTGTTTTCTATTAGATATTTCTTCAGCCCTTCTTTTTGTTTTTTCTATATCTTCAAACTCTGGGTTATCTATTTCATATCCTGCTTTGTCAGATATTTTAGATGCTAAAGTTCTACTAACTTCTACTTCGTCATAAACTAAATCTTTACCAAAAAATTTATCGTCAGTAAATCCTGCTACCATAACTATAGAAGGATTAGCTCCACTTTCTTTATACTCATCAAATAAAAGTTTGTTTTCTTTAGGGTCTTCACTTGTTACAGCTAAAGACGATTTTTCTTGTCCAGTAAATTTATCTTTAACAGTATATTTAATAGCGTTATAAAATCCATTAAACATTAAATCCTCTAACTCATTTTCATCTTGCTGTATTTGAACACCTTTATTGTCATACATACCATTAGTAGTTCTAGCAACACTTCTTTCTTTAGAACCATAAACAGCCTCTAACACTTCAGGTTCCATTTGAGTGTATATAGCAGCAGTAGAATTTAATCTGTAGCCACCTTGTTTACCAGGCTTTTTATTTTCATCGTAACCATACTTAGATGTTGTAGACTTAACATTAGCAAATAGCTTATCAGTTTCTTGAGTGTTAAATATATCTAAGTCTTCTCCTATAGTCAGGTCTTGATAATAACCTTGATTTTTATAAATTTCACCACCCACTGTAGACTTTTTATCTTCTGCTGTACCATACATATCTACCTGAGAAGTCATGTATTTTTGTTGTGTATAATCAAGTAATTGTTGTTGTGTAACTTGCGTTTCATCTTTAACGCCATACTCTTTCATGTAATTAGCTAAAATTAAAACAGAGTTGTTACCATATTTTAAAATATCATCTGCTTGTATGGTTTTGTTACCTGGTACAGACGTGGGGTATTTTTCATCTATTTCATTTAAAAGACCACTAAAAACAAAATTGTCTTCTGTTTCGTTGTTATAATTCTGTAATCTTTGTAAGTCTCCTTGCGATACTAAATGCGGTGTAACTAAAGCTGCTTTTTGAAATTTTGCTATTTCTTTTTCATTAGCAGAAAGTCTAGCTAATTGACCTTCATAGTTACCTACGGCAGAAGCCCATAATTCATTTCCTTCAGCAGCCATTCCTTTCATGACATTGCCACCATATTTTGTTTTAATTAAGCTATCTATATTTTTTTTGGTATCATTTAATGTTTGCTGCAAACCAAGAACATCTTTTTTTCTTGTAGTTATTTGAGCCGCTATTTTATCAGCAGCTTGTGTTTGCCTAGCCATTATAAGAGAGTTTTGATACTCTTGTCTTATTTTTTGCTGCTCCATATTGTACATAGTCTGTACTGCTTGAAGCTCTCTATTCTTAGCAGACTTTCTGTCTCCAGAAAACAATCCTATTAGCGCAGCAGAAGCTGGCGGTAAATTCATTTCAGCCATTATTTAAAAAAGTTTATTAAAGAACTAGCAACTTTATTCAAACCAGTTTCTTCTGTTTGATTTGTTTGATTACCAATCATTTTTTGTATTAATTGATTTTGCAGCTTATCAGCTTTGGCATTAGCAATATTATCAGCAGCGTATTTAAAAGCTTGCGCTGCTAATTGTTGATTAGAGGTATACTCAGTAGCTATAGCTTCCATTTCTTCAGCTCTTTGTTGCTGTTGTCTTTGTATGTCAAATTGTTCTTTAAACATCAAAGTCTGATTGTATCTGTCTTGATTTTGTCTTTGTAAAGCTTCATCTTTTGCGGCAAAGTCTAACAATGCAGATTGTCTTTGAGCATCTAAAACTCCAGACATAGCTAAATACTTAGCTCTTTCACCGCCTGTACCTCTAACAGCATTTTCCATTCCTAAAGTGTAAGAGTCTGCTATTTGCTTTTTATATGCCGCTTCTTCTTGTGGACTAAATCCCATTTTAGAGGCCTGCTCTTGCTGATACATCATGTTGTTAAAAGCATCAGAAAGCTCAGGATTGTCAGATATTTCTTTAGATATGTTATTTGACCTTCCTAAATAGTTTGCTCCTACTAATGCAGATGCTATTGTAGAAAAACCTCCTATTGAGTCTAACAAGCCTCCTGTTGTAGGAGTGCCTCCTGTAATTGCATCATCTTCTGTAGTTGTAGTTTGTTCTGGTAATACAGTAATGTCGTCAATAACATTTTCTTCCTCTTCACCTATATCATCAAGCTTTACTTCATTAAGTAAATCTTTAGTTACTTGTACGTCAGAACTTTTATCTAAATCTTCTAACTCTTCTAATATTTTGTCTTTGTCTTGAGGAGCTAACTGTGTGTCATCTTTTTGAGTCAAACCCTTTATAAGACCTGCATTTAAAAATGTATTATCTCTAGTGTCAAAAGTATAACCTTGTGGTAAATTAGCATTAAACAATCCTAAGGGGTTTCTTTTACCTACCCCTTCTATAGCATCTTCTATATGAGAATCTTTTCCTTTTGTAATGTATATGCCTGCTTTTGTTAGTAAGTTATCAATACTT
>PDMW01091558.1_pt1 | contig 12697 bp, 17 predicted proteins | sample 1515511 | NCBI WGS metagenome assembly PDMW01 (sample SAMN07343023, study PRJNA328102) | Marine metagenome, whole genome shotgun sequencing project. | biome: marine; feature: bay; material: water; isolation source: viruses from water sample < 0.22 micron filtered, nuclease treated, low... ... | reverse complement strand
AATATCTTCGAGAATCGAAGGCAGTTGCTTTGCAACGCTGATAGCAATTAGCCATAGTTTTGTACGTCCCATATTCAACCTCCTGTGCAAATGCAGCACTAAAACAACATAGCATATAAACAAACATAAGAGACACTCAATGAAATTTCAAAACAAGATAAAAAAATTTTGTCTACAAAGGTCACAAAAAATAACAGAAAATGCATTAAATAGCCTACAAGGCCTTTCATACGACGCTCTGCCTGACAAATCGAAAGCTCTATTATCTAAATTTGCTGACGAAGCAGTTGCTTCTGGCAAAGAACAATACGAAGCTTACTATGCAATCGTGAAAGAAGTGTTTGGCAATCAAGTAACTATGATGTCTAAGGAATCAAGATCGCCCGTTCTACTTGCAGCACTCTTGCTTAGCAAGAAAGACTGGGCAGATTTTCACAACCAACACATCAATGCGTTTTCGGAATACTTTTCCAAAGCTTCATATTCTGTTTCCAAGATTTACGTATCACTTATTATCGAAAAAACAAAGCGAAAGAAAGCAAAAGATGCTGAGAAGTCGCTATCAATTACTAATCTCTTTGTAAAAACAAATACCTCTACAGAGTACGAGAACTAAAATGAACAAAAATATTTACATCTGCCCCACCCCTGAGCTTGAGCGCGCAGTGGGGAAAGATGTTATCGCTTCAAAGTTTTCTGGACCGGCTTATTCCGGATCAGCTGGACTTGATCTTTACTGTTCCGAAGACGTTGTTTTCTCTCTCAATCCGGAAACGCATCTTATTGACACCGGAATTAAAATGATTATCCCTCAGGGGTATGTCGGCCTGATTAAAGAGAGAAGCTCAATCGGCAAGTCTCCGTTTCGTGCTTGGGAAAAAGATTTGGTTCTGAGAGCTGGTGTCATTGATTCGGACTACAGAGGTGTAATCAAAGTCAAAGTCAGCCATCCTCACTTCGAAGACTATGAGGGTTATTCAGCTGGCTCTCGACTTCCTTATCAACTCGTTGTCATCAAATGCTCCTCTCAGTACAGGCTCGTAACTCCTGAAGAGTTTTACGATCTTGCTGATTTTTCAACAGAAAGAAACGAGAAAGGTTTTGGTTCCTCTAACTAGGTATTAAGATCGTTTGACTTATTTGCCTTGACTAAAACCAAAGAAAGAGAGAAAATATGACGAATAGAAACAACCCAGGAATGAGTCTTATCGGGAATGCAGTAGTGTTTTCCAAGTACGCTCAGCATATTGAAGACAAGCAGAGAAGAGAAACATGGGAGGAGTGCACTGATCGCAACGAAAGAATGCATGTTAATAAGTTTCCAGAACTAAAGCAAGACATTGAGAAAGCTTTTCAGTTCGTCAGAGACAGAAAAGTTCTTCCTTCCATGAGGACACAACAGTTCGCTGGAAGAGCTATTGAGGTCAACAACGCTAGAAACTTTAACTGCAGCTTTACTGCAGTCAATGACTACCGTGTTTTCCAGGAAGCAATGTTCCTGCTCCTTTCAGGAGTGGGCTTCGGCTATTCTGTGCAGAAGCACCACATTGACAAGCTTCCTGCAATTACTGTTCCAACCAAGACTCGTCGATTTCTAGTTGCAGACAGCATTGAAGGATGGGCTGATGCTGTCAAGGTGCTAGTCAAAGCCTACCTTCGTGGTGGATCTGAGCCTCGATTCGACTTCTCTGACATTAGAGAGAAAGGCTCCCGTCTGGTTACTTCCGGAGGCAAGGCTCCAGGCCCAGAGCCTCTTAAGAAGGCTCTGTTCCTTATCAAGTGCATCTTCCAGCGAAAGGCACATGGGTCCAAGCTGACTACCCTTGAATGCCATGACATCCTGTGCCACATCGCAGATGCTGTCCTGTCAGGAGGTATTCGAAGAAGCGCCATGATTGCTTTGTTCTCGTTTGACGATGAGGAGATGCTAACTTGCAAGAGAGGAGAGTGGTACGTAGAGAATGGACAAAGAGGCAGGGCAAACAATAGTGCAGTTGCACTTCGCTACCGGATCACCAAGGATGCATTCGTCCAGTTCTTCAAGACTGTAGAAGACTGCCGCACTGGAGACCCTGGGCTTTACCTCACCAATGACCCAGAGTGGGGTCTGAACCCATGTGGTGAAGCTTCACTTAGATCGAATCAATTTTGCAACCTCACTAGCATTGTTGCAAAGCACTGCAAGAGTCAAGAGGACCTTAACATGGCAGCTTGGGCTGCTTCGTTTATCGGGACTCTTCAAGCAAGCTATACTGATTTTCATTACCTTCGACCTGTTTGGAAACGAATCACAGAAAAGGATGCCCTACTAGGTGTGTCTATTACAGGACTCGCTGATAAAAACTTTATGCAGCTTGATCTTCGCCAAGCAGCACAGGTGGTTCTAAACACTAACAAAGATGCTGCTGAGCGCATTGGAATCCGTCCAGCCGCTCGCACCACTCTGGTCAAGCCAGAAGGCACTGGAAGCTTAGTGGTGGGGTCCTCGGCAGGCATCCATGCTTGGCATAATGATTTCTATATTAAGAGAATGAAGCTGCTTAAGTCTGAACCCCTTTATTCCTTTTTCAAAAAGGAAATGCCGGATCTAGTTGAGGACGATATCGAGAAGCCAAATCTTCAAGCCCAGCTTTGTGTTCCCCTTAAGGCTCCAGATGGTGCTATTACTCGCCTTGACGAAGAAGCTATTGACTTGCTTGAGCGGGTAAAGCTTGCTTATGAAACTTGGGTCAAGCCAGGACATCGTTCGGGCGCTAACTCTCATGCAATTTCTTGCACTGTTTCTCTTAGAGACCATGAGTGGCCTGAGGCTGTTGAGTGGATGTGGAAGAACAGAGACTCTTACAACTGTCTTAGTGTGTTCCCCTATTGGGGAGGAACACACAAGCAGCTCCCCCTGCAAGACATTACTGAGCAGAAGTATCAGGAAATGGTTTCCCTCATGAAGGAAGTTGACTTTACTCAGATTTCTGAAGTTGAAGACAACACTGCACAGGCCGAGAATCTTGCTTGTGCAGGCGGCTCCTGCGAGATTACTTTCTTGTAGTGCAGCAATGCGCCCCCTTCGGGGGCGCATGTCCTTGTGCTTTTGTGTTAGTTTAAAACACACTAACTATAGAGGCTAAAATGAAAACTACAGCATATATTCTAAGGTACTGGCACGCTATCAAAGGCCACAAGGGTTTCTATTATCCTTCTGAAAAATCTGAAGATCTAGCTTTCTCTTGCTGGATCGAAGGGGAAGTCATGCCTTGGCTAGTCCCATCAAATATGGTTTGCTTTGATACAGGAACCAGTCTCATTTTTATCATGAAGGATGATATTGTTTCTCGGAGTTAACGTGAACTTTACTATTACTTGTATTCTTTTTTTCATATCTGGAAGTGTTCTTGCGGCTCTTGCCCCCAGTTCATTTATGTGCTTGTACACCATGTCGACCGGCAGGAAATGGATGACACAGAGTGACATAAGACTTGAGAAGCTAAAAATAAAGAACTCTTCTATTTTGAAAAACAAAAATGCAAAAATAGATTTACTCAAATCTCAGCAACACACACTTAAAAAATACAACAACAAACTTTCTTCAACTCTTCTGAAGCAAGAAGAAGAGTTTGAATTGACAAAAAGAGAAAACATTATTCTTGCAGAAGAAAACTTGAAACTCAAAAATGGCTTCAAAAAGATCTCAGCAAGACTTGACAATGCAGAAAAAAAACTAGGAAAATAAAATGGTCACTATTAACATGACGCACGTTTCTCTCACAATTGGCAACCTTCATGTCCCAGCTAGTGCACTGGAAGAGGTTGATGTCGAATTGAATCTAGAAGACTGTGAGATCGAAGTTGGAGAGCTCACTCTTGCAAATAGCATTCAGTCAAATGTACATGAGACATTTGACGCAGATCTACGCGAGCCAGTCGACCCTTTCGATGATGCTTATGAAGAAGACACTCGATCTGTGGCACAGGCTACTGCGTCGGAAGTTGGAGAGAGACTAATCTACCCCCACTGAGTCGCTATGCTGAACTACTTTAACGCTTTTCCAATTCTGAACAATAAGGTTCTGTTTCCTGGAGGGAAGCAGAAGCTTACTCTGAAACCCAGCCTTAATCATTTGTTCCACCCAGTTATGAACTTGGACAGCAAAGAATACGAAACTCTTTTAGTCTACCCAATGGAAGACAAAAATGTTCACAAACTTCTGTCTTACCAAGATCAAGCTGATGCTGAACAAGCCCTTGGCCTTTGGAGAAAAAACACTAAACCCGTTGGCATAATTTGTACCGTTACCAAGTCTCCAAATGAAGATTCAAGATATCACTTGACAGCAACAAGCAGGTTTCTGATATCCAATTTTCATTTGGCAGATGAAAGAACTGGATGTATCTCAGCAAGTGGGGTCAAACTTGACCTTCCTGAAAAAAGCCCTTCTTTCGAAATGCTTTTAAATTCTATTGTCAAGTCCAACCACCCTTTGGTAGCAGATCTGATTCAAGGCAGTCCTGGCCATTTCAGAAAGCTGTCTCCATCTATTCCTTGCAGCTTTGCATACGACATTGCAAGTGTCGTATTGTCCAAGGACGAGAAGTCTACTCAACTGCAGATTCAGTGTTTCGAATCTTTTTGCACTGCACTCTCTGCTGCTGTAGGAAAAATTCTTGGAGACAAACCAATAAAGCCTCCTTCTATTAAATCCTCAAATGAATCAAAACCAAACGATGAGTCTTGGGACATTGATTCTTTTCAAGGGTCAGAAGAAGCAAAGGAAGCGGTACTCAAGCAGCTGAAAAGACTTGAGCGACTTGCTCCCACCAGTCAAGAGCATGCTCAAATTAGTGACTGGCTTGACCTTGTGTTTTCTTTGCCAATAAACTCCAAATCCGTAGACCCAACTGACGTAAACAAAGTGAAGTCAGTTCTTGATCACTCTCACTACGGTCTTGAAGAAGTAAAGCAAGAAATTCTAGAGTATGTAGTTGTCAGAAACCATGCACCTCTTGCTCCAGAAAAGGTCATGCTTTTCGATGGGCCTCCTGGCACAGGCAAGACTATTATGGCTGAAGCAATTGCCGAGTCTCTTGGTAGGAAAATAATCAAAATCTCAATGGGTTCAATTACTGAACCTAGTCAGATCGTAGGAGATAGACGAGTTTACTTGGGCTCGTCTATCGGGAAATTGATTCATTCACTTGTTAGGGCGAAGACTGACAAGTTGGTTATTTTGCTTGACGAAATTGACAAAATCGGTCGCTCTCACAAGGGCGACCCAGCTGCAGTTCTTCTTGACGCACTAGACCCCAAGCAAAATCATTCATTTGTAGACAACTATTTAGGATTCCCAATTAATCTAGGAAATGTAATGTTCATTTGCACTTCCAATGATTACTCAAAGATTCCCAAGCCACTGTATGACAGAATGAATACTTTCGTTTTCAAAGACTATCCTATGGAGTCTAAGAAAATCATCGCATCAAAGTATGTCCTGCCTAAGCTTTGCAGCATCTACAACTTCGACATCAAGCTGACAGACAAAAGTAATGAGTTTCTCTGCAAAGATGTCAATCTCAGAGAAATTGAACAAAGACTTTGTAAGATTATTTCTTACTACATTTTCCAGTCGACAATCTTTGACAATCACCCTCCAGAAAAACTTTCTGTCAAAGAACTAGACTCAATTATCAACAAGAAAACAAAAACAAAAAGAGTAGGATTCTAAAATGAATATTAACTCCACTGACACATCTACTACAAGCACCACTGCAACTTCCACTCGCAGTGATAGTTTCTCTCTCAATCGAAGTCACATCATTTGGGGAATTGTATATGAGCGAAAGGACGGACAATGGATCTCTGCAAGCCCCACTTACCCCACTCGACTCAAGGCAAGAGAGGCAAAGTCTGAGTATCGACGAGCTGGCACCCGAGCCTACGTCATTCGATACTCTCCCATCGTCGATACTCGTTCTTGACGAAGTCTGGGGCACTTGCATACTCCGCGACGAGTGTGGTTGGTCTTTGAAAATAAGTGATTTCCCTCAAGAGGTAATCACGCATTGCCCCTCGTGTTACAGCGCTTTGCTAATTACAACAGCTTCAGTTAATCCCTATCATGAGCTACTCTAGCTAAGCAGGAGAACAATTCCTGCTCACATCGGAGACTCTAATGCCATTCAGAACTATTGACAGTTCACAAGATCAAGAGCTTCACCCTAACGAGTACGTTTTCCAAATTCAAAACAATGGAAAAAAGGTTCTTGTTATTCACAAAAAGGATAATAAAGAGTTCTCGTTTTTGAAAAGCTTTAAAGACAAAAAGATCAGCAGCAATGGTGTTGCACAAGCCTCTTATATTAACAGTCTTGTGGATGAAAAGATTACACTTGTTTCTTGCTCCGGACTAGCAGGCACTGGAAAGTCTTTCTTGGCAGTTGCAGCTGCCATTGAAGGATTCCAAAACGGCTCTTACAAAAACATCAAGTTTGTAAAGCCATTTTACCGCGCTGGAAACAGCGATGCCATTGGCACTCTCCCCGGAGAGCTTGATGAAAAGATTCGCCCTTACCTTCATTCCTATTTTGATATCCTTAAAGAGCTTTGCATTGATGAGGCATACCTCTCAAACATGCTTAAAAGAAAACAAATTGAATTTGAGCCAATTGAATTCATGAGAGGCAGAACCTTTCGAAACAGTTTCATCATTGTTGACGAAGCCCAGTCTCTCAGTTGGGATATGATTTATCTTTTGGTAAGCCGACTAGGAGAGGGAAGCAAGCTTGTCGTTTTGGGAGACCTTAACCAGATCGACTCCAAAGAAACTTTTCAAACAAGCGGGCTGAACAAACTTGTTACTTCACGCTCTTGCAAGAACTCAACACTGGCGGCAAGTCACATCTTGGATGTTTGCTGTCGATCAGAAACGGCAAAACTAGCGCATGACATTAACGCAGAAATTAGAAAGCACTCTAGATAGCATCCTTTCAGAAACCAACTCCCTCTCTCTTGAAGAGTTTGTCCATGTCTTTGGGCTGGCTCTAATAGAGAGGGGGCTTTCTGGGATACCAGAGTGCCCCAGTAGTATCAAAATAGAAGAGATGCCAGAAGTGCTATCAAGGCACGCAAAGGCTCATGGACAGGACTTGTCAGTTGCACTTGCTCAGCAAGGAATGGTTATGACAATGTGGCTGTCCCATAACAAAACATAAAGCGAAATACATATGAAAATCAACCAAGTCACAAGTGGGTCTTTCGAGATTTACAAGAACAAGGGGGCTATGAAATTCTACTTTGCCCCTCCCCGAATTAAGAAGATTGGTCAAAATAAATCTTTTGGAAAAGTTGTTGGAGACCGATACACTGTTGACAAGACGGGCAGCATCATTATTGATTGCTGCCCGAGTGTTCCTCCAACTAAGAGAGGAGACCTTCCTGTAACCCAGTGGGATAAGAAAATTACATTTTCACTTGGAGTCAACGACGTTGTGGCCTTGATTGGTTACAGAAAGCTTCTTGAGCGTTTGATTCTAGAGTATGGTAATATCTCTGATGCTGTAAAAGCATTTTCAAATGACAAGTATCCAAAGACTTCTCTCAGTCTTACTCACAAATACACTCCCAAGGATCAAAGTGAAGAGCTCACAAAGCGATTCAACATCCGCCCTGGTGTAGACAAGTATGAGGGAACTTATCAAGTCTCCATGTCTTCTTACAAAGGAAACGACTACAAGAACTCTCACAATGTAAATCTTCCATTTTCTTGTGGCGAGTTTGAATCTTTCATGACTCTCGTTCAAGAGTCGCTTCCAGATATTCTCCACTGGGGCAGCAGGTCCGTTTCAGCAACCACCAATATGGCAGCAAGCCAGATGCTGGAAAACTGGTAATGACTTGGAAAGTTGAGACCGATAACCAATCCTTAAAAATTGACGCGTACCAGCTTATTCAAAGTCTTCTATCTTCTGCTCTGAGTAAGCATTCGTCAAGTTCAGGGACACAGCTTGACACCAAGCTCCTGTGTAAGGTTTACATTCATTCTTTTCTGAGACCAATGATTGAGATGACAACTATCGAAAAAATTATTGAAATCTCATTTACTCTTGGGAGGAACTATGAAAAATTCCTCAACAACAACAACGTCTCTTTCTCCCCCATCGAGAAAGAGCATACTGACAGCTGAACAGAAATCAGATGTCGTTCAATGGTTGATTAGTGATTGCCTTCCAGATTTACTGGATAGAATATCAGCCAATCTAAAATCTAACAAAACAAACAAGGACAAAAATAATGTCTTCTACAATTCCAAAGTTTGAAGTTGCATTCAAGCCCGTAGCCTCCCAGCGAGAGGGATCTAAGTTCCTGGGAAATGCAGAAATCACTGTTCATCTTTCTGAGACTACTTCTTTTGTCATTCGCCGCTGCCCTGTCTTCAATGGAAGCAACGGCAAGTTCATGAAGTGGCCGAATCAGAAGTATGAGAAGGATGGCCAGCCGAAGAGTTTCTCGTTCATTCGAATCAACGAGCCCAACCAGCCTCAGACCCCTCCATTCAAGGGTGCTTTCGAGCTGGCTATTGAAGCTGCCGTTATGAGCGCTGTCAATCAGGACAGTGATGGCTCTGAGGGTCCAAATGAGCCCCAGGGTAGAGGTCGTCGAGGAGGTCGAGGCCGTCCTTCTCCCACTCGTTCGGCTCAGCGATCCTCTGCTTCTGCTGATGACGAATGGTAGGTAAGCTGGAACGATTCGGACATTCCGTTCTAGTATTGCTTTAGAAACCTGTCGGGGTGGGCAGTCGCCCACCCCGACATTTTACAAAGGAAAAAACATGATTGCAGGAGTCCTTCTAGGAATCTCAACTGCCTTTTCGTTTGCCTTGACAGTTTACTCCTCACCAAGGTTTGCAAGAAAGTTTATTGTCAAGCACCCATTTGTTACAGATGTGATTGTTGCTTCTGCAATTTGGCTCATGCTCGCATCTGTTTCTCAGTCAGCCTTATCTGCAGTAGGAGCAGCAATTGCCGGACTTTTCATTTCCACAGCACTCCTTTTCCTACGACTATCTTCAAGTGCAAGAAGCTTTTTCCAGAAAATCTGAGAGCACAGAAGCAAAGTATTTTAGGCTAATCCAAGACTTTCTTGCTTTATGCATTAGAGACTATGTTGATTTTGCCTACCCATGCAATCGCTTAACTCTTGAAGACTGGTGGGCCTACGATACAGCTGCTGGTTTTATTTTCGGAAACCAGCGCTGTATGATCAGACATCCTGAAACTCTTCTTCTAATGAATGTTGAAGACATGTCCTCTTTGGTGTCTCATAAAAAGAACGCTGTCTCCATACTAAAAACAAAAGTAATATCAATGGCTCAAAAGAAAAAAGCATCTCACATGAAGCCAGCTTTTACTCCCCCGCCCCGATTCACAGATGAGAATGGTCAGTCGTGGGAAGTAAAAGCAGACCCGAGAGAAGCGTCAGCGTATATAAATCCTGAAACAAAACAAATCTATGTCTCCGACACTGCAAGCCCTAAACTCTTTATTATTGCCTTGCTTCAAATGGCTAATTCAGAACTTGATCTTGATCTTGATTCAGAAAGCCTTGACTCTGTTGGAGAAAAGCTTTACAGCGTCCTCGAATGCAACAAATTTTTCAGAGTCAGAGTCGTTTCAAATGTCGAAATGAAAGATGAATGAATAATTTTATCAAGCACGATTCCGAAAAGCCCAGAACAGACCTGTTGCCACCAATGGCTTTGCTTGAGGTTGCAAAGGTCATGACTTATGGGGCAAGAAAGTATGAGATTGGAAATTGGTTCAAAAAGGGAGCCACATACAACAGGTATTATGCAGCATGTCTTAGACACATGCTGCAATGGCAAGCAGGCGAAGATTTGGATCCAGAAACAGGTATCAGTCACATTGCTCATGCCGCTTCAAATCTTCTCTTCTTGACTGCTTTGATTCTTGTTGGCAACCCTGAAACCGATGATCGCCTTTTAATCAAGTAATAACAAAATAGGAACTAATATGAAGATTCACTCAAACAGCATTCCTTCTACAGTCGCAACAACTCTAAGCAGCGAAAAAGTTATCAACCATACGATGGCAAGAGAGAGTGCAAACATTCAAATGCTCATGCTCCGAACCGGACTGTACTCGGACAAGATCGGTGCGGTTGTTCGAGAGTACCTGACTAATGCTCGGGATGCTCATGTTGAGGCTGGGCAGACTGCCCCAATCGATGTAACCATCCCGACTCGTTTTGGAAACTCTTTTATCATTCGGGACTATGGGCCTGGAATGAGCCAGCATTTCATTGAGAATACGTACGTCCAGTACACTGCAAGCACAAAGAGGCTTAGCGAAACTCTGACTGGCGGATGGGGTATTGGAAGCAAGTCTGGATACGCATACACTGATTCTTTTTCAGTCATCTCTTATTTCGAAGGAAAGAAGCAAGTCTGGCTTGCACAGTCCAATCCTGATGGGTCGGGCACCTACACCTTGCTTTCGACTACTGAGTCCGATGAGCCGTCAGGTGTCGCAATCGTAATCAATCTAAATAGTTCTGAAGACTCATACAAGTTCAATTCCGCTGTAAATCATTTCTCGGCTTTCATGGACATCCCTGTTTCTATCAATGGAGTTGATTGTGGGAATTGCGCTGACAACAGCTCTCCGGAGAAGACCCCTGTAATCTTTAAGTCAGACGAAGTTACAATTGAGCTTCGAACCATTGGATCACAAAACCGATACAACAAGAAAGCTTATATCGTTCAAGGAGGAGTTCCATATCCTGTTGGATTGGATGATGTTATCAATAAGCTAGAAAGCAGTATCTTGCTAGATTATGCTAGAAGCTACAACTGCTTGAAATCGATTTGCATTCATGTTCCTCCTGGAACTTTTATGCCAGATATTAGCAGGGAGAATCTACAGCTTGATGCTTCTGGAAAGTCTCTTGAAACTATCTGCAGCTATATTGAAGCTGCAGATTCCTACCTTTCGTCCATCGTTAAAGACAACAGCCAGTTCAATCAAATGACTAACTTCCAGTTGTCTTGCTTTAGCAACAATCCGTCAATGGTCGATATCGGATCTTGGCTTATCGAAGCCAACAATGGAAAGAAGATTCCTTCTGTGGTTCTGGATGTTGTAAAGCAAAAAGCAAAATTTGTTATTAGAAAGATTGCTACAAAGTCAAAGACTGTATTTTGTTCTAGTTTCTCAACTTACAGAAAGATTGTTCTTACTGGCTACTCAGGCGATACTGTTTCCACACAGTACATTAATGCAAACGTTGACAATCTCATTTGCGATGTAACTGGAGATGGGAAAGTGGCAACAATCCTTCATTGCAACAGCTCCCACCAAAGGAACACTAGAATCAAATCATTTCTTGCTACGTCTGGACATAATCGCTCAAGAGTTCTTGTTGCAGAAAACAAAACTACTTTTGATCTATTCAAGAAGACTATTATTGACAATATCAATTGTCCAGATTCATCCCTAAATGGGATTGACATTACTAAGATCAACATTGTTAATCTTAGTGACTACGCATCTTCCAGCAAAAGCGTAAAGTCTGTTGGAAGAAGAAGTACAAAATTTATGAAAGTTACTGATTGTGACTGGAATGACAAAATTGCGACTAAACCAATTAAGGCTCACGAGGTTGAAACAGATCTCAAGGTTATCTATGGTCTTCTCTATAGAAACCAGCTGGTTAACGAACATGGACAACTTCTTAGTGTTAGCCGTTCGTTTATCAAAAATCTGATTAACAGCACAACTCTAGAGTTCCGGGTAATTAAGATTTCGGAGTTTAAAAATAATTCTAATCTAAAAAGAAACAAGATTGATTTCTCTACAATGATTTCGCTTTTAGAGTTTTCTGATCTTTGTTCTCAATTCAGTACGTACCTTCATTCCATGTCAGAGTTTGACAAATCTATTGAGGAAGTTGAAGATCAAGTCACTTCCAAGTTGGTTCTCAAGGCAATCAAGCATTGTCGAGAAGAGATTGAGACCCATAACGTAATCAACGAAATGAATTCAAAAAACCTTCTCGAAGAAGATATGGTAAGTTACTTAAAGACTACAATTGATACACCTTCCATTGAAAAATTCTTGCTTAATAACTTCCCAGACTCCACTGTTCACAAAGTTATTAAGATTTTTAATGCATTTTCTTGGCGTGATCAAATTCCAAATAAGTCCATCTTGGACATAAGTATCGCCGAACCTCTTCTGTTTTAACAAAAGGAAAAACAAAAATGAACAAGATTGCAAACGCTCACGTAACCAAGCATCACGCCCGCCTGTTCTATGAGAACACAGAGATCCAAGAGTTCTCTTCAGACTCCATTCAGTACTTTGCTATTGTCGAAGCAATTCAGAATGGGACAATCTACAGCATGTCTTCTGAAGACTTTCAAACTAGCAATAACAAATTTGAAGAATTTTGCAATGGTCGCTTTGCCATTCGCAACAACTCTATTTTCTATGTAGATGAAGACGGAGTTTCCCAGTCTGTTGATATCAGAATCCATACGCTCATCACCCGGCTCATCGAAGCCGGTGATGATTTTGAGCCAATCATGAAGTTCTGGGTAAAGCTTCAGGCTAATCCTAGCGACAATAGTCGCAATCAGCTTTGGGACTTCATGTGTAACCAGAACATCCCCATCACTCCCGAAGGTGA
>PDMW01022924.1_pt1 | contig 12720 bp, 15 predicted proteins | sample 1515511 | NCBI WGS metagenome assembly PDMW01 (sample SAMN07343023, study PRJNA328102) | Marine metagenome, whole genome shotgun sequencing project. | biome: marine; feature: bay; material: water; isolation source: viruses from water sample < 0.22 micron filtered, nuclease treated, low... ... | reverse complement strand
TTCTACTTGGTTGTATAAAACTTATCTTTTTCATATTTTTCTTCCATAACCTTTGTAACTCTGTGTAATAGTAGTCTGGTTTAACTTTAGCATTATGTTTGTCTATGGTATATAACTCGTCTATATCATATACGCTTTCCAAATCAATAAGACTTAGTTCACCACTCTCTGTTCTTATAATATTTATCGAGACCAAATCGTAAAAGAACATTTTTTTTTCATTTACTAAAAATAATACCTTTTGGTAAAACTCATCGGGAACTTTATCAAACTCTGAACCTATTAACTCCCCAAGCTCACAGACATAACCAACTATATCATCCCCATCTACTATTAATGATTGGAGTGCCGGTGCAACCTCATCGAAGAACCCAGCTTCAAGAGCCTTAACAAAGTTCTCTCTACGACAATAGTCCTTATCGAATATCTTATAGTAAACACCATCCCCTTTGAGAACCATTCTACCATGATTTATACCATCAACAACCCTACCAGCTTTGTTGAGTATAACACCAAGAGAACCTAAATCTATATCACTTAATTGTATCTTATTCATACTCACCTTCATAATTACCCATTAGATAGTTCATAAAAGTATCAGCTTGAGATTCTATTTGTTCAAATACCGATTCGGACATTTTATGATTTTCTTCAGCAATTGTCTCAATATCCTCACCTGTTTTAGCAACTCTTCTTCTATCAGGTCTTGTTACCATTTTTCTAGAACCAGCCCAATGATGATATATCATATTCTCGTAGACTCCAAAATATAATGGATGTAGATTCACTTGATTACTTCTTTCTATTGGATAGTAATCGTAATTATTCTTAGATAACCAGTCAATGACACCATCCCACCAAGTTCCTGTTCCATGGTCTATTATAGTGTTCAGATAAGGTTCTAAATCACCTTCTAAAATATGTTTAGCTTCAAATAGCATAAACATTGGATGAGGAATCTTACGAGTGTTATCTATTTCGTGTTCTGGTTCTTGACAAGAAACAAATGGATAATCTTTTAACTTTTCATTCATAAAAGAACTTATCGGTTTTATTGGAAATGCATCTGAATCTAGTAATAAAACCTTATCATCTAATTTAGCATTTTTATGAATAAAATCTAATAATAATTTCATTGATTCAGTCCAATGACCACTGCCATCTAAAGCTCCATCAAATTTGTCTTTATGTTCATCATAGTTTTCACCTAATCTAGTGTAAACTTTATATTCCTCATCTACAAACTTTTCTAATTGTTTCTTTTGAATATCAACCCACTTATCTTTATAATGAATAGTTAATATGTGAATCATAAGTAACGTTCCTCAATCCATTTGTTAGTCCAATAAATCACATAATCGATGTCTTCCTCTTTCATTCTATTGTGAACTGGTAACGATATCAGTTTAACCCATTCCTTTTCACATATTGGATATTCCCTATTCTGATGTAATGGATCATATTTATACAATGGTTTAAAATGAACTGATGTGTGTATCTTTTTACTAGCTAAATAATCTATTAAATCATCTCTTGTTGTTGAACTATAACCACTACCATCTGGTGCTATGTTTGTATACTTTTCTGGCAGTTTAGCACAATAGTATTGTACAGTTTCTGTATGATGTGGTCTTTCTATGATAGGATGTAGTTCTTCATTATATCGTTTCTGTACATGTCTACGAAATTCCAAATTAGCTGGTAATTTCTTCATCTGTTCTAAACAAATAGCAGCCATAATATCAATCATATAATATTTGTAACCAACTAAATCCACTTGATAATCCCAAGCATATCCTGGTTTTGCACCACTAGCTCTACTCCAAGTAGATGATACCCCAAACCAAGTCATCTCTCTACACTTTTCAATTAAATCTTTATCATCACTTGTTATCATCCCACCATCACCACAAGGCATCGTTTTAACCGCTTGAAATGACCATACAGCAGCATCTCCACCTAACCCTGCGCCTGGAGTATAACAACTATGAGCAGTATCTTCAAGTATGAACCCACCAAATACCTTTCTCAGAGCTTTATAATCACAAGGTACACCAGCTTGATTTACAGCTATCAGTACTTCACTATTTGGTTTCTTATACTTTTCTACATCCTTTGGGTTTATACACATTGTGTCTGGTAACACATCAACTATATTAGATGTAAACCCATTCCATAGTGGAATCATAGCTGTAGCTATAAAAGATATTGCTGGATTGATTACATCAATTCCCTTATAACCCAAAGCCTTCATTACTAAATCTTGACCATGTGACGCACTTGTAACAGCACAAGCATATTTATGTCCAACCATTTCTGCAAACTTCTCCTCGAACTCTGCTACTTTAGGACCTTTACCCCACCATCCACTCTCTATTACTTCTTGTAATGCCTCTACTTCTTCTTTGCCACCTTTAGGCGCTAATACAGGCAACATTATATCTCTAACTTTCATTATTATTCTCCGAAAATACTTCTACCATTAAAACGTTTTTATCATTTATCATTATATACCTACCATCCTTACATTTAAACTTTGTAAATTGACCTTGTTCAATTGAAAGTGTATCTATACCATGGATGGTTTTTCTATAACCCTCTTTAAAATGAATTATCTGTGTAACATATCTACCCTCATGTGCAACCGAAGATAGTAAATTTTTATCTTTCATTAATTAACCAAACCTTTCTGATTGTCTACCATTTTTTAGTAATTTTAATTTATTAAAATCGTAATCCTCTGAATATTTACAATTCTCATACAAAGCACGAACAAATGTGCCTGCACCTTCAGAATAATTACGGAAATCTTTAAAATCTTCTATCATTACAATATCTAATCCACAATTTTTAGCGTGTTTATATGAATCTGAATGTGCATTTGTCTGATATGTCTTATCTCCAATAGCACCTGTAGAAACATACATATCTTGATAAAGTTTTGAAAATTTATCCATATTTTCAGAATTAGAAAAGAATATCCAATCATCTAAACGTGGATTGTCTTTCATAAAATTATCGTTGTGTGGACTATAAAACAATTCTCTATCTTCAAATATTGTAAAATCTATATCAGTTAACCATGCCCAATCAGTTCTTGATAGTATAACCATATCATACACAAAATTATTTTCTAACTCATATTGTTTTTTAAAAGAAATAGACTTTTGTGCAGAATACCATCTACTCATCATAAACTCTTTTCTTATTTCACCTACCGAATCAGTCCATTTAGCTCCAAATTTTAATTGAGGTTCTATTTTAAATTTTTTAGGTTTGTATAAGTCAATTAACCCATCTTCATACTTTGTATCCCAACTATGAATAAAAACATCTACATTATTTATATCAAATATATGTTTTTTCCAATGTTCATAACCAATTCTATAATCTATATCACCTAATATCTCATATCTACTCTTATTTTTATATAAAATACCACAATTACCGTGAAAACAAACAGCTACTTTCATAAACTAACCTAACCCTATCTTTTTTGCATGTTCAACACATTTTTTCATACCATCATCTAACTCAGTCTTAGCTTCCCAACCTAATACTTTTTTTGATTTAATAGTATCACCTAAACAATATTTTAAAACTTCTTTTTCTAATCTATCCTTATTAAGTTTATATTCTCCTTTAAAAAGATAAGGATATGCATTCCAAAAATTTGAGGGAACATTATAATTTGGAGTAGAAGTTACATTAAAACATTTAGCAACACTATTATAAATTTCATTTACCGAATAAGTATCACCAGAACTGACATTGAACTTTTCACCAACAGCTTTATCGTGTGTCATCACTATCTCACATATATTAATTAAATCATCAATATAAACATAATCTCTTCTCTGCTCCCCATCAGAAAATAATATTGGTATTTCATTTTGTAAAAATGTTTTCATTAAATATCCTGTTAATGGTGGGTGTTTTCTCCTAAAATCTTGATGAGGTCCATATACATTAAAAAACCTTAACATTACTATTGGTAAGTCATAAACACTACCAAAAGATTCACATAATAATTCACACTGTTTTTTAGTTGTAGCATAAATTAAATCAGGAAAAATATCATCATTTTCTTTCGCTGGATATGTTTTATGGTTTTCATATAATGCACTTGTTGAAGCAAAAATAACCCTCTTCACACCATTCATACGAGCAGCTTCAAGAACATTTGCTGTTCCACCAACATTTATATCTATTGCATCTTTTGGATTCTCTTGACAATCTGGCAATGGTGCTATACCAGCAAAATGATATATATAGTCCACATCTTTTGTATAATCAAAAATAGTTTTATTTCTGACATCATCTTCTATAAAAGTTCCAAATGTTTCACCATCTATTTCTAAATTATCTTTATTACCATAACTCATATTATCTAAAAGAATTACACCATGCCCTTTTTTATGTAGATGATAACCCAATTGTGAGCCAATGAAACCAGCACCACCAGTTATTAATACTTTTTTCATTTTAATAAGTCCTTCAATGATTTAGAGTTTCTAACCAAGTTACAAGATTTAGCTGTAGGATAAGAATTTGTTTTTGAATAATCATTTATTAAAATTCTTTGACAATGTAGTAAATCAAATATGATTTCGTGATATTTAATATTTAACCTATCTAATTGTTTTAATGTTTTTTCTTTGTAACTACTTTTTCTAGATGTTGTAATTATAATTCTAACTTTACCGGTATCATATAATTTATTAATCAAATCTACATTCTCTTGTATAGCATCAGTAGTACCCCAATATGGAGCGAATAACTCTGCTGAGCTTTCTACTAAAACACCATCTAAGTCTGTAAAAATTGTTTTATATTGGTCTTTATATATGTCCCAATCTGAGAGAGTTCCCCAATCAACAAAATCATTAACTCTAACCATTTTAAATTTATAACCATCTAATAATTGTTGATGAATTATATGTGAAACATATATTTCAGATTCAGTAACTATATCTGTTAATTTTTTATAAGTAGATGAAAATAATTGTGCATCAGAAAAACTATAACCACCACAACAAAATAATTCACTTATAACTTTCTTTTCAACTATAGTTTTTATATAGCCACTATTATCAATGTCAACATAACTTTTATTCTTAGCTATGACACTTTCCATATCTTGTAAAGAGTAAACACAAACAGTATCAGGTTCTATATTATCTAGTTGAAAATAACCATCAGAGTCATTTATAAAAATATTCCCAGTTATGTTTAACTTATCAATCATTGACGATACAGTTTCACTTTGAGAAAATGTAGGTTCTTCTAATTCTAATAAATTAAACTCAATATCAAAGTCTTTAAATGTTTTATATATCGCTTCTCTTAAATTGTACTTTTCTATATCTTCTTTTAAAGCACCCATACATATAGAATCAAAGTTAGATAAATCTAATCCAGATATACCTTGTGTTATCATTAATCTACCATTTGGGTGAGTCAATGACCACTTTGGTCTCATATTTGGATATCTACTACTGTTACCAGCACAAGGAAGTATTAAAGTAAACACAATAACCTAATCTCCTTAATTAAATTATTAATAAGTTTTTTATTTTTAGAATATGGTAATATTCTCAACAAATTTAACACTTGAAAATGTCTATAGTACTTTTTATAAAATTCGTATTTACTAAATTCATTTTCAATTAAATTATCCATATAATGTAAAGATTGCTTAATTTTTACTCTGTCTTGAATTTTATTTACTAAATTCAAAGACCAATAGTGTTTAGTATCTTGTCTAATCTTTACAATATCTTGCAAAGGTGTGTCTAAAAATGTATCTAAGAAATCAATAAAAACAATATCTAAATTATCAAATAACATATTAGAGAATGTTAAATCACCATGACAATATCCAGCAGGTATTTCAATCTTCTCAGGTAAATTGTAAAAAAAACTATTTAAATAATTTATATCGATACCATGTTTTATAAAAATTTTATTTTTAGTAACCTCATATTTTTTTATTAAAACATTTCTATTAACTACTTTGACGCCAGTAATGTTATCTTTAATGAAAGAAAGAACTTTTTTTACCACATTGTCAAGTATTTTTTTATCGCTCCTCAACATAAAATCATCAAAAGTCTTAAAAGGTATCATTTGCATTTCAAACCAAAAACAATCATTATCTTTACCACTATCGTATATTTTAGGTACTGAAATGTTTTTATTTTTAAACTTTAGTTGTTTTTTATATTGTAAAAACAATCTGTCTGAGTAATTTTTATTAGATGCTATTTTTCTAACTCTATCCTTTACTAACTCAAGTTTACAACCAGAATGACCATTTACATTAAGTTTCATCTGTGACCATCTCCAAATTTGTAATCAAAAACTTGTATATCTCTTTGATAATATTCACGAACAATGTTTTTTGTTTCATCATCATAATAATCTGTATAGAATTTATGATTTTTCTTTTTAATGTAAACCATTGGTTCATAGTTTATGTTACTTGCAGTACATAAGTTTGCCCAATCTTTGTCGATATTTTCAACTTTACCAATAAAATTTATATTACTTTTTGAACCATCTGGTAATTCAATTAAACTTGATTGAGTTTGACAATGTAACTCAGTAGGAATATCACTGTTAAACACTGTACCTTCTGCTTTTACCCAATCTTTAAACTCTGAATAAGTTTGTTTATGCTCGCTATCATTCCAAAAAGATACTAATCTTGAAAATGGATTCCTAACAAATATAAATGAAAAATACTCTCTTATTTGTTCGTCTGTTATATTGTCTATCCATTGACCAAATTCTTTAGGATTATCTTTTTGTGTAATCCATCCTCCTCTGGGTTGTAAAATATGTCTAAATATAGATGTACCTGCACACTTACCAGGTTTATAGTAAACTAATTTTTGTATTGGATTAACTATTAAACTACGTTGAATGTCATTGATGTATTCACGTTTTCCTGTGATGAGTCCCTGTATACCACCAGCTCTATAGTAGTCTGTGAATCTATTGTCCATTAAAAACCACTCCATATAATTCTAATAACTCTACACCATAGTCACTACAAGTTCTAGCTACCCTATCTTTTAGACTTACAAATAATTCAACATCATTCCCCACATCAGTATAAAGGTCTTCACTATCCAACATAATATGAAATATTTTATCTGTCTTAAATAGATTAGATAAGTTCTGAACTCCTCTTAATGTTTCTATCTTAGGAACAAAACTCACGTGCTCTGGTAACATATCACATATTAAATCTACCTCAGCGGTTTCTTCTATATTTGATGTAGCAAAGTATTTTATGTTATCATACTTATGTGCAAAAGTTATAGCATCTGTAAGTGATAATGATGGTACAGGTGGTTTAGTCCTTCCCTTTGGATAATCTAAAAAAACATCGTAGTCTCTATTTACGAATGTTTTTAGCTCTTTCAAATCTTTTACATGAGCCATATTAATTCTTACCACCACATCTTCTACATTTTTGAATTGGTTTAAAGTTAGTAAATGATTAGATATTAGTATCATATTATTTTCTCCAAGTATTTATTAGAAAGTGATAAAACAACAGCAACGATTACATCAGCTATCGGTGGGACACTTGGATATCCAAAATTCCAAACAATAACCAAAAGTAACCAAATAGAAAATACCTTATAATTCATTTCTTATCTTTGTCGCTGATATTTTTTTTATTTCACCAGGTGGGATGTGTTCTATCAAATCATAACCTACATCCCTGCCATAATTTACAGATTCAATTGGTGGTATTTTAGTAATTATTACGTAACCTCTTTGAATCTCTTCATTCATATCCTCTGATATTTTTTTCAAAACTTCTTCATATTTGTATGGATTCTTTTCAGGTTCTGTACCATAAATATCCATCACAGCAACACATACCTTTTTACCTTTTTCAATCATTTGCTGTATACACCATTTGTGTCCTTTATGAAAAGGTTGAAATCTTCCAATGTAAAGTGAGTATCTCATATATAAATATATATAACCTAACTATCGATTAATGTATTTTTTTTTACATAATTCATATTAAACATCTTCCCAATATGTATCCGTATCCTCTTTATCTAACAATTCATTTTGCCAGAATAAAGTAATTATTTCCTTATCATTATGTGGTGTAATGTTATGAGTATAAAAAAGAGGCATATCAATATATTGAGTCTTATCACCTGAAACCCTATAAGTTACAACCTCATTATCACCCAACTTTCTAAGATTTATTTCTGCTTCTCCCTTTAATACACAAAACCTTTCTAACTTTCTCATATGAAAGTGTTGTCCTCTGATGTAACCAGGTTTTGTAGTGGAAAAGAAAGATTGACCACCCGCATTTGTTTTAATAGTTTCTGACAAATAACCCCTGTCATCTGAATGGCTACCCATAGTGACTAATCTACTTTCTATGTAAGACCTAAATGTGTTAAATAGGTTTACACGAAAATCACCAGGAGTAGCTGGTATTATGTTGTTATCAACATAGCTCTCTTTAAAATGTAGTAAAATGGAATACACTTCTTTTACATTCTGTATGATATCAGATTTAATTTTATAACTAAATTCATTACCACCACCCCTTATAATTTCAACTATTTGTTTACATAAGTTTTGAACATATACTAATTCTACATTATTATTACTAACACTTAACTCTTCACCATTTATTATTTTGTGACAAAAAGTAGCAATAAAAGAGTTATAATTTGATTTACAAAAAGGCCCAAATACATTCGGTATTCTTAAAGAAGAGAATGACAAGCTATTATCTGATTTAGACCACGTGTTAAATAACCATTTGTTCTCTTTCCTATATTTACCAAATATCGTATCATCATCTTCGTGTAATGAAGAAGCATATAAAAGTCTTTTATTCTTTAACCCACTTAATTGTTTAAATAACTTGTTGGCTGAATCTCTGTTATTCTGATAAACTTCAACCTCATCTCCTCTGTTTTTTTCAGCTAAGTGTACTACAACATCACACTCATCTACATTATCAAAATCTCTGTTTATCTTAATAACTTCTAAATCTTCACAAAGATATTTTATATGTACCCATAGGTGATATCCTATAAAACCATTTACTCCCGTTATGCCTACTTTCAATTTAATACTCCTTTATCTAACAGAAAAGAATAAGCCTCTTCACTATCCATTACATAAAATTCTGAATTTAATGGTTTGTGGTTGTAATCCTCATTATTTCTTTCGTAACCAATCATTAAATATTTTTCGTTAACATCTTCAACCCTTTGATATTCTATAGAACTAACCATCTCTTCATGTAGCTTTTCACCATTTCTAATTGGTATCTTATGAAAATCTATATCATCCTTACCCATAGACTTTGCTATAGCTTTAGCGAAATCTATAATGTTCATAGATTGTAATTTTGGAACTACTATCTTTCCATGTGAATCAGGTGAGTTATAAGACCACTCTATTAAATCTATAGCCTCATCTAATGTTATCAGAAACCTTGTCATCTCAAAACTCGTTATAGGTAGACTTTCTGCTCCTCTATTTATGATGTCCTTAAAAACAGGAATCAATGAACCAGTAGAATCTAACACATTACCATATCTACATAGAGCAACTTTTACATCTGTCTGCTCTTTAGCAAAATTAACATACATCTGTTCCGCAATACCCTTACTCATACCATACACATTCACAGGACTACAAGCCTTATCTGTGGATATGAACATTAGAGATTCTATCTGATGTCTACACTCTCTAACACAATCAATTAGATACTGATGTCCTACTATATTAGTTAGTATGGTTTCATATGGATTATCTTGAGCAACCCATACTGTTTTTAAAGCAGCTGTATTTACTATAACATCTGGTTTAAACTCATACATACTCCTTAGTATAGACTCTTTGTCTTTAACATCCCCAATACGATATAATGGTTTTGAATATATTCTTTTCATATCCTCTTGTTTATGTTCATTTCTTGAAAAGATAAGAATATCATTATCCTCATTCCACCTATTAGTCAATTGTTTTCCTAAAGCGCCCGTACCACCTATTATCATTATTTTTTTATTTATCATACAATAACCTCATTATAATATCTTAATACTGTAATCTCTTTTGGTGATGGTATTTTTATGTTTTTTGAAGAAAATCGTTTTTCATTCATAATATCAATCATTATCTTCATGAAATTAACACCAGCTAAAGTAGTAAAATATGTACCACCGCCTAATCTTGGATTTATTTCTACAAACTTTGGTTCACCTCTAACATCTTCTTTCATCTGAATACACACAGGCCCTTTAATTTTTAGAGCTTTACATAACTTAATACAACTTTCCTCTATCTTTTTATCTCTTAATATACGACCTTTTGAAGATATACCAGCTTTAGTCTGTAACCTTTCTCTTGGTATTACAGATAATACTTCTCCATACATACCACATAGAACATCTATGGTATACTCTGTACCTGGTAAATACTCTTGGTAGATATAATCGTTACTATAATGAAGATTCTCAGTTGATGAAAAGTCTTTGACATCCTCTTTACTTCTCCATAATTCTATACCTCTACTACCACTACCTCTTCTTGGCTTACATATCGTAGGAAAACTGATGTCTCTAGCATTATCTGATGTTTTAGGTAGTAAATCCTCCAAACCATTAGCATACATATGGTTATAAAAACTCAATTTGTCTTGACAAATACTTATGGTTTTGTAATTTGACATAAAGTTTACTACACCCAAATCATGTAACATCATAGAGTTACGAGCAAAATGAACTATATCAGCATCTCCTGTAGGAACGATAACATCTATATCTTCTTTTCTGATAATTTTTAGAACCTCTTTCCAATAATTATCTTCGACAGAAAATGGTACAATATAATGTCTATCAGCTAAATGAAAACCAACAGATAGTTTATCACAATCTATCGCTACAATTTTGTGTTGATTTAGAGTATCAAAATCATTGAATGATTTTATAACCCCAACGGCAGCAGGACCCCCAGCGCATGATACTAAAATGTTCATATATTTATATTCTCCCTTTCATACCACTCCGTATTACTGATTGCTCTGTCATCAACGAATAAATCATATGCAGGTTTTCCTAATTTTAGTTTGTGATGTTTAACACCCCAACCCTCAATTTGTTTTAACGTAAAATCAAACCAATCTGCTCCTGATAACGTTCCTCGTGAAGTGTATAGAGTTATTTCATGTCCCTCATCATACTTACTATTTATCCAATCTATAGCTTGTTGATATGGCTTAGCATCCTCATACTGACAATCAGTAGTACATATTGTACCATCTATATCGAAACAATATCTCATAAATAGTTCACCCCATTAACAAAGTTACCACTTTTAAATGGTCTCTTTCTAACCTTACCTTCATTCTTACCACCATGAACAGGACCATAGTATTTATTTCCTAAAACATAAGTCTCAGAATATTTGGGTGTCCATAAATTCATTCCTGTTTCGTTACCAAAATTGTATTTAGCATTTACTTTCAAATATTGTTGTTTTCTAATGTTCAAACCAAGCTCTTTAATCTCAATTGCATCTAAAAAATTTAGAGGTGATTTATCTAATGGAACCTCTCCATAATACAACCATTTCATATCTCCAAAGTCTTTTCTTTTTATCTGTTCTATGAGAATATCTGAATCAGATGTATTCCCAAATGTAGATGATACTGAAATGTAAGAATATTTATCTAATTCCCATCTTTGAGTAAACCTTTCAATCCACTCCTTCTCTTCTTGATTTGGATAAAAATCAGGAGTAGTGTCTGACATCTCATCATCATTAAATTGCCAAAACATCAACATCTGTTTCAACAAGGGGACTTTATCATTACTTTCATCGAATATTTTGAAATGGTCGTGAAATATTTCTCCGTCAATCTCATCAACAAATCCATCTACATACGGATTTGATTCAAAAATAATTTCAGATATCTTTGAAGCATCAAATGTCCCATAACCCCAATTGTTCAACATCTCTCCAAAAATATTTTTTAACATGACACTACTAGGAACATATACTTTACAATCAGAATACTTCTCTTTTAGTAATCTTGGCATTCCGGATAGTAAAACCCAATCTCCGATACCGTGACAGGTTCTCATAACCATAAATTTATGACCTTCTAAGTATTCATCAGGAATATACATAGGATTATTCACAGAGAATCCAATATCCTCTCTTTGAATACCATGAAGTTTATTATCGAATATTCTAAAAAAAGTCTTCATATTGTTTTCATTATTTCCATTACATTCTTTACAAATATTTCTTCGGAGTAATATGATTCATATCTTTTCAATGTCGTATCCATACATAATTTATAAAACTTATCATTCTTTAATTTTTCAGCTATACGTTTAGCATTATCTATATCACCTATTTCAACTGTAGTTAATGGATGTAGTATATTTTGAGTATTTACATTCGAATATCCAATACAAGGTATTCCATGAAAACTACAATTAAGATTGAATGTTCCAGCAGATGCTGTACCAAGTTGTACACCATATCTGAATGTACTCAAGGTATTTATCCACTTTTTCCATAACATCCAAGGTAAATGTTTAACCACTTGTTCTTCCTCTGGTTTCATTCTACCTGTAGTTACTGCAGTAATATCATCGCTAATCTCCAATCCAACTTGATACGAATCAAATCCACCATAAGCCC
>PDMW01028436.1_pt1 | contig 12774 bp, 10 predicted proteins | sample 1515511 | NCBI WGS metagenome assembly PDMW01 (sample SAMN07343023, study PRJNA328102) | Marine metagenome, whole genome shotgun sequencing project. | biome: marine; feature: bay; material: water; isolation source: viruses from water sample < 0.22 micron filtered, nuclease treated, low... ... | reverse complement strand
TTTAGCCAGCCAGTATTTGTTCGCCAGCTAAACGATAATATGACAGTCGATCAGCTTAAAGAGTTTGCTGATTTATCAAACACTGAAGCGCAAGCGCAGATGACCAGCACCGAGACTGCCCAGCGTGACGCAAAGCGTATGCCTCAAAACTTGATAAACCTTTTTACTGGTGGGGATGTTACAAGCATCGAGAACAAATCGTTTGTTACTGGCTTTGCTGTTCAAGTTTTATCACCAACAGAGCAAGGTCAGTTTAGCGTAAACGGTAAGCCTACAAAGAATGCCATAGATAGAATGCGAGCGGCTATATTAGCTACTGCATACGATGATACAGATACCCTATCGATTATGCTGGATAGCACAGACGATAACATTAAGGCGATTAGCAGCGCTATGATGTCATCCGCTCCGCAACTCAGCCAGCTAAAAGCAGATATAAAAGAAGGTAACGTTAAACCAGACTTCGATATATCTAAACAGATATCAGAAGCTGCCAAAACAATAAGCAATTTGCGCGAACAAAAAGTAAAACCGCGTGATTATTTTGACCAGCAAGATGCATTTAGTGATACAGATCCACTTACAGAAGCAATCATAAAAGCATTCTACAACGATGAGCTAACACGAGCTAAGTCACAAAAATTTATGACGGACGTTTTAAATTTCTACGTTGAAGAGTCGAGCAAGCGTCAAGAAAATGCCTTGTTCGAAGACGAAGTAACGCCTACAGATGTTGTAAAGGCAGCTCGTAAAAAAGCAGAAAGGAAAGCTGATGGCACAGACGAAAACCAAGGAAACCTCCTTGCCGAAGCAAGCCCTAGCAAAAGCGTTAATGAGAGCCGCAAACAAACACAAAGTCCAAGGCGCACGAGAAGCAGCAAAAGACTTGATGCAGACGAGCCAACAGTCGCAGTCCAAGAAGACGAATTAGGTGGCTCAACATCTGATCCCAGCAATGTAGTAACAACAACATCTGGATTTGTCTTTGACAATGTAAGCCAGACATTACGGCAATCGATCTATCGTGATGCATTTGCTGATAGTGGGCAATCGGTAGATGTTATTGAAAACAAATCAACAGAAGAAAAGTTTAAAATACTTTCTCGAACTGTTAAAGGTAAGTTCGGTCTTTCTGGCGTGACAGCACCAGAAGGTGCTGGGTACACACAAGTAAACCAGCTCCTCGATGCATACCACAACCTACAATGGATGACGCACTCATTAGCAATGCCAAACACGTTTATTGGTTTAGGCGGGAAGCTGTCTTTGGAGCTGCCAAATAAAGTTGGTCGCTATCTTGGTGCTTTTGAATCAGGATCTAATAACGTTATTATGCCGCAGAGATCAAACAGCTTTGCCCATGAGTTTGGTCATGCGCTTGATTATTACCTTATGGATAAATACGGCAACCTTGGCTTTATGGAAAGCAGCCGTGGGATCAGCGGGTTAATAAGAAAAACAGCAAAAGCTGGAGATAGACCTTGGCAAAACGGTACGCCAGTAAATGTTGAAACAGCATTTGGTAATATGATAAATGCATTATTTCTGGACAACGCAGAGCTGTCTTACAAAATTATGCAGCTCGAACAGGCAATCGCTAAAGGCGAGGCGCGTGAGGCTAAGACAGGCGTAACAACAAAAAGTTTAAAAAAACTGAGAAGCCAGCTACAAAAATTATTGGAAGGCAGTGGTCGAAGTAAGGTTGCTCCAACAAAGTTTAAGCAAACGTCAGCGCAATTCGGCAAAAGCGTAAATATGAAGGATTATTATCTGCGCCCGACAGAAATGTTTGCCAGAGCTTTTGAAGCATACATCGCAAGAACAGTGGAGGCTGCTGGCGGGCGTAATGAATTTATTACAAAGGGTGATGAAGCATATAAGTTAGCAGCCGAACAAGTAAAAGGCGCTGATGATCGATTAGCTTTGGCATATCCAAAAGATGAGGAACGGCATAATATTTTCTTAGCAATGGATCGATTAATGGATGCGCTTAGAGCAGAAAGTATTGCCGAAGGTACGGTTGCCGATGCACCTGGAGACACGGACATGATCGATGCTCGTGCAAACTTCTGGGGTTCTATGCAATACGAAGAGCGCAACAACATGAAGGATATTCCAAAACGTGTTGTGCAATCAATAATTAACGATCAAAAACGTGCTTATCGAATAGCTCAAGGCAGAGCAGAAACCTTAAAACTTAGACCGCAAAAATACGCTGGGAATAATTTTGTTGAAAGAAAAATAAACGAGTACAGAGATTTATTTGGCGGCAACTTTATAGAAACAAAAAGACAAATTCTTTTTAATGCTTCAGATCAAAACAAAGATAATAAACGAGTGCGCGACATTATGGAAAATATTATTTCCAAAGTTGCAACAGATCCAGGTACTCGACAAGATAGGGTAACGAAACAGACAGGAACGTTTGAAGAAGCTACTAGAATAGAGACTAGACGTTTTTATGCAGTTTACGATCAGATAGCTAAAAAATACAACATTGACCTAATGACAGATGCTGATCAAAAGTCGCTTCGTTTACTTTTAACTGGAGAAAGTGAGGCAACGGCTAAAGCCTCACCCGAAACCCTTAAACTTGCTGGGGAGCTGCGTAGACGCTTATTAAACCCGATTTATGATTACATGGTCAAAAGCGGTCAGGATATAAACTATGTGCAAGGCGTTGGGTATATGCCTCGAATGCTAGATGCGCCACTAGCTATTCAAGAAAAGCCAGACTTTATGGGGGAGCTGGAAGGCAATAAGGGTGCTGTTCCATTGTATCGAAACGTTATCTTTGAAAACGAGTATGGCGTGTTCGAAGAGGGCGACCTCGATCAGATGAAAGCACTGGTAAAATTAGCCATGAGCAACCCAGATAAAACTGATTTGGGCAATCGAATTGCTGAAGAATACTCAGATTTGCGTGATATTGCAGAAGAAATGCGAGAGCAAATAAAAGAAATTGACCGACTTGAAAAAACTATTGATGAAAATCCGTCTGCTGAAGCCGAGATACAAGAGATTATCGACAGTATGGATCAAGAGCATTTTAAGCTGCATGAGGAGCTGCGCGATCCATATGCGCTTACAGCGGCGGAGGATTGGCACAAAAGGATTTCAGTAAGGGAAGGCGCAGATCCATCGACTAATGGTGTTCAAGGTAGTTATGCTAAAAAACGTAAGCTTCCGCCAGAAACAGATAAATACATGAATGATTTTTATCTGAACCCGACAGATGCGTTAATGCAGTACATACCATCGGCTGTTCGAGCAACAGAATACAATAAGCTTTTTGGAAAAGATTTAGTGCCAGAAGGTAAAAAGCTTGATTCAGATGGCGTCCAGAGAGATTACTTACAATACCTAATAGACGAAGCAAAAATGGCTGGAATGCCAGCACACCAAGCGCAAGAAGTTAATACCATTGTCCAAATGGTTACTGGGAGATATCCAGGGCCAGACGGATCTTTTAATCAAGCTTTAAACACAATCAATACTTTTGGAACAATGGCATTACTACCCCGCGCCGTTCTTTCATCTGTAGCAGAACCGATTACAGCGGCAATACAAACTGGAAGCACAGTAAAGGGGTTTAAAAACTTTATACTGTCTTTAGATGGGCTGGGAGCAAGCTTACGAGGCAAGGATGCAGTTGAGCGCAAGATGTATTACGCGCAGCTTGCAAACATACTGGGCGTCATTGATCTACCGCAAACTGGAGAAGTCGTAGCCAACAGGCTAGGGGGAACGGTTGCTGAAGACGCAAAAAACACAATGCGACTTGCAACGTTTTTCCTAAGAACTGGCTTAACAAATATTACAATCGCGCAACGGAAATCGTCTATGCGAATTGGTATCCAGTACATCATCGAACAAGCAGCTCAATATAATAACCCAGATGTAAGCGCGGCAGCTAAAGAGGAAGCAAGGCAGACGTTACGAGATTTTGGCATTAACAATACGATACTGTCACAGTTTACCGAGTTTGCTCAAAACTTAGATAAAACAGATAATGGTTTATACGAGATCGATCAAATCATGGATGTGGATGGATCACTAACTGATATGGGGAGGGTGCTGGCAACAGCGGTAAACAGATTTGTCGATCAAACAATTCAAGATCCTAAGATTATAGATCGACCCAAGTGGGCCGAATCGCCGATAGGTCGAATTGTCTTTGGCATCCAATCGTTTATTGCAGCATTTCAGAGAAACGTTTTGGAAATGTCAGTCAAACGCGCAGCTCGTGATTTTAAAACGCAAGGCTATGTTGGTGGTGGTACAAGATTAATAAGAAAAATGATGTTGCCGCTCTTTTCACTGTATGTCGGACATACATTAGTTTCGGCTGCTCGTGAGTTTGTATTCAACAGAAATAAGTGGGAGGAAGAAGCAGAAGAAGAAGATCGATACATTCCGCTAAAGTATTTAATGCAATTAGGTATATCGAGATCAGGATTACTGGGTAGAGCTGACCCAGTGTTTAACGGCTTCTTCTCGCTGAAGTATCAAGCGGATCTCTCAAACGTAGCAGTCGGAGCATCAGGTGCGTATTACTTAAAAGCAATTCAGCGGATTATGGGATTGGGAGTTGAGAATAGCCCCAACACAGTTTCCAGAGAATATCAGGCTGTTCGAGGTATTTACGACATACTTGTTCCAATTCTTGCTGGTGGCCTAGCGACAATGCCAGGTGTATCCAATTTATTAGGATATGGATTAGGAGCTGTTGACATGGCAGTTACATCACCATCAGTAAAGCACTGGGTAACTAGAAATTTAATTTATCAAATGTATAACGAAACATACCGACCAGGACAAAGTTCATCGAATCGCGGCAGCTCTGGGTTTGGATCAGGTGGATTTGGATCGGGTGGGTTCGGTTCTAAAGGTGGCGCATTTAACTAACCACGGACAATACGGCGCAAATTGCAGCGCAAAAAATGTTTGTCGATTGCTGTTTTATTTAATAATAACATAAACTTAATTAATATTTCGTATAGTCTCGGCCGTACCAAGTTGTCCGTTGTTGACCAACAAAAATCGACAATGAAAATAAGGCATATATGGAAATCTTTAATTTTGTAGATTGCTCATTCTATACAGAAGTCTACAGTTTGCAGCGCAAAATGGGCGCATTTTCGGCCTTGCAGCGCAAAAAAGCGCAAAAAATTTTAATAGATTTTTGGTAATTTTAATCAGGTTTTAGGTTCTGATTCGAAAACGTCTTCCAGATAATTAGGCTGTAAATGGGCGTAATTTTCTTCAACCGTCTTAACTGTGTCACCTAAGAAAAGTGCAACTTTCATCAATGGCACACCTCTGGTAACGGCTCGTGTTGCCCATGTATGGCGAAACACATGAGAGTGTAGACCAGGAATGTCTAAATTGTGTGCCAGTGTTTTAAGCTGGTCATCGATGCTTGTTGCTTTATCGAGGACATAAGCATTATGCGCTTCCTCTTTAGCCCTCTCAAGCACTGGCCTTAGAATTGGACTTATGGGTACAGTAGGTCGCTTTTTGTTTGTCTGGGTGCGGCCTTCTGGGTTAAAATGGATCTTGTTGTTTTCCAAATCAACCTGATCCCATTTTAATTCAAGGATAGCTGATTTCCGTTGTGCGGTTTCCAATGCAATCATTACAAATCTACCGATCCTCGATAACCTGTTTGAAGGTCTGCGCCCTTGCCCATTTAAAACTAAATCAGGGCAAACCTCTCGAATAATTTCAACCTCTTCTTCATCAAGGACACGCTCTCTGGGAGGGGATGGGGGTGGCAGCTCAACAAAAGGAATTTCTTCTAGTGTTAATCGTTGTTCTCGCGGCTCTACGCGCTGAACCATATGCTTAAAACAAGCGCGTAAACGCTGTAATTCTACACGAACAGTTCCGCTAACTGCTGGACATCTTCCAATAATGCCAGCTTCTCTCATTTCTCTGTATTTTAAACTGTGTTCACTTTTAACTTCGCTAACTTTCATATTGCCGAAATAAGCGTTTAGGTTGTTCATTATAGCATTGTATCGATTACGCCCTGATTTAGCCGTAATCATCCTTGGATTTTTGGGATCTCCTATAACCCACTGGGTGTACCAGAGATCCAAACATCTGCTTATAGTTGGGTCATGGTAAATTACGGTTTGGAGATCGTAAGTTTTTTCCCATCGTCTGTAACGAGCTTGCGCCGTAGCAAGATCATTTGTTCGAAGTGAAAATCTTTTGCTTCTTCTTCCTTCTGCATAAATGATATACCATTTACCGTTTGATTGCTGTTCAAGCCTTGGCGGTTTCCTGTTGTGTTGCATTTTGATCCTTCAATTAGTCTTTCAACATCCAGCTTTGGTATCCGTACTGATCTATATGATAACCGTACTGTTTTGAGTCGCCCAGAGAGTCGAAATCTGCGTATCGTTTGAACCGACACTCCGAGCAAAGTCGCAGCTTCTTGTTGTGTTAACAAATCCATTATTCAGATTTAAGTATTTTCATTACTTCGATTGCTTTCTCAGCGGGAACCTTCATATTGATAACAAGCCACATACTATCGGCTGATCCATCAACGGCTTTAATCTGTAAAGTTGGTTCCTCGACCATTGCACTGGCGGCAGCATAATTAGGATATAATTTATCTTTATCTACGTCTAACGCCTTCGCTATCTTTTGTAGGTTTTGTGGACTAGGGACACTACGTCCTCGGACATAAGTTGAAATGGAATCCCTTCCAAGCCCAGACAGCCGAGCTAGATCCGCTTGGTTCATATCTTTCTCTAGTAATAAGCCGTACAGCCTTCGTCCAAACTCTTGTTTTTGCAGCACTTTTTGAGACATATCTACAGAACCTGTCTTAGCTGGTGCTGATCTCGTATATGTTTGTTTCATTATCCACCCCTAAAAATAATGCACTACATATACGCATGGGTCGTACAAATTGTCCACATATATTTTGTCCTCTGCCAAAATAGGGGTTGCATAATGGCACTTTTCGCTTATTGTCGATTAAAGTTTGCTGAGAAAACCAGCACACCCAACAAACAATTAAAATGGCAAGATAAAACATGAGCGCAAAAATTAAACTTGACATAAATACCCTGATTAAAGATTTTGGAGGTCTTACGGCGGTTTCGCGCAGACTTCGAGGTGTTGGAAACGACATTTCCGCGAACGGTGTTGATAAGTGGAGGCGAAACAAAAGCATACCATCAAAGCATTTGTGTGGCCTAGCTGTAGTAGCGAGATTAGATAACGTCCATTTTGATCTTGTTGATTACACCAATATTAGGGAGATCAAAAAAAATGACAAATAATGAAAAGATAAAGAGAGGAAATAATTTACACAACATTGCTGGATGCTACTATAGCGCAGAAAGATACCGTAAGCACGGAACTTGGAAAAATTCTGCAACCAGTGGTCCTAGTGTTACGCATGAAGAACGCAAAGCTCATGTGAAAAGTGCACTTGAGCGTCAAATTCCCCCCGCTGATTATGAATGCTGCGATGATACAATCGTTGAACTACCAAAAAAACATTTTATTGAAGAAGAATTAGATACCTTCGAAAAATGGTTAAAAGAGGCAGAACCTTGGTCATTAGAAAAGACACACTTAATGACAATAGTAGCTGAAATAGCTTGTACTGAAAAACTTCCATTAAAATATAGAACACGCGCCAGTGCTTTAATAAAAAGCAATGTCGATGAACCTATTGTGGCAACAGTCTTAAAATGAGTGTCTGGGGCATAGATGTCGGTCTAAACGGAGCAATCGCTTTGTTTGACATGATAGAAGGACACTTAGAAGTGCATGATATGCCTGTTATGGAGATAAATAAGAAGCGGCAAGTCAATCCGCAACTATTAACAAACATACTGGAGCAGCATGATGCTCCAGTGTTCATCGAGCAAGTGGGAGCGCGACCAGGACAAGGCGTTAGCTCCATGTTTAACTTTGGAAAATCCTTCGGGATATGTCTCGGCGTCAGCGCGGGTCTTAAACTTCAAACAACAACGGTTTCGCCAGTAGCTTGGCAAAGAGCGTGTAAAGTTGAAAAGGGAAAAGACGGAAACAGGTTACGCGCTACCCAGAAATTTCCAAATTACTCGAACCTCTTTGCTCGGAAAAAGGATGATGGACGCGCAGATGCAGCTTTAATTGCATATTGGGGCGCGGTTTTTTTTGAATAGAGTGTAGGGCAAAGTGACTAGCAGTAATCAACAACAATCAACAAAGAACGGTTTTGAGATCCACGGTCTTAAACGGATAAGCGTCAGCAATGTCAATAAGTTCCGCGAAGCACCAGATGCTTGGGCGGTGCAATACTTAGGCAAACAAAGGTTTCCTAGTGGCTGGGCTGCTGTCCAAGGTCAGGCTGTTGAGGCGGGGGTAGAGTTGGCGTTGTTCAATGGAATGGGCATCGATGATGCTCAAGAACACGCCATCTCTTTCCTCAAAAAAGAAAGCTTATGGTTCAACAACAAGCTAGAAGAAATCGAAAAGCGTACTCCCATTATAAAGAGAATGGTCGAGAACGCGCTCGAACAGCTAATGCCATTGGGTATGCCAGAGCAACCAGAAGAGGGGTCGCGGCAACACGCAGTAAACATACCTGTTCGATTTGCCGAAGGCGACAACGGAACGGTAGATCTGCTTGGCTATTTAGATTTCTGGTATCCAGAACATAACTTGATTGTTGATCTTAAAACGACAAGCAAATCACCATCGAAGTGGTCACTATCACATGGCATACAAGCTGCGGTCTATCAAAAAGCGATAGCTGCCAAGCATGGCAAAGAGCCACAAGTAAAATTTTTATACTGTCTGACGCGCCAGAAAGATCCGTTCGTATGGATGGAGATGACTGAAGGCGCTGAGTACCTCAAAAAATTCAAATTCACAGTAACACAAATGGAGAAATTATTAAGGCTGTCACATGATAGTAACGAGATCATTGCATCAATACCCCACAACCCAGATACGTTTTATTGGAATAATGCCGAAGAAATCGCGCAGACATTCTACGGCTAGAGAAGCATACTGGTTTGTCGAAGGGTTTGAAAGAGAACGTGACGAAATCACAAACTTGTGGGTTCGCGTCCTTTATCAATCTTTGGCGGATGCAACTTTTCTCAGAAACAAGAACGTTACCAAACGGAATGTGGCAATCGACTCAATCTATTGGCTGCTCAAGTCAGACAATGAGATTGAATCGATTTGCTCAAACGCAAACATCGATTCCGATTGGTTCATAACGAGCGCAAGGCAGTGGCTTTGCGAAACGTACCCCAACGCACTTCTCGTTGGCGTGATCGCCTCGCACGAAAAATGGGGCGCTAAAAGGCAGAAAAGCAAGGAGACTGAAAAATGCCATTAAATGTACTAAAAGAAGGTGGTGGCTCACCATTTATAAGATACGCCGTTTCAGAAGACGAGTGGACTAGATCCTCAGAAAGTGGGGATCTCGAAGAAGTTGTGATGAAAGGCGCAATCGTTGCCATCGACATCGAAGAGATCCAGATGGGCTGGCTAAAGTTAGCCGATGGGCGTGATTGGGTTGCTTGGCCTGATAACGATCCCACAAAAGTAAGCAAGCCCAGTGACCAATACCAACAAGGTGGTCTTGTCTTGTTTTACAGCACCAAGCTTTTTGATGACGCGCCAGTGCGTGAATTTTGCTCAAGCAGCAAGGGTGTCGTTCGATGGTTCGAAAAGCTTTATGCAGCAGCCGAAGCCAGTGAAAACTGGGGCAAAGGCAAAGTGCCGACTTTTAAAATAGGTAAAGGCACAAGCATAAAAATAGGAAAAGGAAACAGCCGCGACATCGGTTTTGAAATCGTAGGCTGGAAGGATCGATCAGAGATATTTGGATCGGATGCTGAAAATATTTCTCCTTCAGAATCCGCCGCACCAGAAACTAAGCTCTCTGGTTCTGGTGCATCAGATGACGTCAAATTTGGCGAAATCTGATTAACTTGGGGGCGGTTAACGCCGCCCCTCTTTTTTCTCGTGGTGGATCATGGAACGTAGCAAAGCAGAATGGGCAAAGTATTGGTCGGATCTCGGCTTTAGCGTAATGCCAGTGCATTATGTAAAGGCCGATGGCTCGTGCAGTTGTGCGCGTGGCGCAGACTGTGAGTCACCAGGAAAACATCCAGCGCCGCCCAGATGGAAGAAATACCAAGAACGTAAAGCCGAAGCAGACACGTTAGAAATGTGGTTCGATGGTCAGTATCGAGACTACAATATCGGGGTCGTAACAGGCAAAATCAGCAACAATGTATTCGTGGTCGATGTAGACATAGGTGAGGGCAAACCTGGTATCGAAACACTGGATGACCTTTGCATGGCTAACGATGACTTGCCAGATACGCTCGAACAGATAACAGGATCTGGTGGGCGGCATTACTTTTTCCAAGCACCCGAAAACGTAGAAATTATCACTGGAAAAAACACACTGGGCGAGGGGATTGATACGCGAGGCGAGGGCGGTTTTGTAGTCGTTGCCCCATCAAACCACAAGTCTGGCAATCATTATAACCTTAACGGACACGCGGATAATCCGTTTATTGAGCAATCACCTACATGGCTGCGCGAAATGTCATTGATAACAGCGCACCATGTAGGCGGTTCGAGCTTGCAAGACACAACGACAAACCTGTTTGGCACTATGACAGATGGTCGGGAAGGCTACATGGTGCAGTTGATACTCGGCACGATCCGAACGTGGTGGGCGCAAAAAGGTAAGCTACCGACTGTCGATCAGTTGATCGAAGACGCATGGCCCACATACCAGATTAAGGTTAGAGCGCGTGGTCGAAGCCTCGAAGACGATGGGCGAGGTGAGGATCAGTTTAGGCGCAAAGCCTTTTATCAGCTTCAAAGAGCAAAGAATAACGAGCTGCGGATACTGAAAGATGTTGCCCCAGCTAGTGAAAACCAGATAGTAACACCGCGTGACCTAGATTTAGCTGATCCTTCGTCTAGGTCGCGGGTGGAAGGGGAGAAGGCGGTTGCTCCACCCAGCCAGCCTTCTCTCCGCATCACCGACTGGGGCGTTGAGCGTTACAGCGGCGAAGCCCCCCAAATGGATTGGCTCATAGAAAACATACTGCCAAGGCGTGTTCCAGGTCTGCTTGCCTCGATTGGTGGCCTCGGCAAATCATATCTGTTGCTCGATCTCGCGCTTAAAGTTGCTGGCGGGGATCAAACAATGCATAAAGAGGAAGCATTGGGCGGTAAGATTACGCACAATGGTAAGGTGGTTATGCTTGGCGCGGAAGACAGCCAAGCATCAGTACATAGGCGATTGGACGCAATATCAGGCGCAAACTTGCTTGAACGTGCCAGAGATAACCTGTTTGTCGTGCCATTGCCTGATGCGGGTGGGCCTGTTCCGTTGATTGCAAACGTGATGGGCGAGTACAGTGCCACGCCACAGTATATAGATATACGCAAGCAGCTACTCGAAATGGGTGACATTGCGCTGATAGTCGTAGATCCGCTTCAAGCCTTTGCACACGCAGACATAAACACAGATCCCGCAGCCGCACAGTTTTTCTGGTCATTGATGAGTGAGTTATGCGTAGCAACAGACGCAAACATCATCATAGCGCACCATATGCGTAAAGAGGGCGCTTTCAATATCAAAAAGTCAGTCGGTGCGCGGGAAGCAATACGAGGAACAACCAGCCTCGTTGATGGCGCTCGATGGGTTTATGCATTGTGGGCTATGAATGAAGCCGATGAAATGGTCGTGGCCCAAAATATGGAAATGATCGAAGCGGGGATCGGGCAGTGTGCCAACGGTGGCGTGGTCAAGATAAACGATCAAGCCGACATGAGCGTAAGATCGTTTATCAGAGCAGAGACAGGGCTTCTCGAAGACAAAACAGCGGAGATCGATGCAATCTTGGATGCATCAACCAAGCTAGATGTAACCCAAGTCAACGCAATCTTTGATGAGATCGAAGCTCGATGGAACAATGAGCATCCGTTTAGTATGGCAATGAACACGGACAGATCCCTCACAAAGTACATTGCCAAAGAGTATGGAATGCCCAAGAGATCCGCAGCCAGCTACGTCAATGCTTGGGAAGAGAACGGCTGCATCCAGACAACCATCGTATCAGCAAAGAGTAAGCAGAAGGGCATTCAAGTAATCAGCCGCCCAGTAAGCAAAGCATGGAGCGCAGCATGATCGAAAGAAAGCTAATCGAAAGCATCATCAGGCAAGCGGCAATAATTATGGATGATGCAGATCGTCCACCAGTTCGAGGCACAATCAAACAACGTGCCGAAGGCATCAAAGCATTAGCTGAAAGCCTCTTGAAAAAAGAAACAGAGCGCAATCAATGCGATGAATGTGAAGGGAGCGGGGTCATAACAAGTGACGTTGCTCGGCCTCAATCGTTCAGTCGGGACATCGGAGAGATCGAAGAAGTGGAAACAACTTGCGAAGAGTGCCTCGGAACAGGGCGAAAAGAATAACAAAAAGGAGAAAAACATGACAAAGAAATACCCACCAACGAAATCAATAGTTACGATAACGTTCCTCGATGGCGAGGTGCGCGAATACGAAATGTCTGCGGGTAACAGCATTGGCAGATACTTGGTCGAGAATGCGTCAGAAACTGGAATGCTTACGCTGATCGACTTCAAAAATCATAACTCAACAATGGTTCCAGTAGCAAACATCCGCGAGTTTTCAATCAATGAAGTCGGCTACAATGAAGAACAAGAAACAGAGACAGATAATCCGTTCGAAGAGTTGGCGGAAGTAGG
>PDMW01078542.1_pt1 | contig 12833 bp, 8 predicted proteins | sample 1515511 | NCBI WGS metagenome assembly PDMW01 (sample SAMN07343023, study PRJNA328102) | Marine metagenome, whole genome shotgun sequencing project. | biome: marine; feature: bay; material: water; isolation source: viruses from water sample < 0.22 micron filtered, nuclease treated, low... ... | reverse complement strand
TGTATAGCTCCATAAGTCAGATTCTATAGAAGTATCTAAACCTTGTTCAGGTTGACCAACAAGAGTTACAGGCTCTTGAGGAGCTTGTATATTATCTTGTATTTGTGGTTCTTTAAAGTTACTGTCTAATGATTGGTCGTACTGAGAAACGTCTTGACTAGGCGTTCCTGGGTTTGGATTCCACAGATTATCTTCCATAACTTAGTTGTGAGCTTTTTGTATTTTATCCCTTAGTTCGTCTACTTTTATTAAATGGTCAATAGCTACTTGCTGGTCTACGCCTTGTGCAACTAGCCCTTCCAAATATAAGTCAAAAAATAATTTAGAGTTTCCTTGAACTAAAGCTTCGTTTAATTCAGGTGAATCATCTGCGTTAAATAATCTAACTAACTGACCTATACCAGAATTAACATCATCACTACCTGATGCTAAAGCTAAAAGTAAACTTCTAGATACTATGTTTTTTGCAGGGTCTATCCCTAGCTGTTGCATAGTAGTTGTAATAGGAGCGTCATAAATCTCTACATTTGCCGTCACATCCTGTTGATTAGACGTAAGAGATAACGGTGCTGTAGGTGCTGTGCTTCTTTGCGCCTGAACGTTTGATTGTTCGCCTAGCCCTGTATCTTTATTAAACCTACCTAGAGCACCGTCTATTCCTTTTTGTTTAGATAACATAGCCATCTTAGTAGGATTAGTAGTTTCTATCTCTATGTAGTAACGTTCTTTTCCAGTAAAGTAATCATCGTCTTGATACTCTTGCATTATAACGTGTTCTGCGTCTTGTGGAGCTCCATCTAAATCATCTGAAGTAACAAGTTTGAACCCGTCTGCTGTTTTTATCTTATACCCTAAATAAACCCCCATTGGCTGTATAGGACCAACTTTAGAACCTACTGGTAGTAATGTACCATTTTCATCATAAATTGTTCCATCAGCTGCGAAGTCAGAAATGTATGTATCCCCCTCTAAGTCAGATATAGCGTTTTCTCCAAATTTAATTTGAGCAAATGTAAGCTCACTACCTTGGAATCCACGACTACCTACTACGTCAGTATTTTCTGGTGACTCTGTGTAAACAAACGTACCTGAATCAAAGTCTTTTATTGCAAACTCGTATTCTTCAGAGCCTGATTTAAGGATGTCTGTACTAATTTTTTTCCTGTTAATTTTGGAAAGTTGTTTATTTACTCTAGCTCCATAAGATTTGTTAACCTCGCCAATAGAACCTATAGTAGGTTGCAGAGCTTTAGCTCTTCCACCTCCAATATACCCTGCGACATAGTTTTCTAGCTGACTATCTGATATTGACTCAAACATAGAAGAGGGTAAGTCATACTCAATTAAATAGTTAGACTTAAATACTCTATAATTATCCCCAGTATTCAAAAAAGCTTGAGCTTTATTGCCAGCACCTGCATAGTCACCTTGCTTTGGTTGAGACCACTGCGCAAGCTGTTTATGCTTAAAAGAGTCTATATCCCCTTCCATAAAAGCATTAAAGTCTCTTCTAGTTTGATTAGATATAAGGTGTGCGTTTTTTCCTTCGTTGCCCTCTAATGCTTCGTAATAACCTTGCACTTGCTGGGTGTTGCTTTTTATTCTTTGGATTTCTTCTGAATTACTTAAGTTGTTGTAAAAGTTTTGCATAACTCTACGACCACCAGAATTCATAAACTTAACTGGGTCATTACCAGCTTTCTCTAATTCAGCTAAAAACACTTCACGTTCTTGGTCGTATAAACCTTGAACCGTTTCTCTGTCTTCGTTACGTATAGCAATCTGACTAGCTTTAGATTGAATAACTTGCATCCAATCGTCTAGTTGTTGCTCTTTTTGTTCTGCCATTTGCTGTTGCTGCATATTCATTTGTTGCAACTGCATTGCTTGACCTAACTCAGCACGCTCTCTATCTCTTCGTGCGCTTGAGCCTTGCCAACCAGACAAAGCATTATTAACTTTAGAGTAATCCATTATTTAGTTTGTTTTTTTTGTTTTTGTAAGAGCTTCTCTTCTTCAGTCATTGTAGCGTTTGGGTCAGTAGATGCTAAACCTACAGTAGCATTTTTTGAAGCGTCGTAAGGAGTTTTATTTACTCCTGCTAACCCTTCGAGGTTAGTTCTCTGTGCTTGTTCTATTAAATCTCTGTTAGGATTTAGATACCATGAAACATCGCTTATGGCATCTGATACAAGATTTGTTCCAATGCCTCCAAGAACATCTCTATTTTTTTGAATAGTTGCTTGTTTCATTTGCTCTACAGACATATCTCTTTGTAGTTGCATTTGACCTGCTGAAGCGGCTAATGCATTATATTGTTGTACATTTTGCTGCCTAACTGCGGCATCTTGTGCTGCAAGTTCGTTCAGACCTTTTATTCGCTGTGCGTTAACTACACCTTGACCAGCTAAAAACATACCTCTTTGACCTCCAGAAGCCCTTAAAACATTCTTCATCGCCCCTGCGTAAGCACTATCTAAGTTAGACATAGCTGCTGATTTTTCAGCTGCTGTTAGACCAGATTTAGAAAGTTGCCTTTGTTTCTCTACTGCCTCTGTAATAAGAGGGGATAATTCAGGAGTTTCTATTTCAGGGTCTCTTAAAGCTTTAGATAAAGATAGTATTCCTGCAGCAGCTTTCAAACCAGAAAGCACTTTTTCTGCCTTACGCAATTTTTCTTGGTTGTCAGGTACAACTGGAGGTTTTTTAGGTTTCTGCGAACCATCTTCATTTAAGCCTAAAGACTCCATAGATTCTTCCTCTTCTATTTCTTCATCTTCAAGCTCTAAGGCCTCACCTGCTGCTACACCTTCTGCTAACGAATCTTTAATTTTAGAATCTTCTGTAGAAGGGGGTGTTTCTACACCTGTAAAAACATCCTGTATAAGCTGTTGAGACTGCTCTTTTTCTTCACCAAAATACTTACCACTTATATCAACACCTGCTCTTTTAGATAATTCCTCTTCGTCTATATCTAAGATATTTTGCCCTTTATTAATTTTAAAGTCTAATCCATACCTTTCTTTATCAGCTAGCACATTAGAGATGTATTCATCTGATTGCAGTTCTTCGTATACGCTAGAAGGGATAGTATCCTCTAACCGAGAACCCTCCCCAAACATAGTGTACCAATTTCCGTTACCACTTCGGTTTTCCATGAGAACCTCGAAATTGGTATCAATAAGCCTATTATCTTTATTTCCAATTTTTATTCCAAACTCTTCGCCTTGAGGTATAGATGATGCATATTTAAAAATAGCTTTCATCTTAGCCCAGTCTTCAGGTTTAGACTCATCTAGACCAAGCTCTTTATATTTATTCCTTACATAGTCATTGAGTTTTTTATCAAACTCTTTGTTTTTTGCAGGTATTTCATCTCTACTACCTACCCAACCTTTTTTCATTGTTGAGGCAAACTCAGTAGAAAAGTCAATTATTTCTTTCTCAATTTGAGATTGAAAAGCAGGAGACAGTTCAGCACGTAACGTTTTAAATTGTTGAGCTTTTTTTATTTTATTTACAGCATCTACAGCTTTTTGTTGCTTGTTTTTTTCGGGCTCAATCGTCTGAGAAGAAGATTTTGTTTTAGGGGTAGCAGTTTGTACTCCGCTAAACACTTCTGCTGCTTCTGTATTCCGACCTGTAATACCTTCATAGGCTTTGTCACCTGGTTGCAATACAACACTGTTTTCTTTCTGTAAGTCTTTTGAATCTCTAATAATATTTGTAGCCTCTTCAAAGTCACCTTTATTAATAGCATCATAAACACCAGACTTTCCTAAACCTGCTACACCATTTCTATATGCTAAGTCTACTATAGCTGCTCTTTGATTATCAGCTAACCCATCATAGTCATCTAGTTTGTTTCTAAGTTGACGTTCAAAGTAAGGTACAATCTTATTGACTAAAAGGTCGTTAGCCTCTTCTTCAGTCATTTCTTTATTTTTGTAATCGCTAAATTTAGGTCTACCATCTTTACCATCTAGAACCATAGCAGTAAAGCCCCATCCTATAGTAGGGACTCCGCCAGTATCGTTGTAGATAGTACCGCTAAATCCTTCGTTCTTTTTTAGTAAGTCTATTACTGAAATCGCCATAACTATTTATGTTTCCAAGTTTTCATTTCATTGTTCACGAACACACCAGCTTCTTTAAATTGTCCTCCAGCAACCATTCGTTTAATCTTTTCCATCGCAGGCTTATCAAATACACCCTCACCGCCTGTAAGCTCCATCCCTGTGTGTTGCCCATTCTTATCTACAACAGCTAATGGGTTTGTTTTGTGGCTATATGCACCTTTAGTCATACCCCCTGTATTATAATTACCTAAAGACATATCATCCACTTTATCTGCTCTTATGCCAGACTTTTGCATTCGTAAATCATACGCATCGTACTGTCCGCTTGCAACGTTAATTTGTGGCCTTGATGTTTGTGTGGTACTGCTATACATAGATATGTCAGGCATCTTAGCTGGGTCTATAAACCTTTGAGCTAATTTAAATGCTGTTTCAGGTTTTATCTTAGTAGACTCTAAAGCATCGTCTATCATTGTGTTAGACTCAGAAGGTCTTCCTGATTTTGTGTAAATGCTACCTGTCTCGCTAGGGCCTATAAAACCTGCTCCATAACCTACAGAAGGTCTATAGTCTATATGACCTAGGTTGTTTAGTTCTATTTCCCCACCGTTTTGATACCCTTCGCTTCGCCTTGCTTGCGCAGCTAAACCCTCGTTTAAAGAATCTTTTTCTTTTTTAATTTTTTCTAGGCGTCTTTTTTCTTTTTTTCTTTTATTTTTTGTAATAAGTCCAACCCCCAAACCAACAGCTCCACCAATAGCTGCGCCAATAGGACCTGCTGTTGCACCCATAGATGCAAATTGCAAAGCAGAACCTGCTACATCAGCATTTCCATACTCAGGGTCATCATCTAAAGCAGATATAGCAGCTCCTGCTAATCCAAGACCTGACCCTAAGTCAATTCCTGTGCCTGCTTTTTCTTCAGTATTTGTTTCAGTAGTTACTTCAGGCTCTACGTTTTCTTCCGCATTAGCTGAAAGGTTAGCTTTTCTTCGATTAGCAAGATTACGACTAGCTTTCCCTACAGCCCCACCTCCATAATACAAAGCATTAGCTAGTTTTTTCTCTTGTTCTTTTCCTAAGTAATTTATCATTTCACTATTCTATTATGCACTAAGGCTCCGAATAAGTCTACTGGGTAGTTTGTTGTGGGCGCTGTAGCATTTATAATTAAGTATTGACCTTTAGCTTTATTAGTACCATCAGTAATTGGTATGATGTGCTTTCCATCAGAAACTTTATCTGCAAACTCATTGTTAATAATAGAAGAGCTGCTTATAGAATCTGTAAATGTAAAAGTAGTAAATTTCTTACTATTGTTATTTCCTGAACAATACATAATAAGTTTATCGAATTTTTTAGTCGAGTATACAGATTCGTTACAGACAAAAGTTACGTCTAAAGCTTTTGGTATGTTTACGCTATAGTATGAGCTTGCATTGTCAGAGCTGTTTTCTAACCACAGAGTCGAGTTTGCATAATTTTCTGTACCATCAAGCTTAGTGTAACCTACTGTATAAGTCTCCCCTTTATGAGATGTTGATGACACAATAGATTGGTACTTTTTGCTTACCATAACGTCTGTAAGCTCGCTATAGGTAAGAGTGATGTTCTTTGTGTAGTCCGAAAAAGTAATACTTAAAGTAACTTCTGAGTGTCTATAATCATGAGATAAACAAATCCCTCCCGTAGAATCATTGGTAGGTACATCATATATACTGTAGTCTTTCAAGCCATCTAGCAAATTAGAGTTTTGCGTTGTAATACCTAAATCTTCTACGACTATCCCTTGTCCGTAGTTAAGTTTACAAAAAGAAGACCTATAGGAATCATACCAATATGCTGCTAGGCCTGTAGTAATTACGTTGTTAAAATGCTGACTACCATATTGGGTGTCTATATAATCACTTCTCTCTATAACACTACCTGTTCCTGTAGCTATAGTAACTGCTGCCGCATCATTATTATCTACAACTACTCTAGGATTAACAGAAAGTTTGGCTACCGCGTCATTTTGAAGCGTAAATAAATCCCCTCTTAAGTTGAATATATTATGAATCGGCCCATACTTAGTATTTAACTCGTGCTGTTCTGCCGCAGGAAATTGTGTAAATGCATCAGTTGTATCTCCAGCCAGTTTTACATCTGACGCTGCTACAACGTTAGATAAAGTACTAATTTCATTAAATTCTGCTGGTCTTTCTATAAAAGTTTTTACAGAATTTCTTGCGCTATATGAATTGTTGTAAAGTTGGTCATCGTGTATGTTATGGTCTAAGTCGTTGGTAGAACCTAAATAATTACCATCTCTCATGTCTACATTAATTGTACTTTCTACAGGAAATACAAAACCAATATTATTTTGCAGACCATTTTGCTCATGAGAAGAATAAACTAATTTTCTTAAAGAATACATATTAATATATGTATCTCCACCATAAACAGCATCACGCATTAAACCTGATGTTGGATTAAAGTTTGCATGACCCGTCAATATATACTGGTTGTTAGCAAAACTAGATAAACTATCCCCGCCGTAAGCAGACGTTCCTACATTTCTACATACACTTAAATATGCTTTTGAAGCATATAGAATAGCCCCTGTTGGGGAATTCATTTCTGCATAGTAATTAATTCTTTGTAGCTCATTACCTCCTGGCTCATATCCTGAAGTCCCATATGCGGTAGAACTATTACTTGAGGTTTCAGTACTAACGCCTAAGCCTAATAAATTTAAATTTAATTCAGCGTTATCAAGCACCATAAAAGAGGTAGCACACCCACTTAAAATGGCTCTACCATCTTTCAAGCTATCGTCATACCCTGCAACGCCATCACTGTTAGTGCTCGACCCATTATACTTAGAGTTAAAAATTTTAGGAGAAGGATATATATTTAAACCTGAACCTTCATCTGATTCTTTTTGACGCGTAATACATAAAGCTCTGTTAGTAAAACTTTGCTGAGTTGCACCTATAAAACCAGCATCATATGAGTGATAAGTGGACGCAACAGTTCCTTCAGTCCCTTCAGCTACAGGAATACTATGTAACAATGGTCTATAAGGCGTTTCTTCAGCTCTTGCTTTTACCCCTGTAATTTTATTATCTCCAAAATGTACAGTATTATAATACAAACTATCATCATTAATAGAAAAAACTGTATACAATGAGTTACCAGCCGTATTGTTGGTAGCATTACTTCCGTTAAAGTATAATCTTCCAGCAGAAATATTTCCTGATTCTTTTGCTCGAATACCAGAGTAATATCTGTGATTTGTGCTTGTTGATTGATTATCAAGCAAAAATTCTGAAGTAAAAGGGTTTTGTACTGCGTCTAACCTACAGTTTAAAAATATAGAATCCCCATCTTTTTTATTATAAGTTCTACCAGCTAAATTAATTTCAGGTGAGTCAAACGTAAAAGAACTAAATCCAATTTTTGTACTAGCATGCCTAAAGTCAGGAGAGCCATGCGCACCACAAAAAATAGCTGTGTTATTTGTTAATATAGTTGCGCTAGTATTTTCCATAGAAATAATAGGGGTATGGATACCATTGAAAAGCACTCTTTTATCTTGCTCTTGTCTATCCACTCTTACTATGCTATATCCTCCAATTTTACTTCTTACATCCGCACTTAGCTGAACATCAAATACAGGGCTAAGTACATAGCCTTTCATGTTATTGTCTGTAGGGTCTACAAAACCTATTTGAATTCCTGTAGTAGTAGTTACTGTAGTAGACTTGCTTATATTAAACTGTGTACTGTTAGTAATTGAGGTAATTATACTACCAGCAGGTATATCTGGACCAAATACATGCAACCCAACTACTATTCTACTGTCAGCTGTGTGAGTAATAACATTGTTACCATTAGTGTTTCCTTCTACATGAAAACTAGAAGAGCCACAGTGTTTAAAAAATGAAGAGCCTCCAGGATTTTTAGTCACCACACTACTAGTGCCGTTTAATGCTGCGTATTTAGTAGAGTTGTCAGGCATTCTCACATCTCCTATAGGGGAAACAAAACCAGGGTTCAATTGCTTATCATAGAACAAAATTCCAAACCGATAGACTTCTCCTCTTTGATACCCTTTAAAATCTTTTGCAATAAAAGGGTTTTTATAGTTGTTAAATAATCCATCAGGACCATCTTTATCTAAATTTTGGGAATACAAAGGGACTTTATTATAACCTGTAAACGCTCTTGATTCAGCATCATCGTCATCATAGATACCACCAATGTTTTTTTGAAGATAAACTTGCTGTCCTAAATCTATTTCTTTTGCTGCAAAAGTTACTCTTACTCCATTACCATCACTATAGCCATCTGATTCTGCCCCTGGTATATATTGCCCATTGAAATCAGAACCGTTTAAATAAGCATATTTTTCTCGAGTTCCTCCGTATGCTGGTTGTACACCGTCATCGTAAAATATACCTGTATGTAAATCGGGATTTATTAAATCAGGTTGTTTGTGCCAAGTATTAGCAGAAACATCTTTCTTATATGATTTAACCCTAAACTCCGTCTCTAAATCAGATATTGCTCTACTTAGGTTGGCTGCAAAAAGTCTATTGTCTTTTATTGCAATAGTCTGACAGGTATCCCAAGGCTTATCTATTTGAAATAGTTCGTTTAGGTCTATTGCATTATCAACTTCTGTACCTACGTGTTTGTAGGTGTAAGCTCCATTTATTAAACTACCTGAAGATATAATATTTGTTGTTATAGCCCCAGTTTCATCTGTGTAATATATATTTATAATTTCTATTCCAGTAAATGCGCTAGATATTCCAGACACACTTAGCTCTATGCTAGAGTTAGAAGTCTGCTCTCCAGAGTTAGGGCCGCCCTTAATTTGGTGAAATGCCAAATTTCTACTACTCTTAAAAAGGTGAATTGGCTCTGATATATTAGAAACTTTCGATTGCTTGCCATCGGCTGATTTTAACCTATAACAATAAGAGTGAGAACCACTTTTTACTGACCCTCCGTCAATTATGCTATCAATACTTGGGGGTGCTTGAAATTTACTATTGAATATATTTAAATCATCAGCAGACGATAAGTTTTGATAATAGTCTTCTGATTCTTTTAGGTTCATAGTTCTTAGAGGATTCCTTCCGTCTGTCCAATATATTCTATGATAAAGTTCGTTTTCTTCTGAAGTTGCAATTCTTAAAATAGTATCAGAATCAAATCCTAAATCTAAATCTGAAAAGACAGTATTTTTTCTAGACGCCTCTCCGCTGCTATCTGTAAAATATTGATGTACACTATCTTTTCCAGTTACAGTATTATGAGTAAGAACTACTAAATACGCGCTAAAACTTGCAACACCTACTATTTCTTCTGAACTAGTGCTTACTTCAACCGAAGAAGTAACACTTACATTGTTAGTTGTATAACCATTACCGTTATTTACTTCTTTTGAAATATTACTAAAATCATTAAACAACACCAACCCTTCAGGTGTGTGTCTAATAATATATGGTTCAAAATCTATATCTATATCTTGTTTAGCTCGTATATAAACTGCATTAGCATCTTCATCTATTAAACTTTCATATATCCTACTGTTTACTCCGTTGTTTGTTTGTGATGCGTTTGAAGCAGTGTTAATTTGTTCAACTAAGGGCCTTATTAAATCAATTTCAGTTTCATTGTCAGAGTAATCTGTTGAAGGTGCAGAATAGGAGTAGTGTTTTACAGAAGAATCAAGAGTAAGATTAACCTGATAAGACGAATCTAAGTTTGCTCCTCTAGCAGGTGTTGAGAATCCACTAAAAACCGCGAAGGTGGATGATTTAACAGTCGCTACTACACTTAGGTTATAACTACTAAATGTACCAGCAGAAAAAGGTTCAATTGTTACTTTTTTAGTAGAATTACTTATATATATGTTAAATTTGCTGTGTATATCTATAGAAGCTGATGTACTGACAGAAGGATAAAAAAATTCTGTTATCGCATCTAAAATAATTTGGTTAGTTAGACTGCTGTTGCTTTCTGTGTCTACATTTACAGTATAAACAGTAGAATTGTAGCTAAAAGTTACTGCAACAGAGTCAATATACCTGGGTACGTTATATGTGTTTACACTACCTATACTTCTTGTATCAGAACCTAAAACGACTGAAAAGTTCGAGTATATTTTTTTACTTTCTGATGTACTAGCAAAAACTGAGTTTCCCTCTGCAGCACTCAGGGTGTACAGGTTATCACTTTTAGTAATCAACCTACCATTGGTAGACGACAAATAACTGTCTTCAGGTATTAGATTTGGGTCAATATCAGATTGCATTCCTTTGATAAAGGAATTTGGCTTCTTAGTTCTCTCTGACATAATTAAAACAATTTACGAGTTCTATCTTTACTAGGCTGTAAAGAGTTCCAATATTTTCCTATATTTCGCCACTGTTGTTTTGTTGGCATATTATCTTTACCACGTGCTTGTGCGCATTGGTAAGACCATTCATTCTTTAAGTCTTGATATACATACCTAGGTAGTTTTTGATTGTAATACTCTCTACCTTTGTATTTATACATAATGTAAGATGCAATAGCGTCTTCATGTGCAGAAGAGATAGTAGGATAACCTTCGTCATCTGTACTTATAGCTTCGTAGTGCACATTTAATTTTGCTCCATCAGCCACATCAATATGCAGATAACCACCAGAAGAATAGCAATTAGACTTGTCGTAGTCGCCATTTTCTGATAATACTTCTATCATATTTATAAAATCTTCGGGGAGTAAAATCTTTTTACCTGTAACGGTAAACTCAGCAATTTTTTTATCGAATGTAATATAAGAGCCAATTTTTTTCTCTGCTTCAAAAGCCCATTCTACAAAATTGTGAAACTCTTTTGCTGCATCTTGAATACCTAAATTACGTATTACTGCTGCTACCACCTGCTTTACACTAATCTTAGGACTTCCTTTCATCTTACTTATTTATTAATGCTTTAAATCTTGTTAAAGGTAACACTTTATATTTACTGTGTTTGTAGGGTCTATCCCACATAACCTTTGTGTATTCATCATCAAGTATAGGTACTTTGTATAGAACTACTTTATTTTCAGCCTTAGATTTTGCATGGTCTATGCGAACATGAAAAGGTCTTTTGTGAGGAAACCTCTTCAAATACATGCTTCCTAAATTTATAGGCAATTTAAGGACTTCTTGTTCTTTCGCTATAACATTAGTCCACTCTTGTAAGAAAGCCTCTAAAATCGCATAATATTCGCTGTACGATAGCATTCTATCTTTAGTTGTACCGCTGACTCTTATTTCTTTTTTTATAGAGTCGTAAATATCTTTTAAAGTAGAATACTTATTTCTGTATTTTTTACTGTACCCCTGGTTCTTTACTTCCCGCATTTTCGTCTACTTGGTTATTAGCTGTTTTTGCATTCGTAGATAACATTACATTAAACTCTAATTGTAGTACGTTTTGTACTAGTAGAGGTATTAATTCTTCAGGAATAGGATATTGAGTAGTTTCATCGCTACTATAAGAAGATACCGTAGTAGGGTCAGAAAACACTCCGTTTATTTCTAAAGAACCATCACTAACTAAAGACTCACCTTCCCAAACATATAGTTTTCTATCAGATAGAGTAGAAATTTTACTTCCTGCCTTAAGTATAAACCTAGAGTTGTTCACGAACACTCGGTCATGATTTTGAACTATGGGCAGAGGTACATAAGAAGAGTCCACTGAAGAGTCATCTTTGTAAGCAATACTTCTAATAGCTCTATTATCATTAAATCCTACTAATCCAAGTTCTATTCCGTTAGCACTGGGGCTAGTAGAGTGGACTTGAAAGATAGCATTAGAAGCTTTTTTACCATTATCGGTATACTGAATCAATAGATTAGCTCTATGGTAGTTTACCATAAATTTTATCTGTCTCAACGATACATCTGAGTCGTCAGACGCTACACCTCCTGATACGAGGTTCTTAATGTTGTACGCAATTTCGTTTAGTGTTGCCATAGTTTTTTATTAATAAGAAAGGGCAAAGTAAGTTTCCCTACCTCACCCTTTCTAGAAAGCAGGGAGCAAAAAGCATCTTTATACTCGTCGTTCAGCTATTTCAGCTTGAACTACTTCATATCTAGCATCTCCCAATGTTGCTAGAATTTTACGAGCAGCTATCTGACACACTTCTTCGTGTGTCGTGTCGTTTAAATCAGTAAATAATGTACTATGTTGAAGGTAAGTAACTACACATGCAGTACTTGAGGAAAAACCTATAGAATGTATATTCCCACCTTTAAAATAAATAACTGGATTAGAACTATCAGCCTTGTTAAAAGGGTCGTTCAGATAAGCACTAATATCTCCTATCTGGATAACCTTAACATTAACATTAGGCGATGATTTCACATATGCTGATAAAAATCTACCGTAGGTGTCATCGTCGTCTAAAGTAGCAATTACTGCTGGAGTACTATCTGCTAAGTCTACATCTTTACTAATAACTAAATCTTGTAGTTTATCTCTACTATCCTGGCTTGTTTCAAAAGCACTATAGTATTGTTGAATAAACTCATCAGTAGCCATCTCTAGAAACTCGTCTAACTCTGCATCAGTAAAAAATCCTGTAGACTCACTATCTATAATGTTTCTTATTCTGTTTCTAGCAGACGTACCGTTCATTTTTATTAAGCTTTAGTTTTCTTTTTAGGTAATTTATCACCACGAATTTCGTTCTTCAAGATAGCTAAAATATCTTTAT